>VAOZ01110467.1_pt1 | contig 13805 bp, 15 predicted proteins | sample 3394041 | NCBI WGS metagenome assembly VAOZ01 (sample SAMN08290431, study PRJNA428436) | hydrothermal vent metagenome | isolation source: Deep-sea hydrothermal vent chimney | place: Indian Ocean: Southwest Indian Ridge
CTTGTCTTCTTCGCTGGAGGGACTTCGTGGCCATATCTGTTCGCTCTGTGGTATGTTCCGGGGGTGCCTGTTCGTTCGGGGCTGTTATATCGAATATCCAGCTTCTGCAATCAAAAATAGACACACGCAACACGAACAGTATATCCTTGTGCATACTTGGTTGTATCGGTTTATGCCAACCCATCCGGTGGAGGTTCAATGATGTCCAAGGTTTTGTCTGTCACCCTGATTGTGATGTTTTCCCTGATGCCCGCGACCTGGGCCGCCTCATCACCTCCCGCCTCCTCCGATGCCACGCTGGCTCAAGTAGTGGATAGCAGTTGGCGTACGCCCGCTTTTGTTAGACGAGATCGCTATCGTCATCCTCTCAAGGTATTCGACTTTTTCAGGATCAAACCGCGGATGACCGTGATAGAGCTGGATCCGGGGAGCGGCTGGTGGACGGAAATGCTTGCGCCTTATCTAAAGGCCGGTGGCCAGCTTATTGAAGCCATTCCACCAGGCAATGCCAACAGTGCCCGTATGCGGCGCATGCACCAGCATTTTGTTGCCAAAATAAAAGCGAACCCCAACTTGTATTCCAGGGTGTACATCATCCCCTTTGCACCGCCCACTCAAGAGGCACTCGGGAAGCCCGATTCCGCAGACAGGGTACTCACCTTTCGCAATCTGCACAACTGGCAAATCAAACACGTTTTGCCACGGGTACTCCGTTCGGTTTATCGCGTTCTCAAACCCGGTGGCATATTCGGCGTGGTTGCCCACCGGGCTTTGCCCTATGTCAATCCAGACATCAGTGCACCCAGGCTGCATCGGCTACCGGAAGACTACGTCCTTAATCTGGCGCTTAAAACCGGTTTCCGGCTGACCGGGGTTTCCAAAGTCAATGAAAACCCCAAGGATCCGCTCACCATCAATGTACACAGGTTACCGCCCAATCTTTCATGGGGCGACACCCCGGCACAGAAAAAAACGTACAAGAAGATCGGGGAGAGCGACCGGATGACGTTCAGATTCGTTAAACCCAGAAATCGGCATTGAATCCAAGATCCGACATTGAATGTGGATGCAGGGTGCAACCATCGGGTTAACATGAAACGAGCCGTATCGTGGACAAAAAAAACATTGCAGAGGTTGGGGTCGCGATGCCGGACACAAAAACGGGACGCGGAGAACGCAACCACCTCAGCCAAGCCCTCGCCTCCGATACATCTAACCTGGATCGGTGATCAGGCCGCGTCTGTGCGGGGGTGTTTCGTGCGGGGGGTTAGAACAAATTCGCGGCCCTGACCCGGTAACAGAGAGGAAGTCAAATCCGGTGGTTAAAATATTTCAGACAAAGCGTACCATGCTCATCTATTACACGACTCCATGATGCATACGGCATCGAAAAACGCCGGTTAGCAGGCAACGGCGATCCCAGCACATGCGCCAGAATCACGCGCAAGGATCCGGAATGCGCCACAACGAGCAGATGCCTGCCGGATGATTCATCCATGATAACCTTCCAGCCTTCGATTACACGTTGGCTAAAACCTTCCATGCCCTCCGCTTTTGGAATTTGCATACCCATGGGATTCTCGCGCCAGCTGCGCAACATACCGGGAAATCGTGCTTCGATTTCCTCCTTTGATAACCCTTCCCACACGCCATAATCCATTTCGCGTATGTTCGGCTCGATTCGGCAGGCAATACCCGCCTCCCTGGCCCATGCTATCGCCGGCTGTCGGCAACGCTGTAACGGTGAAGTCACAATCTTATCAATACTGCCATCCAACTTGCACCATACCGCATCCATATCCGCACGCCCTGCCCGTGTCAGCGGGGCTTCGGTATTGCCCCTGTAGCGGATACCACCTTCCAGTGCGCCGTGACGCAAGAGATCAATCGTCGCTGTCATCATCCCTCCGGGGGTTTTTCGTTTGGCGTAAATGCGTTAACGTGTGTGCATCATGCACCTCCGAGGTTTCCATGCAAAATTTTGACCCGACCGATCCGAAAAATGTCGCCGCGATGCAGCATGTGCGCGCTTTGCTTGAATACATTGGCGATGACCCGGACCGGGAGGGTCTGCACGAGACGCCCAAACGTGTGTTAGCCGCTTTTGGTGAGTATTTTTCGGGCTACCTTGAAGATCCCCGCGAACATCTGGAAAAAACCTTTGAGGAAGTTTGTGGCTATGATGAAGTGGTGCTGGTTTCGGATATCGAAGTGCATAGCCATTGCGAACACCACCTCGCCCCCTTCGTTGGCAAGGCGCATGTGGCCTATATTCCCAATGGGCGCGTGATCGGGTTATCCAAGCTGGCGCGCGTGGTGGATGTGTACGCCAAACGTTTGCAGGTACAGGAAAAATTAACCATGCAAATTGCACATGTGATTGAAGAGGTGCTGCAACCCGCGGGGGTTGCCGTGATTATCCGGTGTCAGCATTTCTGCATGTGTCACCGTGGCGTGAAAAAAACGAATGCATGGACCACCACATCCAAACTAACCGGTGCATTCCTCAATAACCCCTCATCACGGCTGGAATTATTCAACCTTATCGGTATAAATAAGGATTGATATGCCAGGCCTGCATAATTCACAACGACTCAGGAGCCTCTTGCAAAACTCTGGAGGGATGATCGGCAATCCCACGTTGAGTCCATTTTCGAAATGGTGTGAGCTTCATGCCGGTTCAATGGGGCGAAGTTCCAGCTCGAAAATGGGCCAAAGCGGGGAAGCAGATCGCCACTCACGAGTGTTGTACGAGGCTCTCAGTGCACAATACTTCGATTTATAAATGATGCAGGCTGGCCCTGTAGGCATCCTGTTGACCAATCTGGGGACACCCGATGCACCGACCACCTCCGCCCTGCGCCGCTATCTGAAGGCGTTTTTGTGGGACAGGCGTGTCGTCGATCTGCCGAGGCCTGTGTGGTGGCTGCTCCTGAACGGCATCATCCTCAATATTCGTCCGCAACGTTCCGCCTCGTTGTATCGCAAGATATGGACAGGGCGCGGTTCACCCCTGATGGATGTTAGCCTGCGCCAGCAGGCAAGGTTGCAAGGTACGCTGGATACTCACGATCCCGGTCTGTTTCGAGTCGAACTGGCCATGCGTTATGGTCACCCTTCCATCGCAGACGGCATGCGGCGCTTGGCCGACCGTGGCTGCAGGCGTGTGCTGGCGTTGCCACTGTATCCACAATATTCATCGGCCAGCACGGCTTCCACCTTCGATGCGCTGGCCCAAACGCTTGCATCCTCGCGCGACATGCCGGAAATCCGTTTTGTGCGTGATTACCACGACCACCCGGCCTATATCGCGGCGCTGGCAGCCACCATCAGCGAGGATTTTGACGCCCATGGCCGCCCGGACAAATTATTGTTCTCGTTTCACGGTATCCCGAAGCGTTTTTGCGACGACGGCGACCCCTACCCCGATGAATGCCGCCGTACGGCGGAACTGCTCGCCGGGGCGCTGGAACTGAACGACAACGCATGGATGCTGGCATTCCAGTCACGCTTTGGACGCGAAGCGTGGATGAAACCCTACACGGACAGGACGCTGAAGATATTCCCTGATCAGGGCATCAGGAATGTAGCCGTCATCTGTCCGGGATTTGCCACGGATTGCCTGGAAACGCTGGAAGAAATCAGCATCCGGAACGCTAAATTTTTTATGGATGCCGGTGGTGAATCCTTCCGGTACATCCCGGCACTGAATGATCGTGAAGAGCATATCGGGATGTTAACGGATATTATTCATGATCATGGTGCTGACTGGCACTAACGATCATCTCGCTTACGCCGATCCGAATGGTACAAGGCCGGATCCTGGGTGCCATGCTTGTGTGGTCGGAAAGTTCACTTTGCCATTTTTTCAGGTTTATCCAGAAATGAGTCATCGCCAAGCGATCCCCCGGTTCTGCCATACAGTTGGAATGTTTTCCTGTCATATCTGCACGGACACTGTCTCATTTATATTCGTCAGCCTGCTTTACCATGTGCGCATGGACAGGGTTCTGTCAGGATGGGAAGGAAACAACAACAATCCCGCAGCATGGGGGGCGGCTATTACACCAACGCAAGCCCCGATTTGTCGGTCTGGCTGTTTATTAACCAGGCACATAGTATTGCTATGTAACTGTTTGTGTAACGTAGGGTATGGGCAAAAAGACAAGTAGGATTGTAAAGGTTATCTCGTCACAAGCCCTTTGAGACCATTTTCGGGATTGAATGAGCTGCATGGTGGTTCCATAGAGCAAAATTCAAGCTCGGAAATGGGCCGAAGTGGGGAAGCCGATCGCCGCTCATGCGTTTTGCAAGAGGCTCCTTGACCAGACCCTTTAACCCGGCATTTTGGTAAAGTAGAAAAATTCCAACAATCAGGGGCTCCAATGGGGTATGATGGAACGCCGTGGAATAGAACGTCAAAAAAAGTCTGCAAGAACCAGGCTTACAGGCTTTTTTGTTTTTCTTGTGGGTGCTTGGAGCCCCCTGCTACTGGCTCCCCGGGCCGGACTCGAACCAGCGACAAGGTGATTAACAGTCACCCGCTCTACCAACTGAGCTACCGGGGAATAGAAGGCGCGAACGTTACGAACCTGTCCAGGGAGTGTCAACAACAGTAACCTTCCGTTTTCTGAATTTATGACTATGCTGCGCCATGAATCGCATGGTAAAAACGCATGGGGGAATCGCATGAATATTGATGTACGGAAGGTAGCAATGCTGGCGCGTATTCGTCTGACCAATGAAGAGGCGGGTGATCTGGAACCACAACTTTCCGACATCCTCAGCTATGTTAATCAACTGCAACAGGTGGATACCGAAGGCGTGGTTGAGACCGCACACCCGCATGATGCAGCCATGCCACTACGGGCCGATGTGGTGACCAATACGAATCGTCGCGAGAGATTGCAAGATTCCGCACCAAACACGGAGTCCGGCTTATACGTTGTGCCAAAGGTGATTGAATAATGCCATTTTCAGCCCTGTCTGAGTTGAAGGCCCGCCTGGATACCGGCGCAGTCTCCGCCCGTGAGATTGCCCGGGCCGCACTGCATCGTATTGATGCCCATAACGGTACGCTGAACGCCTTTGTGCATATTGATCACGCATATATCATGGCGCAGGCGGAGGCTTCCGATATGCACCGCGCCAAACATGATGCACGGCCCCTGGAAGGGCTACCGATTGCGGTAAAGGATATTTTCTGCACACAGGATGGCCCGACCACGTGCTGCTCGAATATTTTACGGGGCTTCCACGCACCCTACGATGCGTACGTGATCACCCGGCTCAAGGAGGCTGGCGCCGTATTACTGGGCAAAACCAATATGGATGAATTTGCCATGGGTTCTTCCACCGAAACCTCCGCTTTTGGCCCCTGCCACAATCCGTGGAACATCGATTGTATACCCGGCGGTTCCTCCGGCGGATCGGCCTCGGCTGTTGCGGGCGGTCTCGCACCGGCGGCGTTGGGTACGGACACCGGCGGCTCCATCCGTCAGCCTGCCGCGCTGTGTGGTATTACAGGGCTGAAACCCACCTACGGACGCGTGTCGCGCCGCGGCATTATCGCCTTTGCCTCATCGCTGGATCAGGCAGGGCCGATGGCCCGCACCGTGAAGGATGCCGCCATGATTGCCGCGGTTATTTCCGGACATGACCCGGGCGATGCGACATCCGTTGCCAATACCCCCGGTGTGGACTGGCCAGGTGCCTGTGGCCGAACTGACATGAAGGGTATGAAGATCGGCAAGCCCGAAGAGTATTTTGTCGATGGCATGAACACCAAGGTGCGCGAGGCTGTGGAAACAGCCCTGAAGCAATGCGAAGCCATGGGTGCGAACATCGTTGATATTTCGTTGCCACATACCGAATATGCCGTGGCTGCTTATTATGTCATTGCCCCGTCGGAGGCTTCCGCCAATCTTTCCCGCTACGATGGCGTACGTTTCGGGTACCGTTGTGATCATCCGGAAAATGTGCTTGATATGTATACGCGTAGCCGTGACGAGGGTTTCGGTGCCGAAGTCAAACGCCGTATTCTGACTGGTGCATTCGCATTATCTTCGGGCTATTACGATGCTTACTATAAAAAAGCACAACAGGTACGCACCCTGATACGCCGGGATTTTCTCAATGCTTTTGAACAGGTCGATGTTATTGCCACACCAACATCACCTGTTCCCGCTTTTCACATCGGCGAAAAAACTGCCGAACCATTGGCCATGTATCTATCGGACATCTTTACCATTGCGGTGAACCTGGCCGGTCTACCAGGCATTTCACAGCCCTGCGGTATGGCCTTTGGCTTGCCCGTTGGCCTGCAATGGATTGCACCCGCATGGCGCGAAGATATTCTGCTCTCGGCGGCCAGCGCCTATGAGTTAGCCACGGACTGGCATGCCAAAACGCCCGCGGACTTTACCGCGAAGAGGACAGGAAACGCTGCATGAGTTGGGAAGTCGTCATCGGACTGGAAGTCCATGTTCAAATGAATACCGCCACCAAGGCATTCTGCGGTTGCTCCACGACATTCGGCGCGGAACCCAATACGCAAACCTGTCCGGTTTGCCTCGGCATGCCGGGACAGCTTCCTGTTTTGAATATGGAAGCAGCACAAAAGGCCGTTCTGACGGGACTGGCCATTAACGCCGATATCAATCTGGAATCAAAGTTTGACCGCAAAAATTATTTTTATCCCGATCTGCCCAAGGGTTATCAGATTACCCAGTTTCCGGTACCCATTGTCGAACGGGGGTACCTGAATATTCCCTCGGGAGCCGGTGAGAAACGCATTGGTATCACGCGTATTCACATGGAAGAGGATGCCGGGAAATCCATGCATGAAGGCTTGAACGGCGTGTCCCACATCGACCTGAACCGTTCCGGCGTGCCGCTGATGGAGATTGTCTCCGAACCGGACATGCGTTCAGCGGATGAAGCGATTGCCTACCTGAAACAATTGCATCAACTGGTTTCATTTTTAGGTGTTTCCGGCGCCAATATGGAAAAGGGACAATTTCGTTGCGATGCCAATGTGTCCGTTCATCAGCCCGGAACCCCGTTTGGTACGCGCTGTGAACTCAAGAATATGAATTCATTCCGTTTCATCAAACAGGCCATTGACTATGAAATCAATCGTCAGATTGAACGCATTGAAGACGGCGGCACCGTACGGCAGGAAACCCGCCTGTTTGATTCAGCCAAAGGAGAAACCCGGCTCATGCGTGGCAAGGAAGAGGCGCATGATTATCGCTATTTCCCCGAGCCTGATCTTCCGCCTCTGAGGATCTCCCGGCAGGAAGTGGATGCCATCAAAGCCGGCATGCCGGAATTGCCGGGCCAGTTGCGCAAGCGTTTTGAAACAGAATATGGGTTGTCCGCCTATGATGCGGATGTACTGTCTCAAACACGCGGACTTGCATCATGGTATGAATCTCTGGTGGCGGCTCATCCGGCTGATCCCAAGCGTTGCGCCAATTGGCTGGCCAATGAGCTGCTCGGCCGCCTTCATGAAGCCGGTCGCGAAATCATGGAGTCCCCGCTTTCACCAGAAGCGTTGGCCTGCCTGCTGGATCGCATGGCGGATGGCGTCATTTCCGGAAAAATAGCCAAGGACGTGCTGGATACCATGCTGGAAACCGGCCACGATGCCGACACCATCATCGAAGAGAAAGGGTTGAAACAGGTTTCAGATACAGACGCGATTGATGCGATGATCCAGCAGGTGCTGGAAGAAAATCCCGATCAGCTTGCTGCATATTGCAATGGCAAGGATCGACTGTTCGGATTCTTTGTCGGCCAGGTCATGAAAGTCAGCCGGGGCAAGGCCAACCCGGGGCTGGTCAATCAGCGCCTGAAAGCATTGCTGAAACCCGGGATCCGGCATTGACATACGGCGCATGCCGCAACCCTTTGATCCGCCTGATATTCCGGGAACTCATTCATCTGGCATCTGCATGGTCGCGATCCACGCCCCAAGGCCCCCGACGATGCTACCACCAAACAGTAGCGGTACCAGCAGGGCAAAACCGTTAAGGTGAACATCCAGCGTGGCAAACCAGGCTGTGGATCCCAGAATCAGAGGCCACAGCAAACACCAGGCCAGCAGTCCTGCTCCTGCGCCCAACAACATGCCTTCAAGAATGAATGGCATGCGAACAAACCATTCATTTGCACCCAGCAAACGCATCAGTTGTACCTCATCGGTGCGGGCCAGAAGAATCATACGCAAGGTGTTGGAAATGATAATACCCATGGCCAGCGCCAGAATCAGGGTTACCAGCCATAGTAAGCGTTCGATATCCGCTAACCAGCGCCGTGCCTGAAACAGGTGTATTTCACCCCTGTTGAGAGTGGCGCCGAAACGCCGTGCCTCATCGCTAATGTCCGAATAAAGGAATTGCCCCGCCTTGGCGCTGGGGGTTACTTCCACCGTGCCGGGAAGACCATGCAGCAACTCATTTTCATCCACAGCTCCGCTACCCAGCCAGCCATGTAACCAGTTTTCCATCTCTTGAGGTGGAATCACCCGCGCCGAAGAGACCCCCGGTAGCAATGCCAGCTGATCCGCCAGATGCTTCAATTTATTCCGGCTACCATGTTCCATATAAACATGGAAATGGATATCGTGCTGCCATGTTCCCATCCATTGCGATCCCGCTTTCATACCCAGCCACAAAAAACCCAGTGTCCACAATGCTACACAGACAATAACCAGTGCCAGCCACTGATGAACACCGAATGGCGGCAGGGAGAACCCTCCCGGCAGCCGGGGTGCGGATCGCGCATTGGGAGAACTCATATACATTCAATGTCGGTTCTTGGATGCAATGTCGGTGTTGGGGTTGCCTCCGTGGGTTCCGGCAACACACGGCGCAACTCCTCCACCAGTACGCCCGCATGGAGGCGGACGAGGTCTCCGGGGTGGGTTTCCATCAATTGCAGATCATGCGTGGCCATCACCACCGTGCTGCCCTGCCTGTTCAGTTTCATCAGGTAGTCCATAATATGGCGGGCGGTCTCAATATCCAGATTGCCCGTTGGCTCATCGGCAAGGATCAGCAGGGGCTGGGTACTCATGGCGCGCGCAATCGCCACGCGTTGTTGTTCTCCCCCGGATAATGCCTCGGGAAACGCCCACAAACGATCCGCAAGTCCTACAAACCCGAGCACCTTGCGGGCACGGGCAACCAGCCGATCCGGCCTCCATCCCTGTACGCGCAATGGTAAAGCCACATTTTCAAATACAGTGTGGGAAAACAGCAACCGGTGATCCTGGAAAATAATGCCGATCCTTCTCCTGAGTTTACGCACCTGATGCTGCCGAGCCCGCATCAAGTCAAGCTGTTGTACGGTTAATTGCCCCGATGTGGGGCGCATGCCGCCATACAGGCAACGCAACAAGGATGATTTTCCCGCACCACTTTCTCCTGTCAGATAGACAAAACGTCTCCTGGCAATGCTCAGGGTAATGCCTGAGAGCGCGGTTTTTCCAGTAGGATAGCGAAGCATAAGTTGTCGCGCCTGAATCATGCCCAAACGGTAGCTGGATGCCCGTATATTGTCAGCCCTCAAAGGGATGTGCGGGAAAATCCGCGGATCCCCCCTGAAGGCTGACAAACGTTGCGGGACGGTACATGATCCGGCCATGCGCATCGTTTGCCCGCATTGCCAGATGCCCTACCGGCTTGATGGCGTGGATGAAGACGCCATCCTTGTCTGCCGCCGATGCAGGGCTGAATTCAGCTACGGCCAATCGCGGAAGGGTGCCGAAACAATCACATCACCCATCCCCGAGGAAGAAATGTGCGGAGGTACACATCTGCCCCGTTCATGCGCGATATTCGCCATGTGCCTTACGTGACGCCACCGGAGGATCGCGTACATGTCACTGCGTTGGGCGATCGTGGCTTTGTGCTGGTACTGGAAGGGCTGTCAAAGGATGCGGGTGATTTTACCCTCTCCCCCATTGTCAGGAATCATGGCTAACTGATAAAATCACCACCGGACATCTACCCTGCATGATTCATGAATCGCAATGATGATTGCGCCTGCCTGTGCGTGCCGCATGCAGACAGGCAGGGCTTTTGTCCGTAACGGATTGTCGAGCGTGAATCATGCGGGCTACTGTATGGAATGGTAATAATAGTCGTATTTTCGAAGTAATGACTCGGTCAGGTTCCATGCCTCACTGTATGAAAGGCCACTGTCCTCGGGAAAGATGATTTTTACATACATATCATGCGGATGCTGCTGGCGGAAATGGCCCAGTTTTTGATTCAGGCGTACCCGGTTGATTGCTGAGAAGCCAGCTGTTCCCGGTGTCTTCAACTCTGTTCGCACCCGGCCGTTCACCTTGCTGACCCGGATCATGACCACGTATTTCCCCTTCGCGGTACGGGCCGGTCGAACCAGTTTATTGTACCTGAATTTCAACGTCGTATATTCGTTTGTAAGTGAGGCCAGTCGCTGGCTCACCCTGGCCTTGTTTTTGTGCATAAGGGTCAAAGCTTCGCGGTTTCGGTTCAGTTCAGTCTCAAGTTCCGCATATTGTGTACGCTTCAATGCGAGTTGTTCCTGATTTGCTGCAAAACGGGAGGCCATGGCCTTTTGTGCCGAGGTGATCCTGGTCAGCGCGGATGAAAGGCGATCTCTTTCATCACTCATATTCATTAACTGCATCTGTAGCATGCCAAGTGCACGTTCGGCACGCTGTAGTTGTGATCGCAGGTCAGCGTTCTTTGATGTGGCGTTGCTTGCCTGTTTGCTGGCCGTGTGTTCGGCTGCCAACGTTGCCTGCAACTGGTGTACCAGATGCATGTTTTTCAACAACAATAGCAGCATGGCCATCATGAAAATCATGACGACCACGGTCATGATATCAGTGAAGGAAGGCCAGAAGCCCTCGTTGCTCTGACCGGCGTGTGAATTCAGGCGCAGGTCAACAAAAGCGCCACTCATGGTTCATCCCTGCCCGGAAGCCGAAAGCCCTCCCGGAGCATTCTCCGGATGCTGGCCAGTTCGGAGATAATGCTTTGTTGCATGGCACTATCCTGCCCGAGCAATGCCTCAAGCCTTTGCGTGATTGCCAGCACGCCCGACTGACCCTCATCCATACGATGGATCAAACCGCTGATGGTGGAAAGCAGATCGGCAACACGATAATCAATATCTTTGGCATTAACCTGAAACAACGGCATCAGGCGGGTTGCCGTTATACCTTCAATATGACCGAGCAGGTGCGTTTGCACGTCGCCCAGAGCGCTAAAGAAATAGCTGAAAATAAAATAACAGCTAATCGCCGTGATAGTGGTGCTCAACGCCGTGGACATGCCATGAATAACCAGGCCCATGCCGCTAACACTGATGGCCGATTGCAACATATCCGAAGCGCCGACCAGAGCGATAGACAAGGATACGATTGTACCGAAAACACCGGTCAAAATTAACACATTGTTGACAAATTTCGGCATCGTGGTGCGCGTACTCTCGGCGGCGATCAAGGATGCAGCCATGGCGTTGTGATTGATCGGCGTAGCGCGTTCATGCAGATGGAACATCATGGCATATCGCCGGGCAATCATGGAATCCGGCTTGACGCCTTCCACCGGATTAGGAAAGTCCTGATCCATGTGATCCACGAAGCGACGAAGCGATTCTTCCTCACCGGCATAAAAGAAGAATGCCATGACCAGGCGCACTATACCGGCCAGGAAAAGGATAATAATAGCGCCATTAATCAACAGGCCGGCATGTGTCAGTTGATGGTGAAGATAGATACTGGTTAGAAAATCCAGTTGCCAGAAGATCAGGCTCAGTGTGAGGATAAATACAACCACCATGCGGATCAGGATATCGCGGCTATAGTGACGAATCGTGTGATGCAAACTCAAACTAACCTCCTGTGACGGTTCAAATCCGGGTAATAACTCAGCTTATCCCCTGGTTTGCCCGATAACTGCGTCAAACATGATCAGACCCAGATCCCGCAAGTGATTGCACATGCAAGGCACACTCTCGCAGCAATGTCCGTCCCATTGCAAGCGAGACTGAGGCAGATGACCCGTCGACGACTGCCTATGCGGCGCGGGGGCTTCGCTCCTCGCAATAACTAGCCTGAATTATTCATACCTAGATCCTGCAAGTGATCGTGCATGAATAGTTCGTAAGCGTCAAAGCAATGGCATAAGCTGCCTAAATTTCTTTATTGATCCTTCCTGTCGGAATGATGGGGTTAGTAAAGCACGGCGCTCTTCATCATTTGTGCAGCGAGGCAGTTCTTCGAGCACAAATGTAAGCCATGCCATCAATGGCAGGCCATCATCCTTGTGCTGATCCAGCCACCGTTTGAACGTATCAAGTATCGGCCTTGATTTTTGCAGGCGCAGCGCCTTGCGGCTTTCAAAGGTAAAGTCTTTATCGTTTTGTGCTGCTTCCGTTTGACCGGCCAACACCAAGCCAGCCGGGAAAGCACGTTAAGGGTAGTTCCGTCAGCGGAATATAGCGCCACATATAATCGACGATTTCATCACGTGTGCTCGGGGAAACCCGGCTACCCATCAGTGTTCCCCAAACGCTTTTTTTAACGCGTACAGAAATTTTCTCAACCAAATGCTCTCGTAGTATCGATATCTTTTGCCCGGGACTGAACTGTCTTCTCTTGTTTGTCATGCCATGCTCCTTCGTTTGAATGTCTCTTATTCAAACAGGGCATTTGTCCAATTCCAACTGAAGCAAAACAATAGAACCGGCCGGCAGGGCTTACTGGCTTTTGCCGAAGTGCTGGCTTGTCCGGATCACCCGGCTGACTTTTATACGCCCCCGACATACTCCTGAAGAATCATATGGAATATCCTGCCATCACTGCGTTTGAGCAGCTTCTCATCCATGCCTGTTCGTCCTCTGGAACATTCTTGTTGTCTGCAGCTGCGCTATGTCGAATATCCAGTTCTCCGAGTATGCCAGCAGGTACGCATGCTGCGCGGGTCGGAGCATAATGATAGAGGATAATGCGTTTACCCGGCGGGGCCCGCACTGGAATAACCACATATAGGATTTCTGACTGGCTACACACCCCTCCTCATGCAAAACCTGAACCGGTGTTTCATCTGCCTGCACATAATCGGATGCCTGAAGATCCTGCCGCATAAGCTCCCACAGGCAAAAGAACAGAGCTCCACACTTCACAACCCAGCTCAATAGCAATGACCGACCCAAATCAATCCCCAATCGTTTCCATTGCTGCTGTTAGCACTCGCCGCATTGTTTATCTGCTTCAGGAATATCATGCACAATCGTAACATGTGTCAATGACTTGGGGCATTTACGTCTGCCGCTACGCTTGTGCGCTGCAACCACGACTTCTGTGGGCTCATCCACATGATCTTCCTGTTCAATGACTGCTTCCGCCTCATTGAACAGGCCAGGCTGTTTGGCGAGATCAATGCGATCCGCACTGGCGCCAAACTTACGGTTCTGAAACTGGGCGATCATCTCCTTGAGCAAGGCGTTTTCCTACTCCAGTTGGGCAATAAAAAGCGCCTGATTTTCCACCTGTTTCTGATATGTGTGCGGGGATATGAAACCGGTGCTTCTCCAGCCGTTTATACCACAGGCAGAAGCCATTGCGATCCCAGTACAAAATCTTGATCTTATCGCGAGCCTTGTTGTAAAACACAAACAAGCTGCCGCTCAACGGGCTTAGTGAAGTGGACCCCATTGCAAGGACAGCTTTCCGGGTGATTTAAGATGTATTTCTCCTGTTATTTTTTTTATCGTAATTCTGTCCTGAAACCTGTTGATCC
>VAOZ01160163.1_pt1 | contig 13788 bp, 10 predicted proteins | sample 3394041 | NCBI WGS metagenome assembly VAOZ01 (sample SAMN08290431, study PRJNA428436) | hydrothermal vent metagenome | isolation source: Deep-sea hydrothermal vent chimney | place: Indian Ocean: Southwest Indian Ridge
ACAAAAAACAACTTGCTATAAAAACGGCTAGTGCATAAAGGATATATATTGTCTGCGTTTTATAATTCCCAATACTAATATTTAAGCTGGATATTAACCCCGTAAATGACTTAAAGAGAAACCCCACAAGAATTATCCGAAAAGGAATAATCATTGCGCTCCATTTTTCACCCAATAGAGAACATACGAAATATGGCGTGACCGCAATCAACCCCAGGTATATCGGAAAATTAATAGAAGCTATAATCGTCACGCTTTTTTTAAATTGCTTCGCCAATAACTTTTCATCATCTTTACACCGACTGAAAGATGAGAACATGACACTATTAATATTCATAGTTACTGAATTGTATGGAACTGCAGATATGCTCATTGCTTTATCATATAAACCCAAGCTTGCAGCACCGAACCATTTTCCGATAACAAATGTATCAACGTGCTGACTAATAAATACTAATTGCATTCTAAAAAAACTCCAGGCACCAAAATGAAAAACATCCGCCATCAATGAATGCTTATAATAAATTCGGGGGAACCATCGCGCTTTAAAACAAAGTGGTATTGTAATTAAACAAATGGGTATAAGCTGTCCATACACCAACGCCCAATAGGCGTAATTATTATATGCCAATAAAAGGGTTATAGATGGCATTGTTATAGTTTGGCCAAAATCCAGCAATGATATTGTTTTAAAGTCCATTTTTCTTCTTAATACTGCCTGAGGTAAAGCATTAATCGCTGACACAATAAACAAAATGCACATAACTCTAATAACAGATTTACATTCCGGAATATTAAAATAATTTGCTATATCTTCTGCTATAAAAAAAAATATTAAGCTCAGAATTACTGAAATTACGAGATCAAACGTAAATATTGAATTCAATACTCTGATATCACTTATTCTCTTTTGGACTATAGCTTCGCCGAAACCGAAATTTGTAATCAAATTAGAATAGCCAATAAACATCATTGCTATAGCCATTATGCCGAAATCTTTTGGCATAAGCATTCTGGCAACTATTATTGATGCAACAAACGCCACTCCCTGCGCTGGTATTCTTAATAATGTATTCCAATAGAGCTGTGACCTGACATTTTTTTTTACTTCCATAGCAAAAATATCTTAATTTTCAGTTAGGCGATGACAATAACTTTCCTGTTCATTTCTTTCTCTCGTAAGAGGATATACCTTGATTAAAATTTATTTTTTTCAAAGGGTGCCTGTTACATTGGTCATAGAAAATCCCTAAAACTCTCTAAGAACCTCACACAATACACCCCTCATCTCTGACATTTTGCACATCAGTAGTTAATTTCCAGGATAGTCGGGAATGTGCTATTTTATATCAAAACTGGTTGTCTGGATTAAGATAAAAGATATGGCGTCATCTCGTAATAGTATGTTAATTCTTTCAAATTAAGTCAGACCGTTCTGTTAATCTGTTTAACAAGCTTGTATGTCTGTTCCTCTCTCTCGAATTGGCTAATATCTTTATCATGTGAAAGTTTTTTGTTTTTATTCCACAGCCCATATAGTTTTTTAATGGCTTTTTTTATTTCTGTAATATCAAATTGGTCAACAACCACCCCGCAACCTATTTCTTTTAAAAGATCCGCTGTGGCGCCTTTACTTGTCAGGCATAATATGTATCTATTAGCATACATATATTCAAATGTTTTTGCTGGTACCGCATATTCCATATATTCTGGCGCTAATAACAATAAAACATTCGCAGACTGCATTTCTTTTAGTGCCTCCTTATAATTTACTCTTTCCTTAATCTCTACACATTCCGACAATCCATACTGTGATATACATAAATTTATGGACTCCCCCTCCGCTAGTTTAACATCTCCTATAAGATCTATCTTAATATCATTGATAGTCATTTCTTTATCGTTTATTAATTCCCTAATCGCCTTAAAAAGTTGTTTGGGTGTTCGGCTCATATAAAATGTGCCCACATATTTAATTACCATTTTATCGTCAGGTACAAAATTGTTTTCTTTTCCGAAATCACTACTATCAAAGCCATTCCATATGGTGAAAAATCTATCTGCTTGTAAGTTTATGTATTTCCTCTTTAAATAATCTGTATAGTTTCTATTTGTTGTCGTTATCAGGTTCGCTCCATTAACAATCTTTTTTTCCAGCCATCTTTCAATAATGTCCGATAATTTTGATCTGTTGGTTTTTGGCTTTCCTTCATGCAAATAAAATGGATCGCGCAGATCTATTACTAACTTAACGCCCGTTAATTTCGCCAACGCAAGACCTATAAGGTTAACGGTTGGTGGCGGTGCTGTACTAAATATAACTTCAATTTTTTCACGCTTAATGATCTTGTATCCAGACCAAACTGCAGGTATTAGCCACCCAATCATTTTATCAGGCATTTCAAATATAGAATCAAGGATTCTTTTAAAATTGGAAATTATGTTTGAATCATCTAAATTATCATCGCCAGCAACTATTTGAATTCTACGGTGGTCAATATTACTATCAGTCTCACTTGTTCTTTTCGGTTTAAATATCCTTTTTATACCAAGAATACAGTCAATAACAGTGGGCATAACTACGGTTCTTGTTATGTTTACATCTTTAACTTCACTAACCCTATCGACGTCAATTTTATTATAATATTCATTGCGAACTGTGAGGACATATGGTATCCAGCCATGGTTTTTTATGTATTTTGCAATTTTGGCTGGTCGTATTCCGCCTACTTCTGCATCTGGTGGAAAATGATAGGCTATAATAAGTATTTTTTTCATGAATCAATATCACATTCTCTTAAATAAAGTTTTTCATAGTTACGAGCCATGATTCTTGCGCTGAATTTATTTCGAAAAATTTCTATGCTATTCTGAACATACATTTCTCTTAATTTTTTATCTTTCAGCAACTTTAATATTTCATATGCAAGCAATTTGCTATTTTCTTTCTCGATGAGCGAGCCATTAAAACCATTTTCTATTGCCATACCATTTCCACCTACATTCGTCGCGATGATCGGGCAACCTGCAGCCATGGCTTCAAGAATGGTCATGGGTAATCCCTCCCAAAGAGAGGGTAAAATATATAAATCAAATAATTTTAGCAATTCATGTATGTCTGTTCTTGCTCCAGGAAATAATATATTAGTAGTTAAACCCAGATCATAAACTTTGCGTTTTAATTCATTCTCAATCTCACCACTACCCGCAACTACTAATGTAATATCAGGGTATACTTTAATAACCTCCGGCATAGCATCAATTAAATATGCAACTCCCTTTTGTTCGCTCAGCCTCACACCCAAACCGATTATAAGCCCATCTCTATTAATTCCCAGTTCTTTTCTCTTTTTCTCTTTGTCAATAGCTATATTATATGTTGACTCATCAACGCCATTTAATATCGTCAACACTTTTCCCTTAGATATTTTTTCATATTCAATGAGATTTTGCGTGGTATGCTCTGATACACCGACCACTTTATATACAAACTTTGACATAAGCCATTCCGCAAACATATACCTTTTCTTATCCGGGAAATCCCTCGCATGGTCAGTATGGACGACCGTTTTAATGGAAGACATTAGAGAGGCGATGGTTCCATCTACAAAGGGTTGTGTATTATGAGTATGTATAATGTCTATTTTTTCTCTTTTCAGTATTTTTGCCACCTTAAGAAAGGAAAAATAATCTGTTCCACTCTCTTTCTGTTCCAGACAATATACTCTTATCCCCAACTTTTCTATCTCAGGCACAAATTGTCCAAAATCTCTAAGACATAACACAGAAACGTCAAATTTTTCTCTATCAATTGCCCGGCATAGATTTACCACAACCTGTTGTAGCCCCCCTAACGCAAGATCGTGAGTTATTTGCATGACTCTTAATTTTTTACTTTTTAGCATGTTCGATTGCTCATTTTGAAACTATATATTTCTATCACCCTCAAAATATTTCCACTGATTATATTCAATATTATTTTTTTTATACACCAATATAGATATATTATCTTGTGCGTTATAAAACATGTATTTTCTAATCTTCTTGGTAAGTGGATCTGTGTTTGATAATCGAAAATAGATCGCCTGTACTCCTTCATTTCTTGCTATTTTACTGATCTGTTTAACCATTTTCCCCAAATGGTCATCTTTTATTAAAACGAGGTCAAAAATCTCAATTTTTAGATCAGCCTTAGTGAACGCAATATAACCCAACAAACTTCTTGTTGAGTTATCTCTACAAGTAATAAAGCGAAAATCATGTACCGGATTATTCTTATATCTCCATTTTAAATACTTGATGTCTCGATTAGTGATTAAATCATCCTGACGTTCTTTCGTTGCCAGAAATAGCGTATCGAATATTTCATCAAACGAAGATGGTTCATCATAAATAACATTTGCTATTACATATGTTTCTTTCGTAAATAACCGCATACATCTCTCAATGATGGGTGAGATATGGTCCACAATTTTTGATTTTAAATATTTCCTTATATAAGATGAGAGATATATGGGTTTAACAGATTGAATCAAATCTATAGCCGTATTAAAACCCACCCTTTGCGCTAATTTTATTGATGATGCGTTTGGTATTGTATATATAAATTCGAAATAGCCATCGTCAACTAACTTGGTCGCTCGTCTCTGCAACTTCATTGCTGGACCAAATGCGCGATATGCGTCTCCCGTCATAAAATCCCCCATAATTCCTGCCCGCATGTTTCTTCCTTTTGACAGAAATTCTCTCGGCATTATAGATATTGTGCCTGCGAGTACATTGTTTTCTTTGTCGAATGCCAAAATCCATATCGGCTGACCGGCAGGATTATTCTGCATCCAGTCAAAACGACTTGAAGGTGTTCCAGGTAAATATTTTTCCCAAAACTCAATTATTTCATCTTTATGATTTTTTGGGTTATTTGTTTGTATTATTTCATAATTCATTATTTAGTTTAATAATCATCAATAACTTCATAAAGGGGGAGGGGGGGGGGGAAACAACAATGCCGCCTAACAGGCGTGGGATTTCAAATTTCCCACTTAAAGATTTTAAACAATAAAACCTGTGCCTCCATTAAGCAATTCAATCATCTCTATACGCTTATTGTTGTCTAATTTATTGATATAATACTCCTCATTGAATACTTTTTTATCTTTACTCAACCGCCCAATTTTTTCTCTATACTCTTTTACTGTCATCAATTGTTTAGCAGGGTTTCCGGCCGCGACCATATTAGCTGCAATATTTTTTGTCACAACAGACCCTGCTCCTATTATCGAATTTTCACCTATTGTTACGTTTTGTAAAACAATTACAGAGTCACCAATAAAACAATTTGCTTTAATGTCAATTTTTCCGATCTTGGTAAAGTTAAATAGTTTTTTAATGCTGGCATCATGAGCGATCAATCTCACATTAGGACAGATTGTGCAATTATCCCCTATGGATATTAGAAAACAGTGTGAAGGATCAAAAAAATAATCGCCAACAATCTCCACATTATCTCCAAGTTTTAGGCCATTCTTGCAAAGATTGCCTAAATACAGTTTTTCTTTTTTTCTCTCAACCGCATAATAAATATTCTTAATAAATGTATAAGGATTCATGTTATTTTCTTAAATGTAGTAAGTAAGGGCTTTGATCAAAATTAACTTTCCAACTTCATCAAGGGTGTAACGTATAATTCCAATTTTCTCTGAACTCATTTTAATGCAGTGATAGTGTATCCATCTCAGGCTTCGCTTTGCGAACACCGATTCATAGATAGACATGGAAAGTTAATTTCCACGGGCATCCTAATGGGAAATCTTATTTTAAATTATCATAACGCTAATTTCATAAATTAAGAAATACCATAATGAGAATTACAAATACTCCGCTGCCTAAAGCTGGTGGCTTTAAATTGCGGGTAAAAATCAGATTAATCACGCGGTCCTTCGACTGATTATTCCTGCAGGATTGGCTCCCGAAGGAAATATCCATAATGCATATTGTGTCCGCGAAATTTTCCCCAACAGCGTCGTATGTTGTCCTGATACACATATCCCCGGCGTGAACTGCGTAAGACAAAATTGGAGGGTCTGCTAGGTTTCATCCTGAAAAATCTATATCTGCCGTCTAAAGACAAGGGCTTTATATACCATACCCCCCTATCGGGAACCTTAAATCGAACCCGTATTAGTTAAGGTAATTAAAAGTTGTTCTGCTACAAATTGTCGGCCTCTCGGGTTTAAGTGCCCACCATCATTGGTATACCCAGAGGCCAAACAGAAATACTTATTCCCACCTTGCTTAAAATATGTTCTAGTTCCATCCGAAAGAGTGGACTCTATCATCGCTATGTCGAATAATGCATTCCCCCCCCCCATATTCTCTAAGAATAAGTTCATTAAACTCATTCCTCTTTATATTGTCCAGATCAGAAAAAATAGTTATATTAAGGAGTCTCTTTATTTTTGCGATTAAAGTGTTAGTGTGTTTCATTAAAGGAACTGTACAATGTATAAATTTTATGTGCGGGTATTCTTTCTTTAATTCTCCAATATTGCATTTATATTTAGTGAACACTTCATTTATATCTGTGTCTTTTCGAATATCCCAGAAACACAATTTAAGAACGGCAATATCAATATCTTTACCAACCGTATCTTGTATTACATTTTTGAAATCGTCGATTTTTTTAATTGGATGCCCGTTCTCTCCTATCTTTGAGTGCAAGAATACAGGCGAACCCGATTCTTCATCTATCACTCTTTCCTTTATGCTTAGTTCTATTGCATAATTTGCAATCACGATATCAAATATTCCTTGTATAATATTATTACCGACCGATTGATGGGCAAAATATATCCTTTTCCTCGAGAGATTCTTCCATGCATCATTAGATATCTCATTTATATTCGGGAGACCTATAGCCCCATTCATTTCTTATTTCTCCCAGCAGAAGGCATTATATTAATCAACGTGATAGAAACATCTGTTTCATAATAAGCATCCTATTTCCCCAAACCTACATAAACAACTACATAAACAACAGTCTATTTTATATTTTATTCGGCTTAAATTTCAGGTATCTCCAAAGACCTGATAAGTGAAACGAAAAGAGTGACCTCGTCATACTAACATCATTATGAACACCCATTCTCTTAATCGCGAATCTATCATTCCCAAATAGATTCAGGCAGCCAAACCTGGTTGTCACAGATGCGACATAACCTGTTTTTCTTACTATATTTTGCACATCACTATTGAAATCACCATTTGGGTAACAAAATATGGGAATAAAATTAACATGCTCATCTTTAAGTTTTTTCATTGATTTTCGTAGTTCATATTCAACCTCAGCGTCGCTGATCTCAGTTAATATTTTATGCTTGCATGTGTGGGAACCGAATGTGATCCCATTTTTGGACATTAAATGAACCTCTTCCCATGTAAGCAAAACTCGTTCTGTTGGTAATTCCACTTTAAGTTTATTGTAGATTTCATCAAGGGCTTCATCAATTTCTTCTGCTTTATGGGCTTTAAGTTCCTCAACTATACTGTCAAAATGTTCTCTCCCATATTTGCGCTCGATATTTCTACCCTCACAAAAACAATCTAAAATAAAATCGATAATTTTACTTCTTTTGAGTCCTTTTATATTAAGATCAGAACAAATATTAATTACATTTAAAAGGTGCTTCAATTTTTCAGGCCAAAACCAATAATTCGTACCAATCAGCGATGTTGTTAAAAAAATTGATGCTGGTACATTATATTTTTTTAACACCGGATAAGCATTAATATAATTGTCACGCCATCCGTCATCAAAAGTTATAACACAATACATTTTCTTTTTATCAATCTCTTTATTTTCCAGCAAAAATAATAGATAATTTGATGTTATAACTTCATAATATGTTGATAAATATTCCACCTGCATATCAAACACATTCTTAGTCACATACATCCCCGGCTGCATTAATGATACCGCTGCATCGTTTTCCGACAATACTCTGTGGTACATTAAAACAATAATTTTCCCTTTATGCTGAATTTTAAAAATTCCTGAAAGATAATATAACCATGCAATGATTTGCCTAATATAGATCTTGTGTGTTTTTTTTATATTTAACACGTTATTTCACGTTCAATATAAGCTTCATATTTCAGTAAACAACCCCGAGTCAAGCTGACGAGGTATTAGGCTGTAGCATACCGATGGGTTTCGCTTCGCTCATCATTCTACTATTTTTTTCTGCAAGCAGCGGGGAATTAAACACAAAGAGATTAAACATGGGTGAGTCGCGATTAAAATTTATCGTAATTTATTTAATATTTTGTAACTAAACCTCAGTTACAGGCTCAACTAAAATAGCTTTAGCATGATGATATGCGGTTGAATTTCGTTTTTTTTCAATATCCGTATAGACGAATCGGGCTTGCTCAACAGTAATATTAATTAAATCTGCCAACTCATCAGACGATACATTATGATTATATGACCATAACGCCACATCCATCTGCTCATACGGTAATGTAAAATAAAACTCATCCTGTCCCTGCGGTAAGCTGTATGTGTCCGTAGTAGGCACAGCCGAACATATCTCGTTTGGAAGCCCGAGGTATTCTGCAAGCGCATACACCTGCGTTTTGTATAAATGTGCAATTGGCTTTACATCCGCTGATCCATCTCCATTTTTAACAAAAAAGCCCTGATCATATTCCACTCTATTTGGTGTCCCAACCACTGCATAATTAAGCCGATCTGCATGATAATACTCAATGGTTTTGCGAATGCGTTGCTTATAGTTGGTTGCCGCAACGATTTTCAAGTATTCCTTTAAACGAAGGTTTTTTTCCATCGCATCACCCGATGGATTTTGCACGATCAGTTTAAACCTATTGATTTTGCCTTCTATACCCCCGGTTATAACAATTTTACTCTTCCAGTCTGACTCATATTCAGGGAAGGCCAGCTTCATGGCTTCATCACGTTGTTGGTAACAACCTATTGCTTCCAGTGTTGGCGCAATATTTTGTATGATGTACTCAATCCCTAATTGTTCTGCAAGCATTTCGCCTAAAGATACACTATCGGATGACGAATCATGCTCAGGGAGCAATAAACCATAGATCTTTTTAGCTCCCAGAGCTTTTACGCAGAGGGCTGCTGAAACAGCACTATCCACACCACCCGATATTGCAACAATCAGCCCACGCCTATGCAAATTCATGTGTAGAATTTGTTTTAGCCGCGAGGTTATTTTCTCAATTTCTTCCTGCTCATTAATTACAAGTGGGTTTTTAGGGGACATATTGGATCCTTATAATTTTGTATAAAACATGAAATCATTCAAATTGATGATTGATTTGCGCCATAATTGCACGAATTTCACCAGTCTTGTTTTTAAGCGCCTTCACTTCCCCGTACTCTTTATTTTTTTCAAGTCGCATGAGCATCGGTTCTCCTTGCCCTAAACCCAACTCAAAAGCCAACCACCCATCATTCGCCAAGTATTTGGGCGCCTCTGTTATCAAACGGGTTAATATTTTTATACCAAATGGCCCTCCGTCAAACGCGATCTTAGGCTCAAACTCGGTTATCTCATCAGACATACTCTCAAACTTTCCGCTTGATATATAAGGAGGATTACACGTAAGCACATCAATTTTATTATAATATTCTTCAAAATTAAAAGGGACCAGCAAATTGCCGGTATAAAATTTTACCCTCTCCTCAAGCCCCATATATGCATTATTCCGTCTTGCCAACTTTACAGCGTCAACAGATAGATCGGCCGCATAAACTTCAGCCGCACCCTGATGGCAGGCAAGTGCCAGAGCCAGATTTCCTGATCCTGTGCAAACGTCAATAACCCTGGCACTGCCTTTTTTTTCCACGCAGTTATTAAGTATTTCTAACGCTCCATAACCTAACAATTCCGTCTCTTTACGAGGTATAAGGGCTTCAGGGCCAACAAGGAGTTCAATTCCCATAAACTGCTGCCTGTTAGTTAAATGGGTGAGTGGTACGCCCTTTAAACGTCTATCAATATTTTTTCTTAAATTATCCAGCTCAATTTCTGTTAACTCTGAAAGCTCCAGTACATGCGCCTGTTCCACTGACATAGGATTCCCTGCCGCTGTGAGCCATAAAGACCGAAGTGTGGCTCTAGCTGATTCTTCCGGTTTATCTTCAAGGCCAATCATTTTGTCCCTGAGTATCGCTTCTAACTCCAGAAACAATGGTGATTTCTCTATTCCTGGCATATTCCGCTCAATCTTTTTTTACTGATCTTTCCTGTAGCGGTTTTTGGAAGTTCGTCTAGTATGATGACCTCTTTCGGAACCATAAAGTTTTCAAGCTTTGACAGACATATTTTTCTGATTTTTTTGTCCGTCAAGTCAGAATTTTTATCGAGGGAAACATATGCACGGATAGTTTCACCGAGAACATCATCAGGCACCCCGACTACTGCTGCCTCATAAACATCATCGATACTATAAAGTATATTTTCAACTTCGATTGGACTAACTTTTTCACCGCGAGTTTTTATAATGTCATCACTTCGTCCAACAAAATAAAGAAAGCCTTCTTTATCCATATAAAACAAGTCATGTGTACATAAAACACGCTCGCCCGGTAGATTGCCAGGCTTTAACATATGTTCTGTCATTTCATGCTGTTTCCAGTATCCGAGCATAACATGTGGTCCACGCACATACAGGGTCCCTGTCTCACCAGGTTGAACAGGATCGCCTTCTTTTGTTAACAAATAGGTTTCTGTTCCTGGAATTGCTTTACCGACAGAACGCGATTTTTGTTCCAATAATTCGGGCTCGAGGTAACACACTCGTTTACATTCTGTCAGCCCATACATTTTATAAATCAGTGCATTCGGGAAAATCTCCTTCAGTCCGGTTATGTAGTCATCTGGCAATGCTGCGGCAGTATTGGTGACACGAGTAATAGAGGGAAAGCATATTCTCTTTCTGTGATGGGCAGCCAACAGCATTGAAAACATCGTGGGCACGCCCGGGAAGGTATTGATGGAATATTCTTCAATACGTTTAAATATAACGGCTGGATAAGTAAATGAACGTTCCAGAACAAGAGTTGCCCCAACCTGTATTGCCATCAATAATTGATAAAGGCCATAATCAAATGCAAATGGTAAAACATTCAGCATCACTTGATTTTCATCAAGTCGAAGGTATTCGATCAAACTACCCATGGTAAACATTATGGATAAATGTGTATGCATTACCCCCTTAGAGTTCCCTGTGCTACCCGATGTATAGATGAGTGCGGCAAGATCAGAAGATGTAATATTAACATGCTTATCAAGTTCGTCGGCCGACTCGATCACTTCGTCAAAAGAGCTAATGAGTTCACCATAAACTGCCCGTAATTTTCCAACCTCACCTTTACCACCACTGCATATCACATATTTAAGGTTATTAAAATTTGCCAACACATCAGATAGCTGATTATTCAGATGAACATCCGACAAAACCATTACCGCACCACTGTCCTTAATGATATATTCAAGTTTCCCCGCTTTGGTTTGTGGATTTATTATCAGAAACACACCAGCGGCAAATGAGATGGCATATATACTGATTATGCAGGGCCAAGTATTGTCCATATATATGGCCACACGATCGCCGCGTTTAACACCACGCCGGATCAAAATATTTGAAAATTTCTGTACATTTACCAACAACTCTTTATAGGTATAGGCCTGACCTTCAACCACTATAGCCGTCTTATTCGGCTGACATTCTGCCGAATCAAGTAATGTTTCACAAAGATATCTTTGTGGTCGCGTTATCATCTTTGACTATCCCTATTATCCAGAAAAGCCGGGCATCACCCCTGTTTCTTATTTATAAAGACAACGATATTATTAACCGAGTCAAGATTTTCCGGAATCATCTCATCATCTTCAACACTGATACCAATCTCATCTTCTAAAAAATAAATAACTTCAAGTATCCCCGTCGAATCAATGATTCCCTTATCAAGGAATGAATCCTCATCCGACAGAACTGATGGATCATCAGAAAAGAGATAATTCTCTAAAATATAAGCACGTACTTTATCTTTTACTGACATTAGCTGTCTCCAATAAATAAATTATAGTTATGTGAAATTTTTATGGAAATTATCTACAAATAAATGATGCCATATCTGTGTAGTCAATATACCAATAAAAGCCATGTTGTCTTTGTAACCAATGGCCCTTCCCCGTTCAATTTTTTTCACTAATTTCAAGATCTTTTTCGAATCAAAATAGCCATATTTGTTTATGGTCGTTTCGCTCATTAAGTCCCCAACATATTCAGGTTGGTTGCCGCCGAAAAATGAAGGGATATCCGGTGCGCGGTAAGGTTGCTTATATCTGGATAGGATGGATTTTGGTAGATATCGTTTCATTGCCTGCTTAAGTAGATATTTTTCATTTAATACCCTCATTTTGAATTTTGGGTTTACTGAATTAGCAAATTCGATCACTCTATGATCCAGAAACGGGAACCTGCCTTCGACCGAATTCATCATTAACATTCGGTCACTTTGAGAACAAAGCAAATATCCACTCATGAGTGATTTCGCCTCCACATACTGAGATTTGTTAAACGGAGCCCATTTTGAAATACAGGGTGGAAAACTACTTGTAATCGTATCTATAGCATCATCACGTAATTTCTCTTTCATTGATCCAGAAAAGAATTCCTTGCACTTTGCCGTTGTTGTCCATCTCGGAATATGAGAAAAATATGGCAGTTGTGGATATTCCAACTCCATTCCAAAAAAATTCTTCAAATAAACCGAGCTCTGATTTTTTGAAATATCAAGGTATGGATATAATTTTTTTAACAACATCGGCCTGAAAGTGGAATCTGGGTTACGCGCCCAAAACTGTCGAATCTTGCCCTCTTTAAAAATATCGTATCCACCAAGAACTTCATCAGCCCCTTCACCTGTCAATACGACTTTGTAATTTTCGTCTTTGGCAAGTCTGGACAATAGACTCATAGGAACGGGTGCAGTTCTCAATATGGGTGACTCAGTATGCCAAATTGTTCTTATTAAATTATCCGCAACATCCTGATTCGAACACTGAATCTTGCTATGCTCTGCACCTAAATATGCAATCATTTCCCTCTGAAAACTACTTTCATCAAGATCAGTATCATCAAATCCGATTGAGAACGTTCTTAATGGCACGCCCCCATAATTATGAATTAACGCTGTAATGACTGATGAATCCAGGCCACCAGACAAATATGCGCCGACCGGAACGTCTGCACGTAACCTTATTTTTGTGGAATCAAGTAGCAAATTATGCAATTCTTCTGCAAGATTCTTTTCGCTTTCATCATAATATCGCCCCGGCTCTGCGAATTCCCAATCCCAATATATATTTTTCTTTATCACACAATTTTCTGCGACAATCATCTGGCCCGGTGAAACTTCATATATATTCTCAAAAACCGTATTAGGGCTGACTGGTGACCAGAATGTCATTAATTGATCAAGTGCAGCATGATTAAGGCTGGGAGAATTATTTTGTGCCGCTAGTATGGATTTTATCTCGGAGGCAAATATCAGCTGGTTATTCTTCTGCGTATAAAACAATGGAGTAATACCGACTCTATCACGTACCAATATAAGTCGTTTTTTTCTTTCATCCCATAACGCAATCGCAAACTGGCCATTCAAATGATGTACAAAATCATACCCGTATTGCTCATAGAGATGAACTATTACCTCGGTATCCGAGTGCGTGTAGAAAT
>VAOZ01243351.1_pt1 | contig 13767 bp, 12 predicted proteins | sample 3394041 | NCBI WGS metagenome assembly VAOZ01 (sample SAMN08290431, study PRJNA428436) | hydrothermal vent metagenome | isolation source: Deep-sea hydrothermal vent chimney | place: Indian Ocean: Southwest Indian Ridge
CCACAGCGACACAGGGCCAACTTGGCCTTTTCCAGGGTGTGCTCCTCTCCGTTGAGGCGGATGGTGGTTCCCTCGGGAAGGTCGATCACCATCGGGCCGTTTTCGCGGAAACGCAGCTTGAATCTCTTGGTCATAGTTATGATCTCCCAATTCTTCAGATACCCCTTAGGAGGGTCCCCTTGACTCTGATTATAGGCTTCCTCCGGAGCAAGCTGGTAACAGGAACCGCTCTACCCCGTACCTCGGATACTAATCCTAATGGAGGAGAATCCAAATGCCACAAGGGGGATGGTCCGTAGATAGGCCGACGGCTCCCAGTGCTCGATCATCGGCAGGCCGGTACTCCAGGTACGCTTGGCGATTTCGACCGCATCCTTCTCCCCGTAGGTGCTACTGTTACCGGGGATCGACACCTGGCCACGGATCTACCTTGAAGCCGTGGGCCTGCCTCCTTGCGTAAGCAGTCCGCCACCTCTTCGAAGTCTCTGCCGCCGCAGTGCGTGTAGCAGAGAGCCCGAGCAAGTAGCGCTCACCTACTACAGCCTATGGCGTGTCGAGAACGCCTTCTGGACTCTACTGAAGATCATCCGGCTCCCATCTAAACCGCACCAGAGACGCAGGCGTGCTCGTGTGCCTGTTGGTCGTGCATATCCTGGAGTGGAGGGACGCCTCGTGCTGAACGCCTGGAATGTCTTGCAGCACCTTGATAACATCCATCGCATCCCCGAGTACATCACCTGATATGAGTAGTACACCATCCTTACCACCTTCAACACCTTTGCCCCTGCTACCCCATATCCATGCTATTTGGGGAGCGTATCCAAACTCAAAACCTTGTCACTTACGCAGGTCAGCCGCCGAACTGTTCAACATGGGTCAGACCCGGTATCGTCGCTCGACACGCCACCGGCGAGTGGGATCTACCTGGCACCCAGCAGGACATATAAGGGCTTAACATTGTCGGAACCGGAGAGAGTGGGGATCAGCGTAGGGTCGAGGCGAACAAGGGCTTTATCAGACGGCCCATACTTTTTCCAGGGTTTACGAGTTGGTTTCCTTCCATGACCTTGCACCCCCGCACAAAGGTGGCTATGGGCATTCCGCGCACCTGTACGCCCTCGTATGGTATCACGCGGCTCTTGGAAAGCATGTCGCTAGAGCGCAACGTATATGGCCTACTTAAGTCAACTATTGTCATATCAGCATCGGCACCAGGGGCAATGACACCTTTTTGCCCATAAATACCCAAAAGTCGCGCCGGGTTTTCACTTAATACGGATACCAATACTTCTAGGGAAAGCCTTCCCTGGCTAACTGCATTGAGGAGCAAAGGCACGGTTACTTGAATCGTAGCGGATCCTGCGGGGGCCCGCCATAGGTCTAGCTTTTTCTCCTCCTCGGTATGGGGTGCATGGTCGGATCCTATAACCTGAACAGAGCCTTCTACAACCGCTTTCCATAGACGCTCGCGGTCAGCCTCATGCCGTACAGGCGGGAACACTTTCATAATGTTGCCGAGTTGCCCGTAATCTTTATCGCACAGAAAAAGGTAGTGTGGGCACGTTTCTGCTGTTACCCTGATTCCCTCCCTGCGCGCTGCTTCGACCCGCTCAACGCCTTCGGAGGAGGATACATGAAGAATATGAAGATACGCACCTACCTCATGTGCAATACGGATGCCAGCATCAATCGTCATGGTCTCGGTGTATGGGGGGCGGGACCGAAGCAGCGATGCATAATCTCTAGCCTTATACCGTCGCTCTTGATCCGTTAGGCGGGCAATGATCGCGGCGTTCTCCGCATGGATGGCCACGGGGCGACCGGTCTCAGCAATAACCCTAAACGCTTCCATGATTGCGCCATCGTCCGGGGGCGGAACTACGTCCTGGCCCGTAGCAGGGTTATAAACTAGCGCTAAAGTACGTTTATCCAAGGCATAGCCCCAGAATAGCTTGAAGCCAACTACGCCCGCCTCTGCCAAACCGAAGAGTTCTGACCTGTTGAGGTCGCCTAACACCATTCCCCATAACGCAAAGTCCACAAAGGCCTTCTGGCCCAATAATCTGGCTCTCGCCTGAAAAGCCGCTTTATCCATCACAGGTGGTACAGAATTGGGCATCTCAACTACTGTAGTTATTCCACTTGCTGCGGCCGCACGAGTAGAATGCTCGAAGTCCTCCTTGTCCGTGAAGCCAGGCTCGCGACTGTGAACATGTTCGTCAATAAACCCGGGAAAGACCAGGGTCCCAGAGGCATCATACACTTGATCTGCATCACAATTGTCGAGATTCCCGATGACGGCAACAACACCCCTATTGACACCTATATCTGTACGGCAACGCCCACTAGAGGAAATGACCTCGCCCCCCCTAACGATCAGATCAAGCTGCAACGTAGGCCCCCTCCACGCACTCACAACGGTAACTATTTCATAGCCCTAGATAAGCCTCACGTACCCGAGGATCGGCAATCAGCTCTTTCGCCTTGCCGGCCATGGCGACCCTGCCATTCTCCATAACGTAGCCCCTTGATGCCAGATGCAACCCCACTCTAATATCCTGCTCTACGATTAAAGCCGATACCTTGGTACGTATGTGCAGCAAGCTGATAGCCTCCAATATCGTGTCAACGATCACCGGTGCTAATCCGAGCGAGAACTCGTCAATGAGCAACAGCTTCGGATTCGCCATCAGTCCTCGGCCGATTGCTACCATTTGCTGCTGGCCGCCACTTAAGGTTCCCGCGAGTTGACCTAGCCGCCGTGCGAGATCGGGAAACGTCTCATAAACCATATCAAGTAAGCCGGGCCGATCCTCACGTTTGACACGGTATGCGCCCAGCTTCAGATTCTCCTCGACTGACAGCCCAGCGAATAACATACGATTCTCGGGAACTAGTACGATACCGTCCTGCACGCGTTGCTCGATTGGCATGCCGTTAATCGGGTGACCCATAAAATGAAGCTCCCCGCTTCTAGCCTTGAGAAGGCCAGAAATACAGCGTAGCAGTGTGGTCTTACCCGCACCGTTAGAACCCAGCACGGCTACGATTTCGCCCTCGTCTATCTTTAGGTCTACCCCGAACAACACTTCAGCGTCACCGTATGCAGCACTAAGCCTGCGCACCTGGAGCAATGCAGGCATGTTGCTCATTGGCGATCCCATGTGTTAACCCTCATTGCCATAACGGGCGGCTCCCCGACCCAAATATGCTGTAATAACATCCGGATTTTTTGTGACAACCTCCGGTGATCCCTCTGCCAGCACTTCGCCATGGTGTAGAACGACAATTCGACGAGCAAGGCCCATAACCGCCTTCATTACATGTTCTATCAAGACGACCGCCACACCGCGAGAACCGACCTCCTTGATCATGAGCATCACCGATTCAACCTCCTTCAAGTTGAGCCCGGCCATCACCTCGTCCAGCAGAAGCAGCTGGGGCTGCATGGCAAGAGCGCGGGCAAGTTCTAGCCGCTTACGTCCGGCCACGCTCAGGGACTCCGCTGGCCAATTAGCCCGGTCAGCCAAACCAACGGTTTCCAGAGAACTAGATACACCCAAGTACCGATCAGCCCGACTCCGGTTGCGACGGCCGCCAAAGATCACTGCAGTCATGACGTTCTCCCACACGGTCATACCCACAAACGGCTTCGGGATTTGGAATGTTCGCGATATACCCATGTGATTGATCACGTTTGGTCGCTGCCCATCTACGCGTTGCCCAGCGAAACGGATAACGCCTTCTGTTGGCTTGTAGACTCCGCTGATCAGGTTCATCAGGGTGGTCTTCCCGGCACCATTCGGACCCACAAGACCAACTATGTCACCTTCCCGTACCGAGAAGGTTACGTTATTTAGGGCGCGAACACCACCAAAACTGTGGCTGATACGGTCAACTTCTAACAGATCCCCCATGTCAAGCTCCGTCTATCGTGTGGTCATCGATCGAAGAAGGGCGATCGTCTGAATGGCCGGATCCGATACGAAATGGAAGTCGTACGCGTATTGACAGCAGACCGCGCGGCAAAAAAACACCAGCCAACAGGATAATTAAACCTAGAGCTGCTAGGTGAAGCTCTCCAAGTGTCGACCAGAGATATTCCGATATGAGTTCGATACCTACGGCACCTAAGATTGGACCGATAATTGTTCCAGCACCCCCAATAAGAACCATAACGAACAGCTCCACTGATGTAGTGATGTTGAACACTGATCCGGGATCTATATATCCATTCCAATATGCGAATATGCCACCTGCAGCACCGGTGATTGCCGCGCTTATGGTCCAAGCGGCTACTTTGTAGACTGTTCCGTTGATGCCCATTACCGAAGCTGCTTCTTCACTCGCCTGAATCGCTCGAAGAGCGTACCCAAGAGGTGCTTTCCGTATAACATAAACAGTTATAACTGATAAAAACGCAAGGGCGGCAAAAAGGTAAAAGAAGAACAGTGAAAACGCCTCTGCGGATCCCGGAAAAAGGGGAACGCTTAGCCCGGTGCCCCCTCCAGTGAACCCCAGGTTCTGTACTAACGACAACAAGGCGAAATTCACGCCAATTGTTGCTATAGCAAAGTAATGACCTCGTAGCCGCAATACAGGAATTCCAATTGCGGTGGCGATAACTCCTGCAACGACAACGGCTAGTAGCAGTGCAAGCCAAAAGTTAACCGCAACGCTCATTAGCACTGCGACGGTATAGGCTCCCACGCCGAAAAATGCTCCATTACCGAATGCCGGGTAGCCGGCCAATCCAAGTATGATGTTGAGGGCATCGGCCATTGCAACCCACATGAGGACAGTACTAGCAACTCGGACCCAGTACTGGCTAAGGCCCAGTGGGATTACGATAACTGCCAGGCCAGTAACTATGATCCACCCCCAGAAGGCGTAGCGCTTCATTCGGGTACCTCTTCGCCGTAAAAGCGCTTCCCGAACAGCCCTTGCGGACGAACGATTAGTATGAATACTAGGATCGAAAACGAAATAAAGTCGACAATGTTGGGGCTGATATATGCAGCACTAAATACCTCCACCATGGCTAAAATAAGTCCACCGATCAGGGCCCCAGGAATACTTCCGAACCCACCCAGTGCGGTTATCACGAATACTTTGGTTAAGAAAGTGTCCCCCATTCCGGGAGAGATGCTTTGTAGGGTGCCAACCATTGTGCCGGAGGCTGCCGCTAAGGATACACCAAGTGCAAAAGTGAAGGCATAAATCGACTGTACTGGAATACCCACGATCCTGGCGGCATTGCGGTTGAGCGCGGTCGCGCGAATGGCTAGTCCAATCTCGGTACGCTCTAGAAATAGATACAGGACCACTGTAACTATTACCGCCAGTACGAACACTATCAGCGGGACCAGCGGAATTGTAACTGGTCCCGCTGATAGTGACGCATTAACGTATGTTGGGCTGATACTGCGGTAATTGCTCGACCAGATCCGGCGGATTATATTCTCTACCAGCAGGTTAAGTCCGAAGGTCGCCGCCAGAGTTATGACGAGCCCATGTGGCAGGGCGCGATTCAATAGGTAACGCTGAATGGGGTAGGCGATCAGGAAGGCTACAGCCATTGCCGGCACGATGCTCAAGAATGGGTCTAGGTGAAAGCTGCTGAACAGGAAATACGAGGTATAAGCACCAACGACCATGAAGGCTGCATGTGCGATGTTGATCTCGTTCATCACCCCCCAGACGAGGACGAACCCCACTGCCACAATCGCATAGACCCCGCCAAGCATGATCCCATTGACAATCTGCTGTAGCACATTCACTGGAGTGACCCCCCCTCCCCTAGTACGCTGCTTCCTAGAAAGCCGGCTTTGGGTAAACCGCCCCAGCTTCCGCAGCCGAAGCAGGATACACTGGTACTGCCTTACCGCCGATTATCTGACTCGCCGCAGGAGCAGCCTCGGTGTTAACACCGCTTGGGGCAAACTTGACCGGACCGAACAATGTAGTCTCGTCTATACCCAAGAGGGCCTTCCGCACCTGATTCGAATTCAGCGTCCCCGCCTTCTCAATTGCAATCTGCAAGAGCACCCCTGCTTCGGCACCCGCTGCAGCATAATAAGGGGGGAGTGAGCTATATTTTGCCTCGTATGCTTTTACGAAGGCGGTGTTGCTACCAAACACCGGGTCGCTGTAATGGTAAGTTGGTACCCACCACTCCCCGCCTATAATCCCATCCGCTAGCGCGCCAAGACTCTTTGCGAAATCGGGTACGGAGGTTGCGATCGTGAAACCAAGTACTTTGGGTGAAAAGCCAGTTTGGGCCATTTGTTTGACGATCTGAATGCTATCGTTGAAATACCCGGTTCCGAGAACGACGTCAGGTTTTAGCGACTTAATTTGATCTAGAACAGCGGTGAAATCCTGAGCCGAGCCCGGGTATTTCTTAAAGAAAACGACCTTCATTCCCAGTTTTTCCGCGTACGCTCTCGCGCCTTCCGCCGCAGCCAACGAAAAGATGCTGTCTTGTGTGAGAATTGCTACCGTCTTGGGTGTTGGAGTGAATTCGTGTGCCAGATTCAGGACACCCTGCAGGTATTGCGTCGCGAGCGGAAGGACCCCGAATAGGTATTTGAAGCCGCGCTTGTATAGAGCGGGTGCATTGGCGAGCGGCGCAATGGTGATGACTTTGTAACGCTCCGCAATAGCTGTAGTGGCCTGAGTAATACCACTGGAGTACGGGCCGATTAGAAAGTTGACGTGATCTTGGGTAATTAGCTTTTGAGTAAGCCGCGTACTGGTTGAGATGTCGGACTGGTCGTCAAGGTATATGATTTTTACCGGGAGTTTTTCCCCACCTACGTTTATACCTCCGCTCTGATTGACATGATCGGCCCACAGTTGTATGCCGTTGAGCTCCAGCTGACCAAGGTTGGCGTACGTACCCGTTAATGATACGGATACGCCGACCTTAATGTCTTGCTGAGCAAAAGCCAGGCTTCCGATAACTAAGACCGCAAGTGCAACGAGACCTCCCCACCTACCATTCATTTGTCCTCTTCCCCCTTTCTATTCTCATCAACAGTAGACCCAGCTGTACTTAGGCTGATCCTCCCGCGCGAAGGAGAATTACTGCGGATGATGCGCTCGGCTGCAGCATGTGCCAATTGGAGTACTAGACCAACGTCGTTCGCGTCGACTGCCTCAAGCGGATTATGCGATATGCCCGCCATATTTCGCACCATTAACATCCCAGTAGGCGTAACGGAAGCCATATGCACAGCATCGTGTACTCCCCAGCTATTAAGCCTGACAAGGGGAATCCCTAAATCGTCAGCTGTGCTCTCTAGCTCTTTGATAATGTAGTTGTCTAGAAGGGCAGGATAATCTTTGACAAGCTCCGCAGCTTCAACTGTCACCTTGTAGCGCTCTTCGACTTCACGGATACCCTGTGCCAGTTCAAGCCCAAACGCCTCCCCGTCTGCCACATCCAGAACACGTAAATCAATTTCCAGATTAGCCTCACCAGCGATAACATTGACAGCATTCGGGTAGACATTGATCTTCCCGACGGTTGCATGCACTTCGTGTCCAGCAGCAGCCCTTACGGCTTGTTGGTATACACGTTGTATAAGGTCGGCCGCAGCAAGAAGGGCATCTTTCCGTTCGTGCATTGGGGTGCTACCTGCATGAGCTTGTGCTCCCACTACCCTTATGTGCCAACGGGTGGGCGCTGCAATTGCTACAACCAATCCAAGTGGCGACTGCGCTTCCAGTAAGTCTGTTGCCTGATCGACGTGGACCTCAAGGAAACTGCGAAGGCCGATCAACGCTGCATCATTTATGAGCGGTAGCTTATCCCACAACCTATTCCTTAAGTTCCCGAACGTTGTACCGAGGGCATCGGTAAGTCCGAGTGCAGCATCAAGCGTCCTATGCTGAACGAGCACTGAACTACCGATCGTTCCTACGCCAAAGCGAGTGGATTCCTCCGCAATAAAGTCAACCACTGCTATGTCGTTGGGGGCATCAGGTCCAGTGCATCGCCGGGATGCAACTTCAAGCGCAACCAGTATTCCTAACGTACCATCGTATCGCCCACCCCGGGGAGCAGAATCAGAATGGCTTCCCATGAGGAGGCGTGCGCCCGGCCCATGCTTCGGCGTAAACCAGAGGTTCCCTACCTTATCAATAGAGGCTTGAAGCCCAGCTTCCTCAGCCCAAGCTACAAGCTGCTCTCGGGTTTTGACATGCTCCTGCGTGAGTGCCACTCGGTCAACGCCCTCAACACAAGAGCTTCCTTCGCAGAGCTCGTCAGCCCTCCGCATTACCCGGTCTTGAGTCATTATATTGGTAGTCTCATCCATTTGTTAGCTCCTTTACGGAAGAATTCATATGGGCTAGTCCGATGATGTCCATAAGCCTGCCGTATCCCCCCTCTAATAAATAAGTCCTTATTTCAGAGAGAATACGTTCCGTGGCTAACGGCTCTCTAAAACTCGCAGTGCCAACCTGTACAGCCTTGGCACCTGCTAATAGATACTGCACAGCATCTAATCCTGCATATACACCTCCGCTTGCGATGATTGGCAATGTCGTTACTTGGACAGCGTTCCACACGTGATTCAATATGATTGGTAACAGGCCCGGACCCGTTACCCCTCCCCGCACATTCCCAAGCACCGGAGCTTTCCGGATCGGGTCGATGACTATGCCCGTAAACGTGTTGGCTATACAAAGTGCATCACTACCCGCATCTTCGGAGGCCAGTGCAAAAGGTTGAATATCTGGAACACTTGGGGAAAGCTTAGTAATGAGAAATTTCCTAGTATTTTTTCGGCACGTCCGTATGATCCCAGCCATAAGTCGGACGTCGGTCGCGTAAATGCTAGCCGTCTCAATATTGGGGCATGAGAGGTTGATCTCAATTGCATCCACCCTACGCTCATCATTGAGACGGGCGCATAGTTCACCAAATTCACCTGCCGAAAAGCCAGTAATACTCGTGATTATGCGCGTGTGAAGGCTCCCTGCGGCGTTCAAGAATTGCGATCGGTACGCTTCGATTCCGGAACTCGGTATACCAATTGAGTTGAGAACTACCCCCGGTGCCTCGTAGATACGGGGCGGCGGGTTACCCACGTGTGGCTCAAGAGTGATGCTCTTAGTTACAATCGCGCCGAGCTCGTTTGGGTCTAAGGGATGGCCGTCATCTGGCTTCCAACTGTAGGTTCCTGAAGCTGATATTAATGGATTAGAGAGCTTGAGTGACCCTAAAGATACACGCATATCAGGTTCAGGCGGGGACGGATTGCCAATAGGCATCAGATACCTCCTTTAGATCAATAACCGGCCCCTCCACGCAGGCTAGTGCATATCCAGACTTCATTGGCACTGCACATGATTTGCAGTAGCCGAAGCCGCACCCCATATGGGATTCCGCAAAGCCGTAAACGCGAAAATTATAGCGGTGACTTAAATTCAGCACTGACTTCGCTAGACGCCGCGATCCAACTGTAAACACGATGTCCATATGCACGCTCGCAAGGTCGCGTTCCAAGTGCGACGTTACCAAACCGCCTGGTTCCTGGACGTCGGTATGGGTAACAACAGTCGCAACTTTGGATAGGCGGTCAAATGGCGTGAGCAGCACTGGCTTACGTGCTGATAAGTAGGCGGTTACTAAAATCCCGCTTGACCGCGCATAACACCCCACGAAAGTCAACGGTGATATACCGGCGCCACGACCCACGACGGCCATTCGGGAAATACCTTTAAGGATAGGCTCAACCGACTTCCCGAAGGGCCCCTGGACATCAAGCTGATCACCAGCTACAAGTCTTGATAATGCTTTTGTGCCACGGCCTTTGATGCGGTACACCAGCTCAATGCGACCGGAAGCTTCATCAGCAAAACCGATATCAAAGGGGCGGGGTAGAAGTATGTGGCGGTCAGCAATCGTAACGGTAACAAATTGACCAGCTTTGGCGGCCTCTGCGATGTTTGGCGCCAGTAGCGTGAGGTGATACATCATGGGGTCCACAGCAACATTAGCAATTAGCTTGGCGCTCTCTACAAACCATCGCCTCACTGCGCTGCCTCCATAAACTGCCCAGCATGCAATAGATCCCCAAATTCAGCCGAAGCGGATCTAGCTACATGCACAACTTGCGTCGCCAATTGAAGGAGTTTTTCGTGATCCTGACTCATCCTACACACCACCGTCAAACTCGCTATGGGTCTGTCACCTGTAGCAACGATCGGAGCTGCTACAGCGTAGATACCCGGTTCAAGCTCCTCAACGCATTCCCAATAACCACGGATTCGGCCTTTTTCAAGATCAGCCAACACCTCTTCGACAGATGTTAGCGTGTGCGAAGTGTACGCGTGTTGCACATCGAGTCTAAGATGCCTGCGCAGTGCTTCCTCTCCTATCCCTGCAACAAGCGCCTTGGCGGCGGCGGAAACGTGCCATGGAAGGGTCTTCCCAATCCTCACATAGAAATTCGTAGCTTCTTGTGGAACGCGCACGGAAGTGCAAATTACGACATTGCCGTCCCGTACAGACGCAAACGATAGGGCGCTTGTATCAGACGTAAGGTGCTCAAGGTATGGCAAGACTACGTCCGAGAAACCAACTTTACTTAGATAGGCCCCGGCTAACCTAAGCATAGTACTCCCGAGTCGATATCCTTGATTCCTGGGGTCTTGAGTTACAAACCCTACACTAGCAAGACTATGGAGCAGCCTATGGGCAGACGAAGGTGGGAGACCGACCTCACTTGCTAGCGCCCGTAGACCGGACCACTGCTGGGGTGCTCGTGCTAGTGCATCTAATAATGTTTTCTCTCGGTCTATTGTACGCATGTTCCGCTCCGCGCAACACTGTTCCATAAGAACTCTACAAACCTACGAATAAGCTTAACTTTAATTTTTAACACCATAGTTTTAACTTGTGTGTAGTCCATGTCACAATCCGAGATCACGGCCACTTGACAGCCCGCAGCCTGGCTAAATCTTCTCGAGTGACACCCCTGATTTACATAGAGGACACGCACCGGGTGCAAATATAGGCACATGGAGTGCAGCAAGATACCGATATCGAAATGGGAAACGGGTCGCACCCCCATTTCGATCAATGATTGACGATATGCCAACGCACATGCCGCCGGCGTGCTCTGCTGCATGGGTTGCTTTCATCACTGATCTACCTGTTGTTACGATATCCTCAACAACTAAAAAGTGTTCTCCCTCGCGCACCATCATACCTGACCGAATAAACATCTCACCGGAGTTATTGGACTTCTCGGCAAATAAAGACCGCACACCAAGAAACTGAGCCGTCACCGCAGAAAGAACCACGCCACCCAAAGCTGGCCCAATCACAAAATCAAGCTCAGTATCCTTCCACCTTTCAGCAATTCTCCTTCCCAATTCTTGGGCAATATTAGGAAACTGCATGATAGTTGCCGATTGAAAAAACGAGTCCGTATGTCCGCCAGAAGCTAAGAGAAAGTGGCCCGTACGTAACGCTCCGGTAGTACGATATATTTCCAGAATATCTGTTCGATCAGTTACCTCCGTCACTCACCCAGCTCCTGATGATTACTACGATAGTTGGGACTGACCAGATCCAGGGGGATGGTATCATGGCAAGCTGGGCATTCGTCTGGCGCAAACACTTGCACGGGATCCATGAACCCGGAAATTACAGTATTCCCTTCGAAATTTCCCCCGCTGTCCGAACGCCGGTCTACTAGTACAGCATAGGCTGCTATCTCTGCGCCGCGCTGAGAACACCATTCCCGTGCGTGTCGAAGAGAACGTCCTGAGGTAACAACGTCTTCAACTACCAACACACGCGTATGTTTAGGGAAATGGTAGTCAGGCAGGGTAAATGGCAACGCATGCAGGGCGAACTGCCAAGTGGTACGCCGCGCGATTTCGAAGGCCAACGCAACAGCAGATATCGAGGGTGTAAAAACGAAATTGGCCTCGATATCTTGTATGGGCGAAAAGAAGGCGTCTACAGCTCGGGAAGCCAGTGATGGGTATTGGAGAAGGCGTTCACAGTTGTAGTAGCTTAAAGTATGCTGACCGCTGCCAATCTCGAAATGGCCCTCGTGATAAGCCCCTGTTTCAGCAAGTAAAAGTCGAAGTTGATTCTCAACTAGATCCATTGATTAGCATATTACTACAAGCTATCTTTAAGGTGGCGTAAGGCTCTATGACGGCGTTTAAGCGTAGATTCTCAACGCCCTAGTCTACCTTTTTGCGGGTCTGATGGAGTTTCTAGTAGGGGTGGTATCGCTTAAGGGAATACCGGCCCGTCCAACGAGCTTGAAAACCTCTTTAGCGTTTTGTTAGGCTTCGGTCTTCTCCCCCCTGCCCTTGCGTTATCTCCCGAAGCCGTACGTGCAGCACTGATCAATGTTTGCGAGAGGCTCAAGAGGTTGAGTTAGCCCTTCCTGATGGAGTACGTCCACCTCTCAGCTCGGGTGAAAGGTTCTCTTGACTTGGGGTGGAATCATTTACCGATTGAGCCCCGAGAACTTCGCTCTCCTCACTCTCTGGGGAGAGGTTCTGGAGGGTAAGCTGGTTCCCCAGCTATAAGGGCAATCCCTCCATGCATACTGTGGTACTGAATGGCTGGAAAGGGAGTAGCTATCCTCTATGCCTATCCACCCTGCGCCGCCAGCTCTGTTGTAGCCCAGCAGCCGATCTCTTTGGTCTACGGGCTCCTGTCACGCTTCGGGATCACGGCCCTGGTCTCGGTAGTGGCTTGGGCTCCTTGGGGTTCACGAACCTCGGCGGAGGGAATTGCTCACTACATCGCTAGGGGAGCGCGGACGGTGTCGCTAGCTAACCACGGTCTTCTAGTCTGTGGAGATTACCCCTGCTCAGGCTGCCGAGGTCATGGTTCGGGGCGAGAAAGCGATTACCCTAGTGCTGTACCTATTAGGATCCAGACTTGGGAATGGGAGGAGGCTCTAGGCCAGCGGGTGGCGGAGGCAGTATAGAAACGAATGGGCGCTTTCGGAAATTGAGGAATATCTTAAGCAGCGAGAATAATTTTACAAACTCATAAAATCAAAAAATCGCGAGGGATGAGGAGGTTGTATGTGTCTTGATTATTTCTAGGGGAACTCTTATCGATCAAGCTAAGAGTAAGGTCGGTGCAGGTGCTTTTGTGGGGTTCCTCTTTGAACCGTTAGGCTAGTTAATCGCTGTGCTTAGTCCGAGTATGAAGCCGAAGTATCCGTTCTGCGGCGACGAAATTGTTGGAGGTGCAATCAAATACAAAATTGTGGTTCAGATTTGAAGAATAATTAACAAGGCGCTGTACCTGATCGCAAACCGCCGCAGTCGCCAGGATTTAATTCCTCCTTCGACCTGGCCGCGATGCAGCGTACCATGTCCTTGCCCACCTTGACTTGGGAGAGGTCTTCGGTGATAGCCTCCCTGTAGGCGCATCTTCAGGACGGCCTCCTCGGTCATCCTTCAGCGACCGATCCCCCTAGGCGTTTGGTCAGTCCCTCTTCGAGCACCTGTTTAGTAACCGCTTTCACCCCTTTGCGTATACGGTGGCTGATCTCTATCCTTGCTCAGCCTCCCGAACGCCTCCTGGGTCGCCCGTGCTTCACGGGCTAAGCTGCGAAAGGTGCAGTACTGCCTGGCTAGATTCCTTGACGTTGCGCCGGTATGCTTCACCAGTCGTGCACCGACCCGTCGTGTCGCCTGACCACGGGTAGATAGGCCCGCTGGTAAGGGTATCTTTTAGCAGCTTGCTCGTCGATATCGACACCAAGG
>VAOZ01125452.1_pt1 | contig 13755 bp, 11 predicted proteins | sample 3394041 | NCBI WGS metagenome assembly VAOZ01 (sample SAMN08290431, study PRJNA428436) | hydrothermal vent metagenome | isolation source: Deep-sea hydrothermal vent chimney | place: Indian Ocean: Southwest Indian Ridge
GTGCCCGTGCCGGTGCCCGTGCCGGTGCCCGTGCCGGTGCCCGTGCCGGTGCCCGTGCCGGTGCCCGTGCCGGTGCCCGTGCCGGTGCCCGTGCCGGTGCCGGTGCCGGTGCCCGTGCATGGTCGTTGCCCCTGGCTGCTGGTCTTAGCTGTTGTTCGTGGCTGCCATCGTAGTTTCAAATAATATAATGTCTCTTTGGTGTTATTATTTAATTTGAGGTATAATGCTACCTTGTTTAGTTGTGTTTGCTCCAGGGCGCGTGGTGTTTCTTGTAGATCATCACGCGCCTTTTATTATTATCTTTTATTATGAATGTAGATGATCTTCTTAGTGAGTTGGTGGGGTTTGGTGAAAATGATCTTCGTAGGGTCAGGGATGCTGTTATCTCTTTGTTGGGTAGTGATGGTTGTTTACAAGATGATATATCTCATGCTTGGAAGATTGTACGTCATGTCTGTCCTGGAATGCCACACTGGGTGATTGTTCGGCATCAAGCGAGTTTCATGTCTAAGGCTTCAGCTTTGGCAGCACTGCTAGAGCGCGCAAAAGAACTTTGTCCAAGTCAACGAGGCGAGGATATAGATTTTATTGCAATGGCCCTGGTTCGGTGTGCGGTTACTTGGTTGCATGATGTTCGTGATAAATCTCTAACACCGATTTGGATGCTCATTGCTTTGGAGAATCTGGGCACTGCAGTTGATTCTCAGTTTCCTGGCTATGCAGAGAGTAAATTACTTGGTTCGTTGTTTTTGCGGCAGCGTAAGCGCCAGAGAAAATAATTATGGAACTAACTGGAGCCATGCAAGAGCTATTAGTGGGTTTGCTTTTGTATGGAGATAATAAAGATGCTGGGATAATTCGTGTGTTGGTTCCGCCTGATGTTTTTGATACTCATTATAAGCGCCTGGCCAAAGCAGCTTTGGCTTACCATGATAGATATCAGCAGGCACCGGGAGAACACAGCCATGAAGTTATTGCGTCAATTATAGCTAGTAGTGATAGTGATAAGAAATTGTATCAGCGGATATTGGCATCAATAGATGCTAGTAAAGATAATATCAATCGAAAGTACGTACTTGAGTCTGCTGCTGCTTTTGAGCACTTTCAACGCATTCGTACAAAGGTTGCTGATGTATTAGATATTCTTGAAGTCGATCCCACACCTGAGGGTGTCTTACGGGCAAGCGGTCTACTTGCTGAGGCCGCGAAACCAAATCAATCAGTGGGTGTATCTGATATTAACATGATGAATCCGATTCATCTTATTAGATTATTTGTTGAGGATGATGATGAGGTTCTAGTGATGGGTATTCCCGCGTATGATAGATGGCGCGCTGGTCCAGAACGCGGGGGTTTGCACATGTTGATCGCTCCACCGAGTAGTGGTAAATCTTGGTGGTGTATCTATCTTGGCAAGATGGCTTTAAGGCAGAGTTGGCGAGTTGTTCATATCACGGTGGAAATATCTGCACAGAATACGGGGCGTCGTTATCTTCAAGCGATTCATGGATGGACTAAGCGGCGGGTTGGGCGCGTTGAGCGGTCAAGGCTCATTAAAGATGAAAAGGGATTGGTGATTGATGTAGATTCACAATGGGTACAGCGGCAGGCGTTGGATAGTCTGACACGGCGTGCTAGAAAGCGAATGCTGAGTATGGCCCCGCATACTCGACTTCGGATCAAAGGTTTTCCCAGTGGGTCACTTACTATTGAGCAGCTTGAGGCTTATCTTGATGTGTTGGAGATGACAGAGGGTTTCGTACCTGATTTGCTTATTGTTGATTATGTAGATGAGATGTGCGTGACCAGTCATGGTAAGAGACGTTATGAGGCTATTGGAGATTTATACACTGCGCTTCGTGGTGTTGCAGGAAAGCGCAATCTTGCGGCAGTGACTGTCAGCCAGGCCAGCAAAGAGGCCGAGCACAGGCGTTGGGTGACTCGTGATAATGCTGCAGAGGCTTTTTCTAAGATTGCAAAAGCGGATGTGGGTTTTACTTTCTCTCGTACAGTGGCAGAGGAACGTTTGGGATTGGGCCGTTTGAATCTTATCCGCGCTCGTAATGATGGGGGTGTTCACACTCGGGTTGTGATCTCTCAATCTTATGATACTGGGCAGTTTATCACTGATTCAGCTTTGATGGAAGATGAGGGTTACTGGGGAATTATGGACTCGTATGGTGGTTCAGCTTCTGGAGATGATTAGTCATGCCTGTTTCTAAAATAGTAGCGATGGCTCATTTTGATTCGGTGATTGAAGACTTACCTAATACACATCGAATTAAGAAATGGACTAGAAGTCAATTAGAGCACAAACTTAAGAGTTGTTCTGTTTCTCCTGATTTTCCTGTGCGCTTGCACAAGCATCAACTGAGCTTGCTTGTGACGGCTCTTTATCTTGATTGCCGGTGTCTTTGGTTGGCTGATATGGGTTTGGGTAAGACTCTGGCCGCTTTGACTTTGCTTGGATGGATGCGCAAGATTGGACATGGCCCGGCCCTGGTGCTTGTGCCTAATGCTGGTAATGTCTGGGAGTGGTTGTCTCAACGTAATGAGCATTGCCCTCATTTGCAGATAGCAACTTTAGATGAGCGGGCAAGTAGCGTTCAGAAAAGGCAGCGTTTCTTTGAGGCTGATGTTGATTTCGTAGTCTGCACTTATGCTGGATTGCGGGCCATGGTTAAGTCTAAGGATGACTATGTTCGGGCACGGAAGCGCTTCGATCAGATGTATGCTGATGAGATAACATACATTCGTAATAAGAATACGCAGACTCATAAGATTGTTCGTGATATATCTTCTGCTTGGCTTATTCGAGTGGGGATGACTGGATCGCCTTTGGGGCGGAAGCCAGAAGCTCTATGGGGGCAGTTTTATATTGTAGATCGTGGACGCACTCTTGGAAAGAATCTCGGGCAGTTTCGGGCTGCATTCTTTAAGAAGTTGGATAATTTCTTTGGTGCAACATGGGTATTTGAGAAGCGGCATAAACGAAAACTTAATTCATTGATTCGTTGTGGGAGTATTCGGTACTCTAAAGAAGAGTGTACAGACTTGCCTCGGAAGATACAAATGACTCGACGGTTTTCTTTAACTGTTGAGCAGCGGCGTTTAATCAGCAAGATCATTATTGAAGCAGAACGAGACCCACTTAAGGCCAGTGCAAGTTTTGTGCGTTGTCGCCAGGTCGGAAGTGGGATGATGGTTGTCAATAATGAGATTATTCGTTTGAAGAAAAATCCCCGTCTTGATGCTTTAATAGATTATATGGCTGATGTGCGAGGTGCTAAGTGCATTATCTTTTATCAGTTTATAAAATCTGGAGAGTGGATAATGGACAAACTTATAGAAATTGGCCGTAAGCCTGTAGGTCTGCATGGCAGGCAGCGTAATAAGCAGCGTGTCTTACAAGAGTTTACTAGAGGGGGTGCAACTGATATAGTTATTCAGATTCAGAGTGGTGCGTTTGGGCTTAACTTGCAATGTGCCCATTATGTGGTTTTCTATGAGCCAGAGACAGACCCGATGATTCGGCGTCAGGCTGAAGATAGGCCACATCGTTTTGGTCAGAAAAAGCATGTTGTAATTACAGACTTGATTGCAGTTAAGACTATTGATGAGCGTATTCAAATGTTTCAACGAGAGGGTCGTGATCTTCATGCAGCTATCGTTGAAGGGTCAGTTTCTCTTACAGATGGGTAAAGGAGCATTATGCCAAAGCAGTGTTATATTCCGAAGATGTTTCGTGGAGAGAGTCGAGCAATAATCTATCATGCAAATGAGATTGTGGGGATTTATCAACGTCAAGGGTTGCGCTTGACGTTGCGCCAACTCTATTATCAGTTTGTGTCACGAGCTTGTATAGTTAATAGTCAGTCATCTTACAAGCGTCTTGGAGGCATTATCAATGATGCACGTCTTGCTGGATTATTGGATTGGCAGGCTATTGAAGATCGTACTCGTAATCTTCGTTGTAACTCTCATTGGGACAGTCCTGCTGATATTATTAAGAGTGCGGCTCATGGGTATGCCTTAGATAAATGGGCGGATCAGACTACACGGGTTGAGTGCTGGATTGAGAAAGATGCTCTTATTGGTGTTATCTCTGATGTTTGTAGTGATCTTGATGTATCTTTCTTTTCTTGTCGTGGATATGTAAGCCAGTCCGAGATGTGGGAGGCGGCTCAGCGTCTTATTCGTTATGCCCGGCTGGGACAGTCTTCTGTGATATTGCACATGGGCGATCACGATCCTAGCGGTGTAGATATGACTCGTGATATATCTGAACGATTGGGATTGTTTATGTCTTTTGAGGGCGTGGCTCCTGTCTTGGTACAGCGGATTGCTCTTAATATCGACCAGATTGCTCGTTACCGTCCTCCATCGAATCCTGCAAAGATTACTGATACGCGGGCAAAGAATTATATTAAACAATGGGGTAATGAGTCTTGGGAATTGGATGCACTTGAGCCTGTGGTGTTGGTTAATTTGGTTCGTGACCATGTGGGCGCTCACATGGAGAAAGCCAAGTGGGAGGGCATTATGGCAGAAGAGAATAATGATAAGAAGCAACTTAATCAAGTGGTGCATCATTGGAAAGATATTATTACTTACATTACTGGTAAAGCATGATTGATTGGTTTGAGATATTGAAGCGCTTTGGAGTTGATTATATTGACTCTGGTTCTAAGACTACGCGCGGGCATGTGAATGTCCGTTGTCCTTGGTGCGCTGAGGACAACGGACATCACTTGGGATTGAGTCTTAAGACAGGTAGATTTTATTGTTGGCGCGACTCACGTCATTGTGGGTCTGACTCTGCGTTTGCCTTGGCTCATGTTGCAGTGATTAGTTATGAGCAGGCCGTTGCCGAGATTGGTAAGGTCGGTGTCTCTCCTGGAGAGACAATAGCTGAATTGAGCGAGCGTTTTTCTGGATTACTTCGGAAGAAGCACAGTCGAGTGTATGAAGATTTAGAGTGGGCAAAAGAGATGTTTCTACCAACGCAGCAGCATGGTGCGGGTTTCTTGAAGTACTTGAGTCGCCGTGGTATTGAGGGAGGCTCTTTAGTCTTTGCTGATTATAATATGCGTGTTGCAATCAGTGGTCGTTTTGCTTATCGAATCTTGTTTCCAGCTTATACAAAATCAATGCGGCAGATTGGCTGGACAGGGCGAACTGTCAGCCATGATTGCAAAGCTCGGTATTTGAGCCATCCGGATGGTCGTGCTCTAGGCTCAGCAGTGTTTTGTCATCGGGTTATTACGTCAATTTCTGGGGGTGTTCTGGTGCTGTGTGAGGGTCCGTTTGATGCCTTGGCTCTGGACCAGGTGGGGCGGCGCTACGGGGTACGGGCGGTTGCTGTGTTTGGGGTGTCAATGGGGTTAGCCCAATTAGGCGTCTTGATGGAGTTGGCTGATTCTTTTGATAGGCTTTTTATTCTCTTTGATCGTGGGGCGATGGGCAGTGCAGAGCGACTTCGGGCTTCTCTTTCTGCTTTTTCTCCTAAAATACTTAGATTGCCAAGTTTTGTTGATGATCCAGGAGAATTATCCCATGAAAAAATTATAAAATTGTGTCGGGAGTTAGTTGTGCAAAGATAATTCATATTGTATGATATCGTAATGCGTCACCCGGAAATAGATATTTTGGCAGCTGATATTGTTCATGGTCTTGCTCAAGCTGTGCGAGATCGTGGAGAAGGTTTTGCGCATTGCTGCGTGACTAGTCCACCTTATTGGGGTTTGCGTGATTATCAGACTGGTAGTTTTCGCTGGCGGAGTGGATGGGATGGGGAGTTAGGTGGTGAGCCACATCCTGCAGTCTATGTGGCGAATCTTGTTGAAGCGATGGAAGGCGTGTGGGATGCTCTGCGAGATGATGGTATTTTATGGTTGAATGTGGGTGATTGTTTTCTTAGTGAAGATTTGCCTGATTATTACAGTCCCTATGCCCATTATTTTGCTGGGGTGAAGCCTCGTGATCTACTTAACATTCCGATGGTTGTTGCATCTGTAATGCGACAGGCAGGTTGGAGTCTGCGCTGTATATTGCCGTGGGTCAAGTTGCAGTATATTCCCCAGCCGGTTAAGAGCCGTCCGAGTTTGGGGCATGAGTATATTTTGATGCTGTCACCTACAGATCAGCCTTTCTTTGATGCGTATGCTGTTCGCCGTAAAGCCGTATCTATTAAAGGTGGTTTTAGTTCAAGATTATATCGAAGTACTGATCTACTTCTTGATTCTTTGCGAGGGCTTGTGACAGTAGAAGATGATCCAGTGGCTTTGATTACATCATCTATTAGTTCTAGTGGGGGGCATCGTGCAGCATTTTCTCCGTTTTTGCCTAAAGAGTTAATACTCGCTTCTACAAGTGGCGGTGGTGTGTGCTCTATCTGTGGCTGCTCTCGAAAGCGCTTACTCATAAAAGAGACTATTGTTACTCATACAGCTTTACGTGCCAAGGCGCCTCCGGGAGTTGCACGTGGAGAGACTGGCAATAAGACTGTGTTAACAGAAGTTGGTGATTACGCTCATGCAGGCTGGGAGGCTGGGTGTGATTGTGGGGGAGAGTTCTTTCCTGCGACAGTTCTTGATCCATTCTGTGGTTCGGGTACGACGGGTGTTGTTGCTCGAGAATTGGGTCGTTCGTTTCTGGGAGTGGAGATGGACGAGCAGGTAGCAAAGATGGCTCGTAAGCGTTGCGAGTCTGGGATGGTTAGGATTAAGACTCGACGAGCGTCGTTGGGTATTATGAGTTCTTTTTGAAAAGGATGTGTGGTATGGCTCTGTCAAAGAAAGCCCGAAAAGAGATCATTGATGCATTGCGCATTGATGGTCAAGAAGTTGATGATGATGTGTTGGAGGTTGATCTTGCCAAGCTCTTGGGAGATTTGAGTGAGGACAGTTTCACTGAGTTGGGTGCGCCGGCGCAGAAGTGGGTTAATTCTCACGAGGATGAAGACGATGACGAGGATGAGGATGTGGCCGAGGATGTGGCCGAGGATGAAGACGATGACGAGGATGAGATCGAGGATGATCCGCCTAAGCAGCGCACGAAGAAGAAAGTGACAAAGAAGAAAGTGACAAAGAAGAAAGTGACAAAGAAGAAGTTGACGAAGAAGAAGTTGACGAAGAAGAAAGTGGAAAAGTCGTATTCGAGTAAACGGAAAGTTGACAAGGAAGAAGTTGATGAAGAAGATTCGGAGGAAAAGGGTTGGCGCCGAAATAAACGCGCTGAGTCTGGTGTTGGGGCAGAGTATCGTTCGGACAGAGGCGCGGTTGGGCAGTTTTGTCAGATTGTGTGTGAGATGGCTGTTGAGGGTGAGCGCGATTACAACGTGGCTCTGGCCCGTCTGCAGAAGACGCACAAGTCGGTGAACACCAATACGATGCGGAGTCTGCATTCCATTTATGGCAAGGTTATCAATACTTTGCGAGAAATGGGCTGTCTTAAGAAGCCTCGGAAGTAATTGTGATGTGGTGGTGTTGCCGGGTAAGACTAAGCTTGCCCGGCAACTTTTCTTTTATGAGAAAGGATGTGTTGCATGGTCACATTGATGCAAGATACATTTGCTCGGGCAGTGTCATCTGTGATTGACGCCGCTCCATTGAATGCAATAAATGATCTTTTCAAAGACCTTTGGTTTGTTGAGGATTATATCTGTACTTACGATGGTCGTATTAGTCTTAAGCATGATATAGATGTGGGGATTTCTGGAGGCGTGCCTGCACGGGTGTTTTATAGTTGGCTGTCTGCGTGCCACGGTAAAGAGGTTTTGCTAAAGCGTGAGGGAGCCAAGATCAATTTTAAGTGTGGGAGAGCGCGTTTGACACTCCCTTACCACGATATAGAAGGGATGATGTTTGACTGGAGTGATATTGATTATGAGGCGGCAGTTTGGGATGATGAGAGTGTGGCAGAGGCTGCTTCTTTTTGTTCTCCAGCGATGTCTGATATATTGGCGCGTTTGGAGTACTCTGGGATAATGTTTACTCCGGATGACTCTGGGGCCACCATAGCTTATGCCACTGACGATCATGTGGCTCGTATGGCCAAGATCAAGCACTGGAAGGGGAAGTCCAGGCAGATGCCTTATCGCTTTGCTGAGTTGAGTTCTCATGCAGCATGCACTGGGGTTGCTCCATCTGGAATGCACCTGGCCCAACTTAAGAGTGGGGCTTTACTGGCAGCGCTTCCTTTGAATGCCCAGCATAAGGGGGTGTGGGTTGCGAAAATCTTTGAAGGAGATGGTGGTACTTTCAAAGTGCCTGAGCGACTTTACGATATGGCAGTTCGTGTTGCATCTTTACATAAGGGAGTGGAAGAAGATCAGCGTCAAATGACGCTGGCAGGTAAGAATGGAAAGTTGTATTTATCTACTAGTACTACGATTGGTGCTGCGATAGAATCAGTAAAATGCGATGTGCCTGATTTTGAAGTGGTTGTTGATAGTTCGACTTTGGTTACTGCTCTTGTTGAGCGACCAAAGCAGATTTCTCTTATGAGAAGTAAACGATTGCGGGCTTTAGTTTTTCATTGCCCAAGAGGTTCTATCATAATATCTACTATTGCGGAGTGAACAATGCCATTATTTGGTTTTATTACTCGTAAGGAATCTCGTGAAGAAAAACGACATTGGCAGATTGATACGGCCTCTCAGTTGGGCGAGCGTGTGGCCACTGCAGTTAATCCCAGTGCCCATACGCCGAACATGCAGCCGTCTGGGTCTGTTGATGCTGATATCTATGTATTAGGTGAGGCTCCCGGAGAGCAAGAAGATAGTGCTGGTGAGTCGTTTGTTGGACTTTCAGGGAGATTTTTACGACAGGCTTTGGGTGGTGTTCAAGATCAGGCGCGCTTTAATAATATCTGTAGAACTCATACACCTAAGAGTCGTGATCCTACTCAATTTGAGATAGAGTGTTATCGTGAGTCGGTTGAGTTAGATATTATTAAGACTGAGCCAATGGTTGTTCTTTTGGTGGGGCGACTTACTGCAACTTGGTTGATCCCTGAGTCTCGAGGAATGGATTTTAATCTTTTTAGAGGCCGTTTATTTCAGTGTGAGTTACGTGGGCATAAGTTCTGGGCTGTGCCGGTCTTTCGTCCGGCTTATGTACTTCGTATTGGGAATGATAAGAAGATTGGAGAAGCTATACGGGTGCAGTTTATTAGAGATGTAAAAAGCGCAAAGCGACTAATAGAGGCGGAAGCACCTGAACCACTTCAACCAGAGTCATTTCTTAGTCATCCTGGAACTGAGATACTTACTGGAGTGAAGGGCGATCTTCAACGGCTTAGGGATTTTGCTAGTCATTGTAAGAAAGTGCGATTGGTTGGAGTTGATTTAGAGACAAGTGGGGGTCGGCCATATTCTAGAAATGCACTGTTGTTGAGCATGGCGCTCGCTACAAAGAAACAAGCCGTGTCCGTGGCTTTAGATCATCCTGGGGCATGTTGGTCAAATGACAAGCATGTTACGATTCTTAAACGGCTTTTATCATATCTTAAATGTCAGTTTGTTTGGCATAATGGGACTTATGATCTTGAGTGGCTTGGGCATCTGTGGGGTTGGGAATATGTGCGCCCTGGTGGAGATTATCAGCACTGGCATGATACGATGGAGCAGGGGTACACTCTAGATCATCGTAACATTCGTGGTAAAGGTCACAGCCTGGATTTTCTTTGCAGGGTAGAACTTGGAACTTCATTCAAGGCACTTGCCGGGGTAGATCGGAATAATCTACTTAATACAGATATCAATGAAGTTCTTATCTATAATGCTGGGGATGCTCGGGCTACTCTCGCTTTGCATTTTCGGCAGATGCAAAAACTTAAAGAGCAGCATCTCTTTAAGGTATACGATCATCAGCGCCGGCGCATCTCAACGGTTGTCTTGGCACAGCTGCATGGTATGCCAGTTAGTCAGAAGCGCGCAGAAGCGGCTTATGTTGAATACTCAGATAAAGTCAAGAAGGCAGAGATAGCTATTCAGCAGGTGCAATCAGTGCGTACCTATGTAAAGAGATATGGTCGTTTCTTACCTACTAAAGATAATCATCAACGTAGATTATTTCGTGATGTTGTTGGTGTAGATTTAGATGTTGGCCGGGGATCATTGGATGCAGATGCCCTTAAAGAGATCAAAGACCCGAGTGCTGCTGCGATTCTTAATTTACGTAAATGCTCAAAGCTACTTTCTACTTACATTGTTGGAATGCGCAAGGGAAAGAAAGATAGTTACATCTGGCCAGATGGTTATCTACATCCAATTATCAATACTACTTTCACACGTACTGGTAGATTGAGTATGGATTCTCCTAATCTACAGAATCAACCTACTCGTGAAGTAGTTGCTAAGTTACTTCGGGCTATGATTAAGATGCCCAAGGGTTTTTTAATACTATCTTCTGACTATGGACAGATTGAATGGCGGGTCGTTGCTATGGCCAGCAAAGACCAGTATATGATTCATGCGATAAATGAGAACATTGATGTGCATCGCCGATGGGCATTAAAGATAGCTAATCGGTTTTCTGATATTATTGAGAAGATTTATGGGAGTATGGATGACCCTAATAATCTTAAAGCATTTCGGGAAGTCATTAAGAATCGGATGGTGTTTCCAGCCATCTTTCTAGCCAATGAGCGATACATTGCAAAGATGGTGGGTGTTCCTGAGGGTCCTTTTCAGAAAATCTTCAAACAGTTTTGGGATGAGCTAGATGGGGTGCGTCGTTGGCAAGAACGGGAATTGAAGTTTTATAAGGCACATGGCTATGTGCATAGTCTGACTGGACGTAAGTACTACGCTTCTTCTAAGAAGCCTATTCTCACAAATAATGATATTGTCAATTACCCCATCCAGGGAACTGCAGCAGACATAAATGTGGATGCAATGTGTCGTCTTAGTGAGCGCGCTTTTGAAGAAGATAATATGAACATTCTTCCAGTGTTACAGATTCACGATGATTTGACTTTTATTGTTGAGATAAGTGAGGCTTATAAGAGCGTTGTTACTATTGTTAGTGAGATGCTTAATTCAACTTATGATTTTATCAATGTACCTTTAGAAGTTAAAGTTGAGCTTGGGGCTGACTGGGCGTCTCAAAAGGGCATTGGACGGTTCGATACTACTCATTGGCACTCAGACTTACCTGCTGATATAATACCTGGACCATGGAGAGCAAAAGTATGAATGATTTGACTACCAAATTACGCCCGGCAAATCTTGATGAATTAGTTGGACAGGATCATCTTCTTAAATCCTTGAAGAAGTCAATTGCAAGTAAGCGTTGTGGGGCTTATCTCTTTAATGGTCCTTCTGGAACGGGTAAAACTACTATAGCCCGGATCATTGCTGCTGGTCGGTGCGCTTCTGAAGATCAACTGGAAATTGATGCGGCGAGTTATAGTGGCGCTGAACATGCTCGAAGTCTTGTAGATAGTGCAGGGTATCAGCCGCTGTCTGGCGGATGTCGCTCAGTCATTATTGACGAGTGCCATAGATTATCGAAAGTGGCTTGGGATGTATTTCTTAAACCATTCGAGGAGCCAGGGGATCAGATGGTTTGGATTCTATGCACTACAGATTTATCTAAAGTGCCGGTTTCGATTCGTAATCGTTGTGAGTGTTTTCAGACTAAAGCAGTCAGTGATGATGAAGTTTTTGAGGCGTTCATTCGGCAGTCTGCTCAGAAGGGTAATGTCCGATTGAAAAAGGGTGTCGCTCGTCTCATTGTGCGGCACGCTGAGGGGTCTCCTCGGCAGGCACTACGTTGGCTCGCTCAGATGGATGGAATGCTTGGCCTTGATGCGGCTAAGTTGATCCAACGAGAGTCGGCTAATGAGACAGTGATTGAGTTGTGCCGTGCTTTGAATCGAGGTCTGAATTGGGTGAAAGCATGTGAGTTGATTCAAGGTATTGAAGATGATTCAGAAAGTGTTCGTCATATTGTTCTTGGTTATTTTGAGAAAGTTGCGTTGGGAGCAAAGAGTGTTCAACAGGCGAATGGTGCTCTCGCTGTTCTTGATGCGTTCTCTGAACCATATCCTGCTGGGGCGCGACGGTATCCACTTTTACTCTCAATAGGAACTTTACTCCATGATTAGTACTAGCAAAGTTAAGCGGCGTAGGCGGCATAGTGCATTATCAGAAGATGCAACCGCTTTGATGGGCATTGATAAGACTCATCTTGATGATGAGTTCTTTCGTCAGCCTAATCTTATTTATGATGTAACAATGAGAGAGGCACGTGCTCAGCGAACAGTTGATCGTGCTTATGTTGAATTAAAGCAGTTTGAATCTGAGCGGCGTGCAGAGATTGCTGAGGAAGTTGTTGAGAAGTTGACTATTGCGGCATTGGAGTATAAATTGAATCGAGACCCCTGGGTAGTTAAGGCTCGACGACATTTGGCCGAGTTAGAGTATAAGGTCAATAAGACTAAAGCTGAAAAGGCTGGTCTTTATGAGCGGGGTCGCGCTTTAACTCATCTGGTTGATTTACTTAAGATGAATTACTTTACTGTTACAGGCCGATAATGTGTTGGCTTGTTGGTTAGTTCTCTTTTAAGGAGAATCGGTATGGTTCGGAAGAAGTCTGGAAGACGTAAACGTGGTGGTTTTGAATATCGAGCACATGATAAGACTGATGTGCGTCGATCTCAGAGTGCAACATCAGGTGTAAGAGACCCGATGTTTAATGTGCAGACAGATATGTTTTCTCCTAAGCCGGGGGAGAAGTATCGTATTCGTGTTCTTCCAATTCCTGCGAACGTGTTGGGGACAGATGATCGGTATGTTTCTTTTGCGTATAAGATTGCTGTTAACTACGGCATTGGCCCAGACAATCGGGCATATCTTAGCCGGGCTGAGATGCTTGGCGAACCTGATCCGATCTATGAGTTTCGCCAGGTGTGCTTACGGCGGATGGATGTAGAAGAGGCAAAGAACTATCGTCCGACAGAACGTTATCTGATGTGGATCATTGATCGTAAGAATCAAGAGAAAGGTCCACAACTCTGGGCGTGCCCCAAGTCGGCGTTTCGGGCGATGCTTGATCTTATGTGGGACGAGGATGAGGGTGATGATGCGACTCTGCCCATTGACCATCCGGATGAGGGCTATGATGTGGTCTTTAGTCGAGAGGCTGGAGAAGCTCAATTCAGTGGATATGTCAACTTCAAAGTCACGAAGCGGCCGTTGGCAATCAGTGATGATGCCGCAGAACAAGAAGAGTGGTTACAGTTTGTGATGGAGCATTTGTTGGATGGTTGTTTGAAGTTCTATGATTACGATCATATCAAAGATTGCTTTACGGGTGACTTTGACGAGGATGAAGATGGTGACAAGTCCGACTCTAAGAAGTCATCTAAGAAGAAAAGCAAGCAGATCACAAGGGCCGTTGACGAGGATGAAGACGATGATGATGAGGATGAAGACGATGACGAGGACGATGAAGACGATGACGAGGATGATGAGGATCAAGAGACCTTGTCTGTTTCTCGTATGAAGAAAAAGCAATCTTCTAAGAAGTCATCTAAGAAGAAAAGCAAACGGGTTACGAAGACTGTTGATGAGGGTGATGAGGAAGAAGATGACGAGGAAGAAGATGACGACGATGAGGTAGATGTGCCTGCTCCTCGGCAGAAGAAAAAGAAGTCATCTAAGAAGAAAAGCAAGCAGATCACAAGGGCCGTTGACGAGGATGAAGACGATGATGATGAGGATGAAGACGATGACGAGGACGATGA
>VAOZ01021875.1_pt1 | contig 13754 bp, 10 predicted proteins | sample 3394041 | NCBI WGS metagenome assembly VAOZ01 (sample SAMN08290431, study PRJNA428436) | hydrothermal vent metagenome | isolation source: Deep-sea hydrothermal vent chimney | place: Indian Ocean: Southwest Indian Ridge
CATGTGCCCAATACTATTATCAAAGATGACAAGCTGAATGTCAATGTCTTACTGGACTATCTAAAAAAGGAGCTGGACAACAACCAAATTACACTGGAGGCCATTGTGGACACACACACACGGCAAAAAGAAGCTTACACCGACCGTGAGCGTTTTGAAGAATTGTCAAAAGAATACCCCAAACTCAACCGGCTGAAAAACGAGTTGGACCTTGAGTTGGGATTTTAGAAGAGCCTGAAATATCATCTGCTGTCTGAACGGGCAATTTCAAATCGAATAAATTGTTCAATCCTGCGATAATTTCCTCTTCCCTCAATGATAGTCGTTGATTTTATTACCTTTGCATGAATTAAAAAATACACCTATGAAAAAATATGTATCAATCTTGTTGATTGCGCTTTTTGCCGTCGCTCTGGGGGCATGCAACCGGCAACAAAAAAAAGAGACCAAAAAAATGACAGAAGCCATTAATCCGGCCAACATGGACAAAAATGTAAAGCCCGGAAACAATTTTTATGAGTATGTAAACGGTGGTTGGATAAAAAATCATCCCATTCCGCCAGAATACAGCCAATACGGAGCTTTCACAGTACTTTACGAAAACAACCAGAAGGAGTTGAAAGCACTGGTTAAAGATATCTCCGGGAAGAAAGATGTAAAAAAAGGGAGTATTGAACAAAAAATCCGCGATTTTTACAACAGTGGTATGGACACTACCCGGATTGAAAAATTGGGGATTACTCCCATTGAACCGGAGTTGAAGAATATTGAAGCGATTAACAGCCTGAAAATGGTACAAAAGGAGATTGCACATTTGCACACTATGGGTGTTCATCCGCTCTTTTATTTCTATGCCGGCGCGGATGAAAAAAACAGCACCATGAATATTGCCAGCCTTTATCAGGGCGGTTTGGGCTTGCCCGATGTCTCTTATTACACGAAAGATGATGCCGCCTCCAAAAAACTACGTGGAGAATATGTGAAACACATGGCCAAAATGTTTGAATTAAAAGGAGACAATAGTCAGGTAGCCGAAAAGAAAGCACACGAAGTGCTGGATTTGGAAACAAAACTTGCCAAGACCTCTTTCACACGTCTCGAACGTAGAAATCCGGAGAAGAATTACAATAAAATGTCACTTTCAAGTTTGCAGAAGCTCTCGCATAACATAAACTGGAAAGCCTACTTTACCAATATCGGGTTGACCAAACCGGGCGACATCGATGTGGGACAGCTCCGCTTTTTCACCGGTATAAGCAAGATCATGCAGGGGACACCGGTAAATGTCTGGAAAGCCTATTTGGAATGGCACCTGCTGGATGATGCAGCACCTTATCTAAGCAAGAATTTTGTTGTTGAAAACTTCAATTTCTACGGAAAAACTATGTCGGGACAACAGAAAATGCAACCACGCTGGAAACGTGTTATGCGCGCCACCTCCCATGGCCTTGGCGAAGCACTCGGCGAGCTTTATGTAGCCAAATATTTCCCTCCCTCTTCTAAAAAACGTATGATTCAGTTAGTGGATAACCTGAAACTGGCTTTTGCAGACCGCATCAACAAACTGGATTGGATGAGTGACACAACGAAAGTAAAAGCCATTGCAAAACTGAAAGCTATCACCGTAAAGATTGGCTATCCTGACAAATGGAAAGACTACTCCAAACTGAATATTGTACCAAGTAATTATTTCAAGAATGTTACCAATGCCAGCGAGTTTGCTTTTAACTTCAATCGCAACAAAGTGGGGAAACCCGTGGACAAATCCGAGTGGGGCATGACACCGCAAATGGTTAACGCTTATTACAATCCATCGAACAATGAGATTGTTTTCCCCGCAGGTATTTTGCAACCCCCGTTTTTTAACAAAGATGCAGATAATGCTGTGAACTATGGCGCTATTGGTGTAGTTATCGGCCACGAGATGACCCATGGCTTTGACGACCAGGGCCGGAAATACGATAAAAACGGAAACATGAACAACTGGTGGACAGCACAAGATGCCAAACGCTTTAAAGCAAAGACCACAAAGTTAGCCGACCTTTACGACCATTATACGGTTCTCGATTCGCTACACGTGAATGGACAACTGACTATGGGTGAGAATATTGCTGATCTTGGCGGTCTCAATATATCCTATGAAGCCTATTTAAAATCGCTGGACGGGAAGACCCCGAAAAAGATTGATGGTTTTACCGGCACCCAACGGTTTTTCATGGCCTTTGCCCAAGTTTGGCGGCAAAATATTCGTCCGAAAGAGATGGCTAAACGATTGAAAACCGACGTACACAGCCCTGGTGAAGCAAGGGTAAACATCCCGCCTTTTAACATGACGGCTTTTATCAAGGCATTTAACATCAAACCCGGCGACAAACTTTTTATTCCAAAAAAAGACAGAGCCTATATCTGGTAATTGATACCTGATTTTGACTACAAAAACGGCTATGAAATTAAATCATAGCCGTTTTTTCGTGTCTGAACCCCGGAAACCCGGAAACCTAAAATTATTACTTTTGCATTATGAGAAAATTTTCAAAATGGCTACTGAATTTGCTTGGCTGGAAAACCATCGGAGAGATTCCTGCAGAGCACAAAAAGCTCCTGATTATAGAAGCACCACACACCTCTAACTGGGACTATTTGTTTGGGATGCTGGCGATTACCTCCATTGGGATAAAAGTGAATGTTATCATCAAGAAGGAGATGTTTTTCTGGCCTGTTGGCCCCCTGTTGAAAAAACTGGGAGGTATTCCTCTGGATCGCAGTGGTAACCTTAGCAAAGTAGATTCGCTTGCCGCCTTATTCCGTGAACAAGAAACTTTAAACCTTGCCATAACACCTGAAGGGACACGGGCGCTAAGCACAAAGTGGAAAAGAGGTTACTATTACATCGCCGAAAAAGCCGGGGTTCCTATTCTGCTTACTGCCATCGACTACAAAGAAAAAGCCGGTATTTTTGGTTCGGTTCTATATCCTTCGGGTAATTACAGAGAAGATTTTAAAAAAATTGAGACTTTTTATAAAGGAAAAGTTGCAAAATACCCGGAGAATTTCAACTTTAGCAGCCAATATCTGAAAGATAAAAAATCTCCCGAAAACCAAAGAATTTCCTAAATTTGCGCTCGCTAAAACATAGAAATGCGTAAGACTGCACACTTTATCTTATGTCGATTGCTGAGTTGGAAAATTACCGGAGAAATACCTTCCTCTGTCAATAAAGCCGTTATCATTGTTGCACCGCATACCTCGTTATGGGATTTTGTTTATGGTCGTTTTGCTTTTTGGATACTTGATGTCGATGTCAGGTTTATGATAAACGAGAAATATTTCAAATGGCCGTTAGGATGGCTACTCAATGTTTTGGGAGGGCAGCCGGTAAAGCAAATCTGTCTCACCAGACTTTTACAAGAAATTTTCAATCATTTCAAAAAGAACAACTCTTTTTTTCTGGTAATAACACCAGAGGGTACCAGGAAACTGGTCAGGCGATGGAAAAAGGGATTTTATCAGATAGCTGTTGATAATAATGTACCTATTATAATGGCTTTCATAGATTACAAGGATAAAACAGGTGGCTTGGGACCTGTTTTTTATCCCACGGGAGATTTTAACTCAGACATAAAAAAGATAGAGAATTTTTATTGTCATTTTCATGCAAAACACCCCGAACTTTATAACCTGAGTAAACTCAATATTAAAAAAGTTTCTTAGAATGACCCGTGAAAGAAATCATCATACCCCATTTTTGTTACAGATTGCAACAGTTATACCGTTACTCCTGTTTCTCGCTTCAACACTTTCCGCACAAACACGTCATGTCTCCTACAAAGCACAGGAAGTAAAAGGAAAGCCTCCCGTTATTAACGGGCATTTGAATGACAAAGCATGGCAACTGGCAAAATGGGATAACGACTTTACCCAGTATGAACCCTATGACGGGAAAGCACCCTCACAAAAGACGGCTTTTAAGATTCTTTACGACAACAACAATCTTTATGTGGCGATACGTGCTTATGACACAGACCCTTCCAAAATTGAACGCATCCTTTCGCGTCGCGATAAAACAGATGGCGACTGGGTAGCAGTGGGTATTGACAGCTACAATGATAAGCTGACAGGCTTTGTTTTCTCCACGAATGCCGTAGGTGTAAAATTTGATGGAAAGTTCACCAACGATGACAAGATGGACGTCACATGGAATCCTGTTTGGTATGTTAAAACCTCCATTGATTCGTTGGGCTGGATTGCTGAAATGCGTATTCCACTCTCGCAGTTGCGTTTTGCAAAGGCAAAGAATCATGTATGGGGTCTTCAGGTTATCCGGAAGATCTACCGCGACCAGGAGATGGATTTGTGGTCGCCACAGTCCAAAAAAGAGTCGGGATGGGTAAGCCATTGGGGAAGCCTGACAGGTATTGACAATATTCATCCCAAAAAAGAAGTCGCACTAACGCCTTATGTTCTCGGCAAACTAAAGACAGATGAAAAACAGGCAGGAAATCCTTTCGCCACCGGAGTATCATCAGGCTATTCAGTTGGTTTGGATGGAAAAATTGCCGTTACCAACGACCTGACCCTTAACTTTACGGTAAATCCGGATTTCGGACAGGTGGAAGCCGACCCATCGGTAGTAAACCTCTCCGCTTTTGAGACTTACTTCCCTGAAAGAAGGCCATTTTTTGTTGAAGAAAATAATATCTTTAATTTTCCACTGACTGTCGGCAGTGGCATGTTTAGTCGCGAAAACCTGTTCTATTCACGCCGTATCGGGCGTGCTCCACATAATTATCCTGATTTGTCAGAAGGCGAGTATGCAAAAGTTCCTGAAGCTACACGCATTCTCGGTGCTTTTAAACTTTCTGGAAAAACAGAAAAAGGCTGGTCCATTGGCGTTCTCGAGAGCCTTACCAACAATACCAAAGCAACAATCGATAGCGCCGGCGTCCGCAGCAAACAAACCATCGAACCTATGACCAACTATTTCAACACCCGAATACAAAAAGACATTCACAAAGGGAAAACCATTATTGGGGGAATGGTTACCGCAACCAACCGCTTTATTAAAGACAGCACACTGATGTATTTGCCTTCGGCAGCTTACACCGGCGGTATTGACTTTCAGACTTTCTGGAAAGATAAAACTTACCGCCTGAGTGCCAAAGTAGTAGGAAGTAGCCTAAACGGTAGTACAGAAGCCATTACCCGCGAGCAGGAGTCGTCAAGACGTTACTACCAAAAGCCGGATGGCACACGAAAACTTGACACCACATTGCAAATACTTCAGGGTACCGGCGCCAGCGCAGAGTTTGCCAGAATAGGGGGACATTGGCAATACGGACTTCGTGGCAGCATGCTTAGCCCCGGATTGGAAGTCAACGACCAGGGTTACATGCGAATTGCCGATATGATAAGACAATCGGCATGGGTAAGCTATACCCTTTGGGATCCGTTTAGCATTTTCCGCAACATGAATATAAATTTTGCTCAGTGGAGTGCATTCGATTTTAAAGGGAGGAAGACATATACCGGATACAACTTAAATCTCAATACCCAGTTTAAGAATTATTGGAATCTAAATATCAGCATCCGGCGCAGGGGCTACGAACTTGACCGTCACGAATTGCGGGGAGGGCCTTCCATTAAGATTCCTGGAAGCTGGAACTTTGGGATGGGTGTCGGGACAGACGGGAGGAAAAAACTGTCGTCAGGTGCGAATATCAGTTTGGGAAAGGGAGACCGGAATTATGGCAAATCCCTGAATCTTACACTGCGGATCAGCTATCGCCCCATTCCGGCACTCAACCTCTCAATAATACCAAACTACAGAACATCATCAAAAGACTTTATATACGTCACTACCAAAATGGAAAGCGGAAAAGATATTTACTTAGTTTCCAGCATTCAAAAGGAGATACTCTCGGCAAGTCTGCGAGTTAACTTCTCTTTTACGCCTGACCTTTCGCTGGAGTATTGGGGGCAACCATTTCTTTTCTCAGGAGACTATTCCGGTTTTAAGAAAGTAGTCAATCCCGACCAAAAAGATTTTACGAAACAATTTCATCAATACACTGCGAGCGAGATCACCTATGACGAAATAAATAATCAATATCTAATTGATGACAACGGGGACGGAAATATAAATTTCACATTGTCTAACCCTGACTTTAGCGTTATGGAATTCAGATCGAATATGGTGCTCCGCTGGGAATTTGTTCCCGGTTCTACTTTCTTCTTTGTATGGTCACAAGGAAAAAACAGCTATTCAGATAATGGCACTTTCAATTTGGGTGACAATATCAATCAGCTTATTAAAGCTCATGCCACCAATATTTTTCTCGTAAAGTTCTCTTACCGGTTTAGTATGTAAGTTTTTTACATTAACTTTACAGAAATTAGAAATTCGGTAAGAGGATAAGAAACAACATGCTATCATTCTGCTATAATTTTTTTAAATTAACTAAAAATATCAATACTATATGGCTATCACGCTTCAGGTTGTCAGAAACAAAAAACAGAAACAAGATTTTGTCAACCTGCCTTTTGAGATATTCCGGGATAATATTTATTGGGTTCCTCCTATAAAATCCGATGAGCTAAAAAACTTTGATCCCGATTACAATCCTGCCCTGCGTTTTTGTGATACAATATTCTGGGTAGTTTACCGCGATGGGAAACCTGCAGGGCGTATTGGAGCCATTATCAACCACAAATATAATGAAAAAGTAGGGAAAGATCTGGGGCGTTTTACAAAACTGGAATTTTTTGATGACAAAGAGGTCTTTCGGATACTCATGGACGAGGCTGTTAGCTGGATGAAAGGAAAAGGGATGAAAATGGCACATGGTCCACTGGGGTTTACCAACCTCGACAACCAGGGACTTCTCATCGAAGGATTTGACTATCTCCCGTCGGTGGCTTCGGTCTATCATCACCCTTATTACCGGAAACATATTGAAGATTATGGTTTCCGAAAAGAAATAGACTGGCTTGAGTTTCGTTTAAACGCCGGACCAAAAGCTATTAATAAGGCAACACGGGGCGCCGAATTAATAAAGAAACGTTATGGCTTTAACATCGTTAAGTTTAAAAAAGCCCGTGAGATACTTCCGTACTCCGAAGCCCTTTTCGAAATCGTAAACGATGCCTTCGCATCGCTGCCGTTTGTCGTCCCTTTCGACAAGAAAATGGTGGACATGTACACAAAGAAATATTTTAAAATTATCAATCCGAAATATATCTGCTTTGTAAAAAAAGACAGCGAAATTGTGGGTTTTATTCTCGCTGTTCCTTCTTTGTCAAAGGCTATGCAAAAAGCTAATGGTAAACTATTTCCATTTGGCTATTATCATATCAAAAAAGCCATCAGGAATCCTGAAGTCATTGATCTCTTTTTGGGAGGTGTAAAATCTGAATATAAACATGAAGGTGTTGCTGTTATTTTGTATTCGGAAATCCAAAACCAAATGCTGAAAGATGGACTACACATTGTGGAGACCACCGGTAATTTTGAAACCAACAGCCATGTCATTGCCAACTGGAAGAATTTTGATTCTATCCAAAACAAGCGCAGACGCTGTTTTATCAAAGATATTTAAGATTGTTCCCGATGAGAATTTTTTTATCTAAGAATCCTTATCTTTGCTTATCTATAATTTTTTGAACACACATCACATGAAATATAAAAGAATTCTATTAAAATTAAGCGGCGAAGCGCTTATGGGAGTCAGACAGTATGGCATTAACCCCGAAACATTAACTGCTTATTGTAACGACATTGTCGCCGTTGTTAACCGGCAAGTACAAACAGCCATTGTGGTTGGAGGCGGAAATATTTTCCGCGGACTACAAGGTGCTTCCGAAGGTTTCGACCGGACACAGGGCGACTACATGGGTATGCTGGCCACGGTTATCAACTCCCTGGCATTGCAGGGTGAATTGGAAAAACTGGGACTGAAAGTCAAACTCCTTTCCGGTTTATTCGTCGATCCTATTACGGAAACCATTAGTGGCAGAAAAGCCATTGGATACTTAGAAAAAGGTTACGTTGTAATCATTGCAGGCGGAACGGGGAATCCGTTTTTTACCACTGACTCGGCTTCGGCACTTCGTGCGGTCGAAATACACGCCGATGTGTTGCTGAAAGGTACCCGCGTAAATGGTATCTATAACGCCGACCCCGAAATAGATCCCACTGCCACCAAATATGAAACACTCACTTTTGACGAAGCCTACGAGAAAAATCTAAAAGTAATGGACATGACTGCCTTTACGCTGTGCAGAGAGAATAACCTGCCTATCCTCGTTTTTGACATGAACAAACAGGGAAATCTTGAGAAGGTGGTAACAGGTGAGAAAATCGGAACGATAGTGCACTAATAAAGGAAAATCATTCCCCTCTTCATGCGTCCTAATCTGAAAAGCGGAAAAGAAAACAGGCATTTCCTAACCTGAATATGAAAGTTAATGCTCACACTTCGCGTTGAGTAGCATAAGCACGCCATTTCTCAATAACCGTCTTCATATCTTCGGGCAGGGAGGACGAAAGCCGTAGCATTTTTCCCGAAACAGGGTGAACAAAACCTAACGTCATAGCATGCAGTGCCTGTCGTGGCAGAATTTTAAAACAATTTTGCACAAACTGTTTGTATTTCGTGAAAGTAGTCCCTTTCAGAATAATGTCACCACCATAGCGTGCATCACTAAACAGCGGATGTCTTAAATACCGGAAATGTGCTCTGATCTGATGGGTACGGCCGGTTTCCAGTCTGCACTCCACCAGCGTTACATAACCAAGACGCTCTTTCACTTTATAATGCGTAATCGCCGGTTTGCCATAGGTTCCATCCGGAAAAACAGTCATCTGGCGGCGGTCTTTGGGATGACGGCCTATATTACCTTCGATGGTGCCCTCGTCTTCCTCAAGATCGCCCCAAACCATTGCCTGGTATTTGCGTTCCACACTGTGGTCAAAGAATTGCTTAGCCAGCCTGGTTTGTGCCAGTTCATTTTTTGCCACCAACAATAATCCGCTGGTATCCTTATCGATACGATGAACAAGATATCCAAAGCCATTTACCACTTCTTTGGCTCCTGTTTTTAGAAAATAACCGGCAAGTGCATTCAGCAAAGTGCCGGTGTAATTGGCATGAGCCGGATGCACCACCATTCCGGCCACTTTGTTAACCACAATCACGTCTTTGTCTTCGTAAACTACTTCGAGAGGTAAATCTTCGGGTAAAATTTCCACATCACGCGGAGGATGCGTTAGCACAACAGAAATAACTTCTCCCGGTCGTACCTTATAATTTGATTTTACCGGGTTGTCGTTAATCAGGATATTTCCGGCCTTTGCAGCGGTCTGTATCTTATTGCGCGATACGTTTACTATCCTGTTAAACAAAAATTTATCAATACGCAACGACTCCTGCCCCGGATCGACAACAATACGATGATGTTCATACAATTCCTGACCATCCTCAGTCACGAGATAGGGTTCTTTTTCTTTCATCTCTAATGTTTTATGATAAATTTAGCAGAATAAACCCTGCTCCCGGATTGAACACGAAGCAGGTACATTCCATTGCTCAGAAAGCGAGTGTTCAGTATATTCTGGCGCAGTATCCGGTGGCTTACCAGCTGACCAAACAGGTTATAAACAGCTACTTCCGCAGCAACACCTGGTACCAAACCGTGTGCGGTAAAACGAAGCCGGTTTTGTGTGGGATTTGGATAGACACTTAGCTTCATTTCTTCCTCCGGCAGAAGATTTCCGCTCCCCATAATCATGTCCTGCCCAAGTACGGGCCTCATAAGCAATGCACCGGTAAAGCTGGTTTTATACCAACCGTTATCCGCAAAATAGAAAATGTCATCACTGGCATCGTGGTTGGTATCAAACCCAATGTTCAGGCTTTGGTTTTGCTGCTGATAGCCCACATAGAAAGTCCCGGAAACCAAAATGGCCGTATCAAGCCGGTAAGTTGTAAAAGGATAAAGCCCGTTTTCCCAAAACACTTTAAGGTTATCCTGCCGGTAAATTTCTTCACCCGGTTTGCCATTATTATCGCGCCAAACCACCAAATCAAAAAATGGCGAGGAGTTATCTTTTATTTTGTTGAAATAAATCCGCAAAGCACGTAACGTATCGGGCACATTTATCTTAAATCGATAAGCCAGCTCCGCCCTCGCGGGTTCAAGTGTGTATCCCATCTCAGGAATACCGTCGTCGTAAGCATACTCGTTGTAAAATCCCTGACGGTAAACCATTGAATCAACCAGCGCTGGCGATACCGAGGAGTCGCTAATGTAATGTTTGATATAATAGGAAGTCGTATCACGGTCGTAATCCAGCGAAAAAAGACTGTTTACTGGAGGGCAGGCCTGTGCTGCGCCACAACTGCTGTTGCAATTCTGAAAACCAAATTGATAAAACGGTGGTAACACACAATTTCCACCATCATAACCATAAGAAAATGAACCGTTTACCTGACTCACCTTGTAATAATAATGAATGTTATGACCGATGCTGTCCATGTTATCGATGTAAACATGGAAGTTGGAAGTCAAAGAGTTGGTAGGGTCTGACCGGTATTGCCGGTAAGGCATCTCGGTATAATGTTTCAGAAAGAGTGGATTTGTCCCCGAAAAACCAATGGCACGATGGGTAGTGTCTGCCGCCGAACGTCCGGCATTCAGATAGACATAATCCAAGTTCCATTCATCCACATTACTTTGCCAGCTTGGGTTGATGTTGTTTGCAATACTGGCATAGTTGAAAAACCTAAACTGAAAACCTTTGTAAAAGTAGTCCGGGTTGCGCAGAGGAACCATAACCTGTACAAAATTTTTCCCATATTTTTTCTGAAAATCTTTCAGGGTCATGCCGGGTGATTTCCAAACCGTTTGCCAGACCGTAGCAGGAGTAAAAACCGAATCACAGGGAAATAAAATACTATCGCCCCACACCAGTGTGCCATAATTAACAACAAAAAAACTGGTGTCGCAGGGAGGCTTTGCCCATAAAGTATCCAGAGGATGCAGCGTATCCTGTGGACTACTCAGAAAACTATTCACGGAAACCCAAACCGAATCAATGTGCGAAAAAACCGTATCACCGGTTAGCGCACGAAAGGCCAGTACCAGCGAATCACCCACATCGGGGGCAGTACCCAATCCCTGCGGCTGGTAATAAAAACTCAGGTATAACGAATCGGACGGTCCTAACTTCGCCGGTACGGGTGAAAAAATAGAATCGAGCCTCAGTGGCTGTGAGGTAAGCCTGTCTGCTTTAAAAGGCACCGATACAGCTGTGCTATAGATATTTCCGGTCGAATCAAGTGCATCAAACGTAGCTACTCCCTGGTTGGGCGGCAGGTAACAAAAGCTATTGTTGATAAAGACAGATCTTTCAACCCAGCGATGTGCATCGGGGAACACCTGCGGGGTATTAAAATCATCGAAAAATGGTAACAAAAGCAACGGGGTTGGCCGGGAGGATTTAAACTCCGGAGACTTTTTTTCTTTCAGGATTTTTTGCCGTATCACTATATTGGACGATAATCCGGTTAACACTTCCTGTGCCTGTATTGCAGGCATAACTGCAAGCCACAAAAGCGCTATGGTAACCCATCGCTTTCTCATGGCGTTTGCTTCAGGTCTTGCTGCACCAGAATTGAATCCTGCTGTGTAGTATCGGCCAACATTTGCTGAATGTAGTCTTTGAAATCAAAATTTTCGTCAGAGCGATACCATATATCCACCGGACTCCCCATATCGAGGAGTGAGTGGCTGTGGTAAGCAGGCTCCACTTTATAAACACGGGCGTGGATAGTATCATTCCCATCCAGAAAATATTCATGCCCCACATTGAGCGAAGAATAATGTAAAACGGCATGTACTTCTTTTATCTTTTTTCCTATCAAAAACGGTAAAGGAACCGGCGTCGGATGGTTGCCCTTGCCCACCACCAAACCTATGGCCGTACCTTTTGGGATACTCGTTTCCGTTTCAATAGGATCACCATTGAGCAACTGATCTACCACCGCATTTTTGGCAAAATAATCCACGTATTTCAGATTCTTAACATTCAAACCTTTTTCTTCAAGTATTACCAATGCCTGCCGTAACGACAAATTCCGCAAATCGGGCATTGCAACCATCTCCCGTGTTTTGGCCACAATGGTCAGGTAAACATGGCGTCCTTTTTTCACTTTAGCACCCGGCAATGGGTTTTGCATAACAATGGAACCGGGGGTATGGCGAACGTCATATACCGAGTCAATCACCATTAAATCAAAATATTGATTAAAATCTTTCTGATCTAACTCCGGAACAGTTTGCCCGCTAAAATTCGGAACAAGATAAACCTCTCCGTGGCGGGTAAAGACAGCAAGGAATTTAAAAACACCCCAAAAGATAGCGAGTGTTAACACCATGGCAATCAGCAACTGAAGATAAAATTTCTTTTGCCCCAAAAAATAAAAAAAACCCATGTTTGATTTTTTATACGAAAGTTTCGTTTAAAACGGCTTTAAACATTAACTTTGTTCAACAATTATTATTGTTCAACATTCGACAAAGGTAAAAATTATTGGGAAGGAAAAATGAGAATTTCCAACCCGGCAATAAATTATAAAACGATTAACTATGAGGGATATAGCCATTATTTGCGGAGGCAATTCGGGTGAATTTGATATTTCCATGGCGAGTGGGAAGGTAGCCTGTAAGCACATCGACAGGGAAAAATACCGTCCGTTCCTTATTGTGATACAAAATCAACAGTGGGAATGGTATAGGGAAAATGGGGGAAAAGCCCCTGTCAACAAGGCAGATTTCTCCATCGAAAAGGAGGAGGAAACCATTCATTTTGATGCCGTTTTCAATGCTATCCATGGCTCCCCGGGAGAAGATGGCAAACTACAGGGATATTTCGATTTGCTAAACATACCCTACACCTCCTGTGGAGTGGATACTTCAGCCCTGAGTTTCAACAAATTTTTGTGCAATAGGTTTGTCCGGTCGTTCGATATAAAAACAGCTGCTTCTTTTTCCTTTTTAAAAGAAGAGATAATTGACAAAACAGCAGTTATCGAAAAGTTAGGGCTCCCGGTTTTCATCAAACCTTCGGGAAGCGGCTCCAGCGTGGGAATTTCTAAAGTCAACAATCTCAAAGAATTTGATGAAGCAATAGAAAAAGCCTTTCAGGAAGACAACAGGATACTTATAGAAGAGGCCATCATGGGGCGTGAAATTGCCTGTGGGCTGGTAAATAAAGGCCGTGAATTGTTGGTTTTCCCACTTACCGAAATCATCTCGCAAAACGACTTCTTTGATTATGATGCCAAATATACCCATGGAAAAGCACATGAAATCACCCCGGCGGATGTATCGCAAAAAGCAGAAACAGACATCAAAACACTCTCTTCTTTTCTGTATCGGCAAATGGACTGCAAAGGAGTTGTCCGGTTTGATTATATCCTCACCGAAACAGAGCTCTATTTTCTGGAACTTAACTCTATCCCCGGCATGACTGAAGCCAGCATTATCCCCAGGCAGGCCGAATCTTTTGGCCTGAGCAAAAAAGAGCTTTTCACGATGGTGGTGGATAATTTGTTCGGGGAGTAGGGACAAGAAAACGGTTTTTACAAAATTATTGTATCTGGCATGGAATTACTATGCAGCTACTTGAACTTTAGGCATTAGCGTTTCTCTCAATGCTCCTTGTTCCGAAAATTCCAAAAAATCCCAGCGTTAAA
>VAOZ01045339.1_pt1 | contig 13740 bp, 14 predicted proteins | sample 3394041 | NCBI WGS metagenome assembly VAOZ01 (sample SAMN08290431, study PRJNA428436) | hydrothermal vent metagenome | isolation source: Deep-sea hydrothermal vent chimney | place: Indian Ocean: Southwest Indian Ridge
GATACTCTTGGTGGAGATACGCGGGTATTTCTGGCATTTCCTCCTGCGCTTGCGCCTGTCAAAGCAATGGTTTCGCCGTTGTTGAAAAATAAGCCGGAGCTGGTTGAGAAAGCTCGTGAAGTGTATACAGCACTCAAAAAAGATATCCCGCAGGTTATGTGGGATGATAACGGCAACATTGGTAAGCGATATCGTCGGCAAGATGAAATTGGCACACCGTTTTGTATCACTATTGACTTTGATACGCTTGGCGAAACGCCGGAGCTCAAAGATACGGTAACCATTCGTAGTCGTGATACCGCTACGCAGACGCGCGCGCCCATTGATGAGATGATTGTCATGATAACCACCGCGGTTCACATGAACTCATTTTCATAGATACTCTTGTGTGAAGTATGCTAGTATTTTCTTATGGATCAACAAAATAACAAACAAAACATATCAATTACTTCTGGCACGTTTGTACGCGCGATTGTTATTGGTTTTGTAGTCTTTGCTTTATGGCTTTTGCGCGATCTGGTGCTGTTGATTATTACCGCCATTGTCTTGGCATCGGCGGTGCGCCCTGGAATATTATTTTTTGTTCGGTATAAGTTTCCACGGGCGCTTGCCGTATTTTTTACGTATTTCCTCGCGCTCTCGGTAGTTTTCGGCACCATTTATTTTTTCCTACCGCCACTATTGCTTGAGGTGCAAAGATTTATCAGCGCGTTACCAAATTACATAAACTCGGCATCGCTTCCGCCACTATTTCATAATTCATCTGGATTATTCACCGCAAGTCAAGGGAGCGATTCGGTTACCAAAATCATTATGGCACTTCAGCAGGCATTTGTTGATACTTCATCAGGAGCATTGCGCTTAATTACGGCAATATTCGGTGGTATCTTTTCGCTTGTTTTTGTAGTGGTACTCTCATTTTATTTTGCGGTGCAAGAATCTGGCATAGAAGATTTTCTTCGTATTATCACTCCTCTCTCAAAAGAAAACTATATCATTGATCTATGGCATCGTTCACAGAAAAAAATCGGCTTGTGGATGCAGGGACAAATTATGCTCTCCGTTTTTGTTGGCGTTTTGGTATATCTCGGGTTACTCATCATTGGTATCCCGTACGCACTGTTGCTTGGGGTGTTCACCGCACTTATGGAAATTATTCCCATATTTGGCTCATTCATTTCCGCCGTACCAGCAATTATGATTGCGTTTACTGTTGGAGGGCTTCCGCTTGCGTTTATTGTTGCCGGTTTGTATTTGGTGGTAAACCAATTTGAAGCACACCTTATTTATCCGCTAGTGGTACGAAAGATTGTTGGAGTTCCTCCTCTTCTGGTGATTATCGCCATGGTTGCCGGCGCCGAGCTTGCTGGATTTCTCGGCATACTTCTTTCAATTCCGCTTGCCGCCATTTTGCAAGAGTTTGTAAGCGATCTTGATAAAGGTCGTCGTACGCGTGCGTCGGACGGACGGCAGTAACATATTCAGGTATGGCGCGATACATTACTACCACTCTGCCATATGTGAATGGCAATCCGCATATCGGACATGCACTTGAATTTATACAAACAGATGTCCTTGCTAGAGTATGGCGCGCACAAGGAGAGGGTGTCTTTTTTAATACCGGCACAGATGAGCACGGACAGAAAATTCTTCAAGCAGCGCAAAAAGCCAACCAAGACGTACAAACATATGTAGACCATTTTGCCGAGCAATTTGGGAAGCTCTCCAGCACACTTGGTCTTTCCGAGCATTCCTTTATTCGTACAACCAATCCGGCACACGTGCTTGCAGCCCAAGAGATGTGGCGTCGATGTGTCGCCTCTGGCGATATATATAAAAAATCCTACACAGGATTGTATTGCGTCGTGTGTGAATCATACAAAACAGAAAAAGATATCACGGATGACGTATGTCCAGATCACCCGGGAACACTGCTTGAAAAAATTACCGAGGAAAACTATTTTTTTCGGCTTTCAAAATATGAAAAGCCACTGCTTGAATACCTTGCAAAGAAAGATACAGTTCTTCCGCGCTGGCGGCGCGATGAGGCAGTGGCTTTCATTCGTAACGGTCTTGAAGACCAAAGTGTCTCGCGCGACAAGACACGTCTTTCGTGGGGCGTTGCAGTTCCAGACGATGACACACAGGTGATGTATGTGTGGTTTGACGCGCTGACCAATTATCTATCAACGCTCGGTTGGCCAAATGATGAAAAAGGCAATTTCAAAAAGTTCTGGGAGAATGGGAAGACGCTACAAATGGCTGGGAAAGATCAAATACGCTTTCAGTCAATTATGTGGCAGGCGATGCTTTTGTCCGCCAGAATTAAAAATACCGATCAAACATTTTATCACGGGTTCATCAATTCCGGCGGACAAAAAATGAGTAAATCCATTGGGAATGTTATCAGCCCATATGAGTTGGTTGAGAAGTACGGCACTGATGCCACTCGTTATTTGCTTATGCGACACGTACACCCTGCCGATGATACAGACATAACGTGGGATAGGCTTGACACATGGTACACTGCAAATTTGGTGAACGGCTTGGGCAACCTAACTGCACGAGTGATGACACTTGCTCAAACACATTTGCCAGAGCCTGTGAAAAATACTGATGTAAGCAAAGCAGACAATGCTGAAGTTTTTTCAGCACTTGACGTTTTTCATTTTAACGAAGCGATGGATATTATTTTTACTAAAATCAGTGATGCAGATGCCTATATGACCGCAAATGAACCCTATAAAAAAATTAAAAGCGATAGCAATGACGAACACACGCAGGCGCTCGCAGATATTTCTATTTTAGTGCAGTCGCTCGCAACCATTGGAAATATGATTGCGCCTTTTATGCCAAACACTGCGGAAATTATTTTACAGGCGGTGAAAACCAACACAAAACCGGAAAATCTTTTTCCACGGCTCGCGTAGCGAGCCGTGTTGCGCCACTATGAACTTTCAATATTTTGATGCGCATAGCCATGTGCAGGGAAGTGAGTACGATACTGACCGCGACAAACTGATTGACTCGCTTGCAGAGAAGCATATCGGAACAATCGCCGTTGGTGTGGACATGGAGTCGTCAAGAAGTGCTGTGAAGCTTGCGCGCAAATATGAAAATATTTTTGCATCAGTTGGACAACACCCAACAGACACTAACGAAATGTTTGGTGTAGAGATATGTGCTCGGCTCGCGCGCGAGCCGAGCACGGTAGCTGTGGGGGAGTGTGGGCTGGATTATTTTCGTACCGATGACCACAACACGGCACGCGCAATACAGGTGCCACTGTTTGAATCGCAGATCGCCCTTGCTGTGGAAGTAAGAAAACCACTAATGATACACGCCCGCCCGTCAAAAGGTACGATGGACGCGTATCACGAAATTATAGATATACTGAAAAGCGCAAAACGTGAACATGGAGACGCACTTACCGGAAACATTCATTTTTTTGTTGGTGGCATGGAAGAGGCACGCACATTTCTTGAGATTGATTTTACAATTTCCTATACTGCCGTTATTACTTTTGCGCGTGACTATGATGAGGCTATCCGATATATGCCGTTGCGCTCAATTCTCTCTGAAACGGATTCTCCATACGTTGCTCCGGAACCAAACCGCGGAAAAAGAAACTCTCCTTTTGCGGTTGTGGATGTGGTGCGAGCTCTCGCGCGTATTCGTAATGAAGATGAAGAAATGGTATGCCGTACCGTGGTTGAAAACGCAATGAGAACATTTTCTATTTCAAAGTAAAGTGGCACCGTCATAAGGTATTACACGTAACATTGGCAATTACATCGCTCATTTTTGGACATATTTTGAACATCCGATGTCCAAAATATTACACAACAAAAAATCTTAACAAATTTCGGACATCGGATGTTCAAATTGTTTAAGTTTAACTTAAACACGGATTTTTTGATGGACACGTGCGCTCATTTGCGTGTGGGTGCAAAGCGTGCTACTATACGCACCATCATGGCACGCGTTACAAAAGACACAAAGAAAGAGAATGTTTCCAATGAGGAGCATGATTTGAATCACGCGGAACCACGCGTGTACGAACTTGGTTTTCATATAGACCCAGAGCTTCCAAAACAAAAAGTAAAAGAACTCTTTCAAAGTATTAAGAAAAACATAGAGGGTGTTGGCACCATCATCGCCGTTGGCGAGCCTCATCGCATAACACTTGCGTATACCATATCTCTTATGGAGCACTCTGGAAGGCATGATTTTTCGGCTACATTTTTTGGATGGATAGCATACAGCTCTGACGGAGTGGTACACTCGCAAATTATAGATATGATAAAAGAGCAGGGTGACATTTTCAGATATATTGATATCCGTACAACAAAAGAAGAAGCACAGCACGCCGCCACACAGCACGAAGAACGATATCGTCGCGAACAAAAGGAAGGTGTACAGCAGGAAGAAAAAACAGACGAAGAACATACGCCTGCACGTACGCAAGAATCAAAAGAAAAACTTGATGTCGCCATTGAAAATGCAATAACTTAAGCTATAATAAAAATATGTATATTAATAAAGCAACCATCTATGGAAACCTTACGCGCGACCCAGAAGTGAAAGCACTTCCTTCCGGGCAACAAGTTACATCCTTTAGTGTGGCAACCAATCGTACGTATAAAAATAAAGAAGGACAAAAACAAGAGGTGGGCGAGTTTCATAATGTAGTTGCGTTTGGACGATTGGCTGAAGTAATCGGTCAATATATGAAGAAAGGTCGCCCGATTTATATAGAGGGGCGTTTGCAAACTCGCTCGTGGGAGTCTGACGGACACAAAAACTACCGAACCGAAATTGTCGCTGACACGTTCCAGTTTGGTGCCGATGGAGCGCGTTCGCAGGGGCAATCACAAAGTGCGTCTGGTGCGCAAAGTCCAACAACACAAGAGGCATCTTCCGAGACGATTGAATATCCTGATGAGGACATTAAGCCCGAGGATATTCCTTTTTAATAATACGAAAAATAAAATATTACATACACTATGGCACACCAAGCGCAACGAGAAGAAATAGAGCATAAAAAGTTTATTGACTACAAAGACACGGAATACTTGTCGCAATTTACCGACCCGCACGCGAGAATACTTACTCGTCGCCGTACCGGCATTTCTGCAAGTCGTCAACGCAAAATAGCTCTTGCCATAAAGCGTTCACGCTATATGGCGCTTTTGCCATACATCACCTCATAGTATTATTTGGTTTATTAAAAAACCCCCGTGGTTCTAAAGAACTACACGGGGGAATAGGGGACTATTTTTGGATACAACTTTCTAATAAACAGTATACACAGGTATTATTTTTATGCAATCATAGTCTAAAACAACTTGTGGAAGCGATGTTTTTCTAATTTTGGAAGAATCTGACTCTACCAAAATTAGGATACGGAAAAGGTTGTAAAAATGTAGTGTTGATGCTACATTGGCATCAGATTTGCTTCTGACACGAAAATAACAAACTCAGCCCCGATTGCTGTTTGGGGCAAAAAATTGTCGGAAGCTTTTAGAGCCGGGACATTCCCATGTCCCGGCTCTTTTTTTATAATAGCAACCCGCCGGAGCGAATGTCCGGCGGGTTGCTATTATAAAAAAAGCTAGCCCTACAAAAAGACTAGCCAAAACTCCTGACAAATTTTTGCCTTACAAGTACAGTAAGGCTCTTGTTTTTGTTGCCAGGAGTTTTTAAACTCCTGCTACCAGAATAGCACAAGTGCTATTTCTTTGCAACCCTTTCCACATACGTACCGGTGTCGGTATTAACGCGGATGATGTCGCCATTATTTACGAATAACGGTACATTTATGGTAGCTCCGGAAGCAAGCACCACTTGTTTTGTCCCACCCGTTGCGGTATTGCCTTTAATTGTGGGAGGGGCTTCGGCCACGGTAATCTCAACCTTCGCCGGCAGATGAATGGAAACTGGTTTTTCATCATAAAACAAAGCAGTAACCGGTGCATTTTGCTCAAGCCATTGCACGCTGTCGTGCACGAAGTCTTCCGGAAAAAAGAAACGATTTTTCTTATTGTCACTTTCGGTAAACCATGATTCGCCACGATTGGTATAAAGATAGATGACATCTTTTTGTTCAATGGATGCTTCTTGTGCCGTTTCGTTTTGGTGAAATGAGTTTTCTATAACCCTACCGGACACAATGTGTTTCAGCTTCGTCTGGTTAACAGGTTTTCTCATTTGCATACGAAATACGCGCGACGAAAGAACCTTGTAGGGTTCGCCATTAAAGACGATAATCTTCTTCGGTGTTATTTCATTATATGAAAGGATTGCCATACGTAACTTTCTTTACTGTTGTGTGGTTATAATTAAGGTGCCGGATGCGACATACTATGGCATTATGATAACACAAACAATGAGCATTTCAAATTCAAAGACATATGCGACATCGCTTTCGGATGAAGAGGTGCTACGGTTATCCATACGTCATCCGGACACGTTTTCCGTTTTGGTTGCTCGGTATGAAAAGCCTTTTTATCGTCGCGCTTTGTCAGTGGTAAAAGTGCATGAAGATGCGCAAGAGGTTGTGCAAGATGCCTTTACACGAATATATCTTTTTGCCGGTAGATATCATTTGCAAGAGGGCGCGCGTTTTTCATCGTGGGCGTATACCATTCTTCAAAGAGTTGCGTTTACGCGCTATCAAAAACTAAAGCGTCATAATAGTACAATCGCTCCGCTTTTGCCGGAGCACTACGAGGCCCTTCCGGACACGTGTGATGATGCGTTTGCCACATTGACGGTTCGCGATGAAGTGTTTCGCGTACTCGCGCAACTTCCGGAAGCGGCAGCGCGAGTGTTACGACTTCAGTTTTTGGAAGGATATACGCAAAAAGAAATAGCACGCAAAGAGGGAATAACCGTTTCGGCGATTAAAACAAGAGTGCATCGCGCGAAAAAATTATTAGGTACTATGTTGAAATAAACAATATTTTTATGCCTTTACCAATTCATACAATTGTTATGCGTCGCGTGCGCGTCATATATATGCTTGAGCACACTTTAAATACCGTAATGCTCTCCGCGTTGGTTATTTCCGTTGCCGCTGTGGCGCTTGTACATTCTGTAGATGTTGGAAGTGTGTGGCACAATATGCCACACTTAGTAAACAGTATCGCACCAGAACAATTCTTGATTAGCGCGTTTGAGCATACAAAGTTTATAACGCAGATTACGCTCTCTGCCCTGCTTTTTGCGCTTGGTTATTTTTTCTATCGCACCATGATGAACTTTCTAGAAATGTTATCAATGAAAGTCTTATAATGTGCACATGCATGTAACCCCGCCGGAGCTTCGCTCCGGCGGGGTTACATATTTACCTAATTAATTTTCCGCGAGTTTTTCGCGAATTTGCTTAAGTAGGTCAGTAGTTATCTTTGGATTCTCACGTAAGAATGTTCGTGAAGCATCGTACCCGCGACCAAGAGGAATTTCTCCGAACCGATAGCTGGCACCAGACTTACTCACGAGGTCATATTTTTCACCAAGCGCCAGAAGCTCTCCCTCGCGACTGATGCCTTCGTTATACAAAAGATCAAACTCCGTCGTCTTAAATGGCGCGGCAACTTTATTTTTAACTACTTTCACACGCACTCGTCCGCCAACCACCTCGTCGCCTTTTTTAATTTGTGCTATACGACGAATATCAAGTCGTACACTGGTGTAAAACTTGAGCGCTTTCCCGCCCGGTGTGGTTTCCGGGTTCCCAAACATTACACCTATTTGCATGCGTATCTGATTAATAAAAATTACAATAGTTTTACTTTTTGCTGTTATTGCGGTGAGCTTGCGCAATGCTTGACTCATCAATCGTGCCTGTTTACCAACGTGGGTTGCTCCCATATCACCTTCTATTTCATCTCTTGGGGTGAGTGCGGCGACCGAATCAATAACAATAATATCTACATTGCCACTTCGTACCAAACTCTCCACGATTTCAAGCGCTTGTTCTCCCGTGTCAGGTTGCGAGATAAGCAATTCATTTAGTTTTACGCCAATGCGTTTTGCGTACTGCGGGTCAAGCGCATGCTCTGCGTCCACAAATGCGCAAATGCCACCTTTCTTTTGCGCTTCAGCAAGTGAGTGAAGTGCCAACGTTGTTTTTCCGGAAGATTCCGGTCCGAATATCTCAACAATCCTTCCACAAGGAAGTCCACCAATACCAAGAGCGTTATCAAGCCCGATAGATCCAGTTGGAATAAAAGGCATTGCCGATGGTTTTCTGGAACCGTAGGTCATAATCGCCTCGTCGCCAAACTTCATACGAATTTCTTTGAGTGCCAATTCTATGGCACTATTTTTCTCCTCAACATTTTTTGCGGTTGCGGTGGTATTTTTTGGTGCCTTTGTCTTTGTTTTTTTAAATGGCATATATTATAGGCAGACGAGCTGCTAATTATTATTGAGAAATAATATCTCGTGTCTTTGTAACGGATCGTCCAAACTGGTCGACAACCGTTATGTGTAGTATATCCTCTCCTTTCGGAAACACGAATGTTTTTGTAAAGTATCCATTTGTATCGGGAAGGACTGGGAGTCCATTTATGGCAAGTGCGCTTACGCGCGCGACGTCTCCGGAAACGGTTACAAAACCGTTTCCGGAGACGGCACCCTGTGTCGGCGATGATAAAGAAAGCGATGGTCCATCAATAAGTGCGCGCGCTTCCCATAATCCGTACGCAATTACCGATACGATGATGACGAAAAAAATAGTGCGAAAGAATGAAAATGTCATACGTCTTCTTTCTCATTGTCGGCAAGCGTTTCTTCGTCGGTATTTTCTTCCGTATGGTTCAATAGTTCGCGCGGGCGCGCACCGTCAGCGGGACCGATAATACCCTTTTCTTCAAGTATGTCCATAAGGCGAGCCGCGCGCGAATAGCCGATACGCAATTTGCGTTGCAAATAAGACGTTGACGCGCGCCCGGCTTCTTCAACCGCCGTTTTTGCTTCGTAATACATATCATCGTCAACATCATCATCTTCACCAGCAAGGAGTAATGCATCGTTCGGCTCATGAGAGCTTTTTCCGTTTTCTGAAAGCTCAAGAGAAATCAGATCGCCTGAATTATTTTTCTTGATATAGCTCACAATTCTTTTTACCTCGGACTCATTGATGTATGCCATCTGAATACGAACTGGCTTTTGCATATCTGCTGAGAGATAGAGCATATCGCCGGCGCCGAGCAACGCCTCGGCGCCGGCGCCGTCAAGAATGGTGCGTGAATCAATTTGTGACGCAACCTGAAGCGCCATACGTGTCGGCACGTTTGCCTTAATGAGTCCAGTGATGACGTTCACTGATGGGCGCTGTGTTGAAAGAATGAGGTGAATACCAACTGCACGACTCATTTGCGCAAGGCGCACCACCAACGCCTCAAGCTCTCTCGGATAACTTTGCATAATATCGGCAAGTTCATCAATAACGATTACAATGTAAGGCATTGCTTCGGGCATATCCGTGCGTTCGTCTTCAGGAACTTCCTGCTCAGCCTCTTTTTTATTTTGTTTGCGCGCTGGTTCCAAAATTGTTTTGTGATATGACTCCACGTCGCGCACATGTTCGTTTTCAAGTACATTGTATCGGCGCTCCATTTCTTTTGCCGCCCACTTCAACGCGTAGATTGTTTTTTTCGCATCAGTAATAACCGGTGTGAGCAAATGGGGAATACCATTGTAAAGAGTGAGCTCTACGCGCTTCGGGTCAACGAGAATAAGACGCAACTGGTTTGGTCCATTTCGGTAGAGTAGGGAAGTAACAATCGCGTGAATGGCAACCGACTTTCCCGAGCCGGTGGCTCCCGCGACAAGCACGTGTGGCGCCTTCGCGAGGTTTATATAATGAGGTGCTCCGACAATATCGCGCCCTAGCGCAACTAATAATGGCTTTTTGCTTTCTTGCCACTGTCGCGCCACTAACAGTCCGCCAAGTCCGACGGTTGCTTTGGTGGTATTGGGAACCTCAATACCAACAAGTGATTTCCCTGGGATAGGTGCCTCAATACGAACAGGGTGTGCAGCAAGCGCGAGTTCCAAGTTGTTTTGTAAAGAAATTATTTTGGAAAGTCGCACACCTTCCGCGGGCTTGAACGCGTAACGCGTAACCGTTGGTCCCACCGACACCTCATCCATTTCAACCGGTATACCGAAATTTTGGAATGTGCGTTTTATAATGTTGGCGTTCGCTTTCACGTCGCCGACACCTGGCTTGCCTTTATCATTCTCAAGCATAGCTATTGACGGTGGTTGATATGTCGCGTCAAAATTAACAATGGCATTCACTGGACTTCCATCGGCGCGAATAAGTGAGTTTTGGTCAAACCGGTTTATAGTGGGTTCACGTTCCGGTTTGATTTCCTCCTTGTCTTCATCCGTATCATTTTTTTGTTCGGTATCATCATTGTTGTCGTCATCATTTTCTTCATTCTCATCAAGCTCATTTTCTCCATCTTCATCATCGGCATATAATTGTTCTTCAGATGAGCGTTTTATTTTCGCGCGGAGCACGTGATACACAAATGAGAAAAAACGAAACGCGCTGGTAATCAATACTTCCACGTCAATCAACGCCGCTAGAGCGATAAGGACAAGCGCGAGCAAAAGAATAAGCGCTCCCCAAAAACCAAAAAATGTTTCAAGAGTCCCTCCTATAAACTCACCGAAATATCCTCCCCATGTTACTGAGGAAAAAAGTCCAGCAAAAGAAAGTACCGCGGCAAGAAGCAGTGTTGTTCCACCGGCAACAATTGGAGTGATGACAGGTCTTTTGAAGCCCGCGTAAACTCCAAGCATAATGATGGCAAGTGGCAACACAAACGCACCAAGCCCTATGGCGCCGTAGGAAGCTATAAAAGCAGTCGAGCCGATAGGTCCGGATGCGCCGACGACACCAAGAAGAAGCACTACTCCCGCGGCAATAAGAATTATCGCCGATACCCAATTGATGGCGTCTTCATAACCGCTTATTGAACGAGCTTTTTTATTCTTTTTCTTCCGCGCCATAATGTATTGATTTATTTTACCACCGTCTGTACTGCTATGCACGAAAGTCATATGTCACACTCAGTCAAGAATATTCAAACAAATAAGGGCAATCTCTAACAATCCAAAATTTCGCGCCAATACTTTGGGAAGGTCAGACCTTCCCAAAGTATTGGCATTCAACGTTCAGAAGAGGTCTCTCCACAAAAAGTCTGTTAAAGAGACTGTTACTGGCCACTTGGACAAGTCTTAATCTCTTTAACAAACTTTACAGTATGTGTGCACAGTATCGCTCCTTGCAAAAACCTTCTCAAGGACATACAATAATGGACATACGTGTATGAAATATCTTTATGAACTATAAAAGACAGTATAAAGGACAACACAACAGCGCACTTACTACGGGTTCTGATTTTGGTGATTTTATTTTAGAAAAAGATATATTTTCAAGCCTATTTGATAAGGACATACGGCGCGTATTTATTTATAAAAAAGTGGAACGCCTTGCAAAAGCAATTCATCTCATTACGCCGGCATTCCACAATGCCCCGGCATTACGCAATCGTGCTGATGCCATTGCCGTCAGTATGATTGACGCCGCCATTGATTTTTCCACGGCGTCAAAAGACCAGCTCGCTCGTGAACTTTTGGCACTGGCAAGTGTACTGTCAATCGCTCGCGTAAGCGGTATGCTTTCAACGATGAATGCGAATTTGATAGAGCGTGAAGTGCATATTCTTTTACAAGAAGTTGTTGCATATGAGGAGCCGAATATCTTATTGGAAGAGGCTCCCTCTATGAACGAGCTTTTGAAGAAGTCATCATCACGCTTGGCATCGCACGGTGTGGCGCGTAACGCGCCACACCGTGCGATGCCAAGCGTTGTGGCGCAAGGAAATGCACCACAACGCAGTACAACCGCGACTGTGCAAAAAAGACACTATGGTGAAAACGGTGGTCGCAAAGAAGCAATACTCTCTATAATACGAGCGAAAGGACAGGTGTATATAAAGGACATTTCAACCGCCATACGTGATGTCAGTGAGAAAACAATTCAACGAGAGCTTGCAGGTCTTGTTGAAAAAGGTGTGTTGGTTCGTACGGGGAAACGACGCTGGACTTCGTACGCTATGGCACAATAGAGCATAATAGCGGAGCGGTGCGTATTGCGCGGTGGCATCGGCACATAAAGGACACAGTACTGCTTACGGACAAAGTAAAAATAAAAGTGATAATATCAACAGGTCTGGGCACCGTAGTAATAATATGTCCTTAAGAATGTGTGGGGTTTTTGTGTTGTAAAAACCGATTCTAAATTTTGTATCATACACGCTTCCCGGTGCTTTTCTCCTTCGGAGAAAAGCACCGGGAAGCGATTGACTGCAACACTATATTTTGCTACACTTTATGACAGCGATGACGATGCCTGAGGCATACACACCAAGCACACGCTAATAAACCGTACAGACGGTTTATTTTGCGTATGTCGTGTGTGGCTCGTTATCCACATTGTGTTGCCTTGCGGTTTTGCTATATGCCACGTATCCGTTATACTGAATATCAGTCCTGCGGATATGGGCGTAAATAAATTTCCGCAAGGGGTGGTCTTTAACAAAATAAAAATTTCTTCCGCGCAATATACTTTTATCGCCCACGAAAAGTGCGCGTGAGAAATTTTTACAAAGCAACTTTGGACCGGTTGCAAAACGTGTCTGAGCGGTCGGCAATGCGTTAGCGTAATATTGAAAATATTACGCTCACATATGTTGTTGTCGCGCGGTTTTTCTGTTATCGCACAAGACACGATTACCCTAAACAGAACCAGAAAGAAAAAGACACGCCACATATGATTAGAAATTCAGTACGGATGAAAACCTTACCAGCTAACCTATGGAATACCGATCGATTCGTTTTCCGTGGGATTAGTGAATGGAAACATGGCTAAACAAAACACGAATAAAAACACATTGCGCAAGCAATGTATTACCAATGTAAATAAAAACTGCGTACTCGCGCCACATTACAACTTTAATAATTAGCAGGCGTTTGAGCGCAGTATAGAAAACAAAAACATATGACTAATTCAGTAACAACAAGTATGACGATAAAAGTCGCAGCTGCTGTTGCAGGTCTCGCTATGGTTGCTTCAATGGCGTTTGCGTTTGTGCCAGCGGCACGAGCACAGACAACATCAAGTCTCCAAGCGCAGATCTCATCACTGCTTGCGCAAATTCAAGCGCTTAAATCACAGCTTAACACTGTGCAGGGAAGTTCAAGTTCTGCCGGAGCGTCAACATCCGCTTATACCTTTACAAGAAATCTCACGATTGGCAGTAAAGGAGCAGATGTTACCAATCTTCAGAATTATCTGACGACAGGTGGTTACTTCACCTATGCAGGTGGATCAACCGGCTACTTCGGACCAATTACAAGAAAAGCAGTCGCCGCGTGGCAAGCAGCAAATGGTGTAACACCAGCAGTTGGCTACTTCGGTCCTATCTCTCGCGCTGAGTACACAAGCCTCACGGCTTCAACCGGCACGACAGCATCAACCGGAACAACTGGTACCACCGGCACAACCGGTAACACAACTGGAACAGTAGTGGCAACAGGTAACGGCCTTCAGGTCGCCCTTTCAGCTACTTCACCAAACGGAAAGGCAATCGTTTCAGGACAGGGAATTGCAAACTTGGCTGAATTCACATTCACCAACCCAACATCCTCTGC
>VAOZ01161768.1_pt1 | contig 13721 bp, 7 predicted proteins | sample 3394041 | NCBI WGS metagenome assembly VAOZ01 (sample SAMN08290431, study PRJNA428436) | hydrothermal vent metagenome | isolation source: Deep-sea hydrothermal vent chimney | place: Indian Ocean: Southwest Indian Ridge
ATGTGTTGGCAAATGATTTTTTCGACTTGAGCGGTCGTAAATTCGATCGGGAAACAGTTACTATCGATTAAATTATGAACGACTTTAGCTTGTTCTTCAGGCCCTAGATGACGGCAAACGAATCGGCTTAAATCGTTGTTGGTAAACCTGCGGTCTTTTCGGGGCATAAATTACCTGAATCAATGGTGGTGGAAAGAGAGTGTGAAATAAAAAAAATGGGTATGCATACCTAACTTAGGTGGATTTATGCAGAAAATGAACCGCTTCAGCAGATCGTCATAAAATGACGATCACAAGTAGAAGAAACGTGAGTGCAGGTTCTTGTGTTTCCTGATACTGACATTGGGTCGTCTAGCGTTTAAAAATCGCGAAACTTTTCGTTTCATTCGAGCGTTTGTTAAAGGATTGAAAGATGATTTTCGGATATAGCCGAGTCTCAAAAGGTGACGAGCAAAATAACCAGTTACAGCTTCAGGCATTTAAAACCGCAGAGGTTGAAAAAGTGTTTGAGGAAATCGCCTCTGGCGGGCGATGGATAGACCCATTCTGCATAACATGCTCGATCAGCTCAGGGAAGATGATGTTGTGATTGTCTGGAAGCTTGATCGTCTGTCTCGGTCGCTCAAAGACCTACTGGTCATTATTGAGCGCATAAATGGTTAGTCAATAATTTATAAACTCTAATTATTGTGTATGAAAATTGCTTTAATGTAAGGTCTTGGTATTTACCTCATCCACATTAGTTGTATGATTCATGTGGTTGGGTTTTCTGTTGTTCTAAATATAAAAGGAGATTTTTATATGGGATGGAAGGGTACTGTTCGTTCAATTGGTGCTGCTGTTCGGGCGGTAGAAAGAGATGCAAAACGTCGCCAACGTGAACTTGAGGCGCGACAAAAACAATATGATAAGATGCAAGAGTTGGAACGAGCGAAGTATGAAGTTGATGTGTATGAGAATCGTATAGATTTGTTGCTTTCTGTACATAAAGAGTGCAGTGATTCTATCGACTGGCATAGTATAAAGTCTTCTCCTGAGCCACAAAAACCTGAAAATGTAAAAGAGAGAGAACAGAAGGCAAGAGAAAAAGCAGATGGTTATGAGGTGGGATTTTTTGATCGGCTATTTAATCGAGAAGAAAAAATTCGCAAAAGACTTGAAGAAATAATCACCAGAGCTATTGATGATGATGCTTATGATAGCAGGATAAGTTTAAAAGAATGGAATGAAAAGTATAGTGACTGGGAAGAAAGCGTCAGTTTAGCCAAGGAAGTAATCGAAAATTATGATGAATCAAAGATCAAGGCAATTGAAGCTGTAGATAATCTTTCTGATATTTCCGTTCTAGGGACAAGCTTGTCATTCAGTATGGTAGATAATCAGATAATAGAGAGCACTATTAATGCTCATGGTAGTGATATCATTCCCAATCGGATAAAAACCCTGCTAAAGAACGGTCGCTTATCTGAAAAACAAATGCCAAAAGGAAAATTTAATGAGCTGTATCAAGATTATGTCTGTGGTTGTGTGCTTAGAGTTGCAAATGAAATTTTTTCTATTCTCCCAGAAGAAATAGTCATTGTAACAGTTGTCGATAATCTACTGAATAGCACAACAGGACATCTAGAAGAAAGTCCAATTTTATCTGTGGCGGTTTCGCGTAATACTATACAATCATTGAATATGGATGAAATTGATCCATCTGACTCAATGAGTAATTTTGTTCATAATGTAAAATTCAATAAAACAAAAGGATTTGAGGCTGTAGAACCTATAAGACCAGACTTGTTGCTAAGAGCAACAGGATGATTTTTGCAGGCACAAGAAATTAAAAAATCTATTTAGAGCTTTACAATTTCTAGAAGAGGCTTGGTTGAACGAGCAAGACGATCAAGCCTACATCGGGTCTGTACGTAATACATGTAATTTGTTGTCACATCTCCGCCTCAAACCCTGATGGGCACAGGGTCGTGAGGTGGATGTTCCTCCATACCTGTGTATATAAAATCCTGCTCCTCGTTATTCAGTCCATAACAGTTAGATAGCTCTTTATCGCTGAGTCGTTTGCTGAAATGTGGATAGGCGGTTCTATCAATAGAAGCCATAATTTGGGTACAATACCAGTGTCCGAAAATGGTCGGCCAATGAGGGCTTATAATCCCTTGTTTTTATTGTCTAAGAAATGGTATAAATCACCCTTCTAAAAGGGTATTTTTGTACAACGCCCAAAAAGGTATATTTTGACGACTACACGACCAGTTCTTCTGGTAGTGGCTTCTTGATCAGTTCCTGAAGGATTGCCTCCATGTCGATGGCATCCTGGGCTTTGGTGAACTCGTAGCGGCCGTGTAGATTGATGTGTTGCCAAGCGACCAGTGAGACCTTTCTGAGCTGGGCTACTCCCTCCAAATCGCCAATGCTTTCCCTCTGAGCCAGCAGATTTGAGAGGATCGTGGCATTGTAATGGATGATGCAGTTGGTAATCAGACGGCTGCACTCTTGCCAGATCTGCTGTTCATGCTCGGTCTTGAAGCGCAGCTTACCAAAATTCGCAAAGGCCACCGCCCGGCGCAGCTTGTTGTAGCTTTCGCCGCGATTGAGCGCCAGCTGGACGTTACGGCGTAATGGCGGATCGTCGATGAACCGGAGCAAATATAGGCTGCGGTGAATGTTGTCATATTCCCACAGGGCTGTGCGCGTCTTGTTCTTGCGTGCATAGGCACTGAGCTTGCCGGTGATGATGCTCTGGGTCGTGGTCTTCAGCGCCAGCGACACCATGATCCGCTGGATCCAGTCCCAATCATCGACGATCAGGGTCTTCCTGAGCTGGCGCACGGGCTTGATAAGTCCGTCATAACGGCTGGGATGCTGGAATCCGTAGAGCGATGTTCCGACCGTTCCGACGATATCTTTGTAACGTGGGGCGAACTGATAGCCGAACATGTTCAGGATGGCAAAATTAACTTCATTGCTGCCGTGGGTGTCCGTCGAATGTATCTCAGACTGCACTTCGGAAGTGTTGTTGAACAGAATGTCGAACACGTAATGGCTTTCGTGCTCGTTGGCCCCGATGATCCGGGCATTGACAGGGATATGATTGGTAACCAAGGTGTAGGCGACAACGCCCTTTTTGAGACCAAAATATTTCGGTGAGTGGCGGGCATTGATGGTCGAGATGCCTGCTTCGAATTTCTGGCCGTCGGAGCTGGAATGCACCACGCCACCGATGTCATACATGTGGAAAATGGGCCGCTTAGCGGTATCATTGATAACCAGGTCATTGGCCGCTCTGAGCGTTTCCAGCCGGAAGAAATTATCCGATGTTGCCGCCAGCATATTGAAGTCGATGTCCGATATCTGCCCCATGCGGCCAAGCCCCGTATTGGTGCCCCAGCCCAAAAGGGTCGCCGAAATGGCCCGCTCATCGGTTTTGGTTTTGACGTAGCGACCGAGCACATGCTCGAAGGCATCCATGAACCGGCAGCATCTGTTGACAAATTCCAAAATGCGGCCGATGCCTACCTGGCGCAGATCGTCGAAAACGGGATGATTGGTCTCGTCTTTGTCACCAGGATATTTGAGGCTCCAACCAGCCTTGCCGGGCTTGTTGTTGACCTTGATATATTCGTTCTCACCGGATCCAATACGCCGATTGACAGAGGATATCTGATTTTCGAGTTCAGTCTCAAGGGCCGCCAGATGTTCTTCGACCGGCAGCTTTAGGTATGGCAGCCCAGCGCGTTCAATGAGGTCACCTTTCCTTATTCGCCACGTTTCATCGTCAATCAGATCGTCCTCGAAGCTCCGGAACCGAACGCTGTCGCGGCAGTAGATGTCGCCAGCTTCCAGCCGATCACGCAGCAGACGGCAGACGTGAAATTCATAACGGTCAGGAATGAGACGCTTTGCCCCATGTTCGTCGTCTGCGTACAGGTATTTCCCGACGCTACCAGTGATAAATCCGGATGGCAGTTTTTGCGCCGGATATTGACTAAGCGCGCGTCCCTTGGTGATGGCGTCCTTCAGGAAATCAATCCCTTCCATCAGTCCTGATTGGGTCGGCGCACCCTTAATATCGGCTGACGACAGGATAGGCCGCAGATAGCGCTTGAACTGCAAGCCAAGCTCCTCAATTTCTTCCCATTGGAATTTCGCCTCGTCAAAGGTTATCTGGGATGTGATGTGGTCTGCCACATGATCCAGTTTCTCACGCTCCAAAATGGCGAAGGCTTTGCCCTGTACCTCACAAAACAGCGCGTCCTCGGCGATGTCATCGGTCGTGAAGAGCTTTAGGACGTCAGCCGCCTTGCGCAAATTCTGATTGGCTTCGGCACGGTACTGGTAGACCCGTTCCTTGGCGGCTGACTTCGCCGCTTCGGAGAATTTTCTGACGTGAAAAATAAAACCCGCCAGCAGATTGTCGTAGTGTTTCTGATAGCGATGATGAATGAAACACAGCAGATAGATATAGGCGGTCCAGTCTCCAAACCGCCTCAATCTGAAAACGGAGTAATAGCCCACCAGGGAGGCATAGTATTTGATGCTTTCGTTGGGGATTTTCAGGGCCGGTAGCGCGCGTTGCGACAGCTCGTATAGTTTCCTGATCTGATTGCCACGCCCGATCTCAAGCTTAATCTCCGTAACGCTGAAATCCTTCGGGGATCGTCGCAAATTAGTGATGTGATAGAGATCAGACTTGTCGTCCAGCAATGTGTCCAGAACCTTCCTGTCGGCCGCGGTGAGATGTTCCTTCAGAATAGCGGCCATCCGAGTCTGCTCATCTGTCAGCGCCTTGCCAACGATGTTTTGCAGACTACTGTAGGCTGGGGAAACGATCCGTTTCTCCGACAAGAACTGCAGGATTTGACGGAAGACATAAATGGGTTTACCGCTGACCACGGCCGCTTCGCGAGCCCTTACTTCCAATTGCTGTCGGTCGCTATCATCGCATGTCTTGTACTTGCACAGCGTCAGGATTAGCCCTTGCTGCTTCAGGCGAGTGACCTTAGTTACCGTGCAATCCGGTTGTGCGGCGTCTGGGAAATACCGCTCAGCGATGTGGCACATGTCCGCCGCGATATCATTAGGACTGAAGATAAAAAACATGTGCCGCGCTTTGAAGTAGCCGAGCTGAAGAATGAAGGCTGTCTTGGACTTGGTCGTTTTCAGTCTATTGAGCGCTTCTTGCTCGGTCGCTGATAGGGTGAAATATTGTTCCCGGCCCTCATCGGTAAAATGGGGAAACCCATAGATATCCTCAATTTCCTCCTGGCTCAGAATTTTCAGGCGCTGCTGTCTTGAGCCGGTGCTAATATCTGAACTGCCTTGTGATATGTGCATGTTTCTCTATAAGAGTCTCAAAAAGTATACCTTATGACACATACGAATTGACATGTCTCATTCAATGTCTCAATATGTGATTCATAAATATACTTAGATGTAATGAGACATAACAGCAAGAACATCATGACACAAGTTGGCTATGCGCGGGTGAGCTCGGTTGGGCAAAGCCTTGATGTGCAGCTTGATAAGCTGGGACAGTGCACGAAGGTTTTTCAGGAAAAGCAAAGTGGCGCCTCTGACAAACGCCCCCGGCTAAAGGCCTGCCTGGAATATGTCAGGGAAGGTGACACTCTGGTTGTCACCCGCCTGGACCGGCTGGCGCGTTCCACGCTGCATCTCTGCCAGATAACTGAAGAGCTATCGCGCAAAAAGGTCAACCTTCAAGTGCTGGATCAGAACATTGACACGGGCGATGCGACTGGGCGCCTGTTGTTCAACATGTTGGGCGCCATCGGTCAGTTCGAGACCGAAATCCGCGCCGAACGGCAAATGGATGGCATCAAGAAAGCCCAGGAACGCGGCGTCGCATTTGGAAGAAACAAGAAACTCAGTGCGAACGATATTACCGCATTGCGGCAACGACGCACTGATGGTGTGCTGATCAAAACCTTGATGGTGGACTACGATCTCTCAAAAGCCAGTGTCTACCGTTACCTCAGCACAAGCGATGCGGCCGAAACTAAAACCGACGACTGAGTGCCAAAATATACCTTTTTGGGCGTTGTACAAAAATACCCTAAAAGGTTTATATTCTCGGACACACATACTACAGAAATATGCCCCATAAAAGCAAAGCGGCCCTTTATCTGCGTGTCTCGACAGCCGATCAAAGTCCAAATCTACAATTTGATAATTTACGTGCCTACGCTGAGCGTGCGAGATATTTATAAAGAGATTGACGGAAAAGCTAGCCGTAGTGTGGTTGGCGATATTGTTAAACACATCCGCCGTTCTTGAATATGATCTAAGTGCGAACCCGAATCTAGGGATGTGACAACAAATTACACGTATTACGTACAGACCCGCAATTGAGCAATTAATAAATTATCGAACAAGTGGCGGTTTAGGTACCTTTATGCAATCTGACTGTAAACTGCTCTCCGGTTTCAATTAACTCGGGATCAGTGCCGTTATGTTCCTTCATGCACTTTACAACCTTACGCGGGATGCCCATGCCAGAATGTTCAAGGTATCGGTAATCACGCATCACGTCTTTTATCAGCTGATTGCGTGAAGCTCTACAGCCAGAACGCATTCTCTCTGGTGTAATTCCATTTGGAAGACGGCCAGGAGAAATTACCTCTAAACGATCCTTGAAAATAGAAACCTCAATATCAGTGCTAGACAATAAATAGTCTCTATGAATTATGGCATTGACTATGGTTTCGCGAACAGCTTCATGAGGGTAAGAGGGCTTTTCTTGACGGCGACCTCCATTTTCCTCTAATTTCCCCGAAACCACAGTATTTCTCTGAACAAAGGCCAAAGCTTGTTCTATTAATCCAGCTTCGACAATCTCACCTGAATCATCTAACAACGGTGTAATAGGACCACGTAAAGAACTCCGTTCATAAGCGGCATAATCCTTATTAGTTTCAGGAAAAGCAGAAGCATCTATCCCTGCTTGCGGCAAAAAACGATTTGGGTTTATCCCAAACAAAAGAATCCCTGCGACTGTAACACCATCTTCAACCATAATTTCTGTATTGAACAAAAGGGTTCTCCAAGCGCTTTTGTCATCGGCAGCGGGGGTTTCTTGTTTTCTAACCTGCCTAAAATAATTTTTAAGACGGCGCATGTCTAAATCTTCCAAAGTTGCACCGGACACAGGGCGCAACTCTACACGAAAACTGCCTCGTTGCTGAAATAGCCGCTCAAGCTCCTCTGGCGTTGCTTCCCTGCTTTGAGTTCCTACACGAATAAAATAAGAATTTTTGTTATTGTGCCAAAGAGTATGAACATCGTATCCACGCAAAACTTTTATAACAGCAATATCTTTATCAGGCTCAATATCCCTTATTAATTCATAAAATGGAATAAGGGCAGGGCGCACCTTATCCCTGCAAGCCGTCATAACCCATTCTTCAAGATTTTGTCTTGTTATTCCACTAATGCTGCCATCATCCTCTACCCCTAACAATACAATGCCCCCTTCAAGGTTTGAAAATGCCACAAGCTCTTTGGCTAGGCCGTGATTTTGAATATCATCACGCTTGAATTCAACACCGGAGTTTTCACCGTTACGAATAATTTCAAAAATATCTGTGTGTGTCATCGTCATAATTAAAATCCATATTTCTGTCTTCTCATCTCAAAGGCGCTTTTCCCCCCCTCAAGAATTTCCTCAACCATCTCTCTTACTGGCTGCATATCAATAGAACCCATATGGTGTTCCTTGATTCGTCCATGAATAGTATCATTCTGAATTGCAGTAGAAAGTCCGATAATAAGCTCGGCATCGCCTAGTACCGGAATGTTGGCATTATGGGTCGAAAAAATAAATTGGCGTTTCCGCTTTTCATCTTTCATCGTTGGCACCACACCATCAGTGATAAAACGGTTGTCCAGATCATCTTCCGGCTGATCTACCACAAGGGGAGAATCTGACTCAAGCAATAACAACAGCAAAACAGCCGTTGCCTTTTGACCTGTGGAAAGAGTTTCTAGGGTCTGCCAAGTTTCTAGGTCATCTTCTGACGATACGTTTAGCTCAATTATTGTAGAGGCGGAAAGCTCCAATTCCTCTATCTTCATAAATGTGTCTTGTGGCGCTTGGGCTAAACGTTCCGCCGCCGCAGGAGTCAATTGATACTTGGTAATTAACGCCGATTTTCCTTCTCTGCAACATTGGGCCAAATCAAGCAACGATAAGTCATCACGGCTCTTTAGCCTCTCAATAAGCGCAGCCAGATTACCGCCAACATCTTCACGCAGAAGGGTTTCTAGTGGTTCCTTGTTTCCGCCCATAGTGACCTTTGCACGAACGCGCCCGGAAAGTTTTTTTGAAACCTTCTTTGCCGCTTTTTCCAAAGCACGGTATTCTGCTGATTGGAAATTCTCCCATTCATCAAGCAAATTGCGCCTTTTCATTTGATAGGCTGATAAATTCCGAAGCAACTTTTCTTTTTGCTCTCTTAGTGGTCGCAATTCTTCTATCTGTTGGCGCAAACGTATAAATTCCTCTCCGTCTATCTTCGATTTTTGGAGTTCTCGCAAAAGTGCTTGATAGGTAGCCTCTGCCTTCTGTTTATGCTCCCCCCAACCATCACGCAATTTGGTTATTTCGGAATTAGCACTGACAAGAATCTTCTCAATTTGACCATTTATCGTTTGCAGTTGATTAGTCACATTCTCCAAAATATTCGCGCCTTTAACTAACAGAGCGCTGTTTGGCAAGCTTTTAAGAGCCTTACCAGATAAAAAAGCGGTATCAATAGGCAGTGATTCGGCTAATTCTTGGCGCGCAGTAGAAATTGGGCTTAATCTTTCCTGGATCATGCCTAAAATACGTTCTTCACGAACCAAAAAACTCTTTTCTTTCAGGCGCTCTTCGAGGCCAGCATCCTGAAAACGTTTTTGGGTTTCTTCAAGGCTCGGAAGCTGAGCAAGGCGCTCCTCTATTAACTTCATTTCTTGCTGCACGTTATCTATCCGGCCTCGGGACCGCCCCAACTCTAAAAGCAACCTAGATTTTTGATCGCTAGAGTTCTGGCTACGATCAACAAAACGCTCCAATAGAAGCGTCAATTTCTCCCGGCTTTTGGTTAACTCGGAAATCTCATGTTGACCAAAAACCTCAACACCGGGAACAACATCACGCGGCGACAAATTTAAAATCTCACCAGATTCATTTTTAACGACTGGGGGGTTAGGAACCGTGCGCTCTATTGTGTAATCATGTTTTGAAGGATGATGTGAGCGCACAAGCAGCGATACCTTGGTGCCATTTTTAAGCACATGTTTTAGGACTCCTTGATGCGCTTTGTTTGCCTCCTCGCCAAGCGGGTTAATAGCAAGAACATAACGAAGGCTCTCTATAATAGTTGATTTGCCAGTGCCACGACCACCGACCAACACATTCAAATTACCATTGAAATGTAGGTGGCTGCCATCAAGAAAACCTCCTTCCCAAGCCATTGCAATAAATTCAGTATGGGGTTTTGAAGGATCATCTGCGTTCAGACGAATACGAGATTTTGGATCAAGAAACGCTTGGCGCAAGCCTTCAACCGAAAGCTCAGACATTTTTATAAAACAGGTGGCCTTTGGCTTATCCAAATCATCAGGGCTATCCACATCAGACGCATTTATAATGGCTACCGGTATTTCTCGTTTGTAATCTGCATTTTTGTTTTTGAGGATTTGTTTGACGTTTTGTGGAGCTTCCTCAACAGAGCCTGGCAAGGCGCAGGCATAAATGTTAGGGGATTTCCAAGCATTTATACGCGGCTGTCCCTCTAAGGTAGCCAACAAACCATTATCGGCAGCAACATGAGCAGCAATAGCAATACCGCCTTGGCTTCGTACACAACTTAGAAGCTCCAAACAATCCTTACTGCCGATTGGGGAAAGAACATTATGGTCATGAACACCAAACTCGCCAATAAAACGCTCCAAGCGGTCATCTTTACTGGGGTCATACAAGCAAAGAAAATGAACGCCGTCCTTTGAGGCCGCCTCAAAACCTCCAAAAACAAAAATTTCGGCTTCTCGAGCTGCGGAGACCAAACTTTTAGAATCGCCGACGCGGTAATGATCAGTAACGGCAATGGCTTCGATTTTGTTCTTTTGACAAGCTGCTATTATCGCCGCATTATAGTCTGCCTCATTATTAAATGCAGTCTGTTTACTATAGCGCCCTTGGTACGCAAACGGGTTTACTTGAAGCGCACAACGATAAAATCTAGCACCATTAGGTTTTTCTAACGCTTGGGTAAGCGGCTGTGATTTTGTTCTGTTATCTTCCATGTTTATTTCCCTTTGCCCTCAACAACATTTTTCTTCGCAACATGAATATCCAGTTCCGGCAGTGCCTTGACTATTTTCATGGTTTCTAAACTCACAGTAATAACGCGCTGAAAAAGTTCTAGAGCGTAGTTGTTAGCATCGTTTGTTATGCCGCTTTTCCAATACCGTCCAGTCCACTTTCTTCATACTGTTTTCCAGTTAGGAATGGGCATGTAATAACTTCCCGTTTTACATCTAATCTTCAGCCCGTCTTGGCCCGTTCTTCAATCACAAAAGCTCGAAATAGAACGACTATTCCTGTACTTTTTCTCAATCAGAACGAACCAATACAGACTAAATCTGAGCGCCAAACAGAGAAGTTATTACATGCCCATTCCTTAACCCATAGATACAGGGATTTCATAAGCTTTAATCCAATCATAACCCGTCCCGATATTTCTTAAAAACTAGCAGTTATGCCGATGATAATGACCAAAAAAAATTTCTGAATGTGTATGCTCCATGCCTGAAATATCCAAAATTTAAAGCGAAAGATAATATTTAGCACATTTGAACTCATATGACAGCCATGCTCACTTTTCACTTTTTGAGAAAAGACATTAATCCCAAAGCCGGGAGCCGAAAGCTTCAGCATAAATGGCTGTGTTAGCCACAGCAATGCCGGCGGCCTGCCTCTCCTTAGCGTGCTACCATTCTATTTCAGCTATAGCGAACAAAACACCCGCTACAAGATGCCCAACCGTACCCGACAAATCAATTTGCTGCGTGACAGATACCACTCGAACGCCCCATTCACACCACTTAGAAAGAATATTGATACCATTCAGCATAGAGCGGGAAAATTCTATCTGTCTTCCAGACAACCACTGTTTTGACGCTCCCCGCAAATATAGCCTCTGACAGAGCATTAAAGGCTGAACGGTTTAAATTTAAGTCTGTTTCCTGGTCCTCAAACCACTGCACCTTTCCAATTCTTACAGAACATCAGGTACCTTTATGCAATTTGATCCATCATTAGTTTCAAGAGTATTTGATAAGGCGGTATTGAGACATTAATTGAGGCACGTCAAGATTACATTTCATAAGGTCTCATTTTATGAGACAAATCAATAGAAGCCTATTTATGTTGTATAAAATATTAGAATACCCCTTTTTTAGGGTTGTGAAAAAATACCCAGAGTGGACTATATCAATAGTCATCTTTCATCATTGATATTACTTCGGCACGTGTTTTCCCCTGTGTTCTTCGTGGATGAAGGTTAGCGTACTCCTCTGGAGTTATTGATTTTTTTTTGGAGATTTTTTTACAGGATTTTTGTGATTTTTTTTCTTTGTAGGCCCAACTAAAAACAAAATGCGTTACCGTTCTCCCAGATTTTATTTGGTCGAAATGCACAGTTATATCTGATGTGTCATTAATCCATTTTAGGGCTGGCTTTAGTGTACGAAATTTTAGATCTTTTATACTGCGGTACTTATGATTAACACCCAATCGCTGTCTATAATCTACTAATGATATTTGCAATGATTGAGTTGTGCGCCACTGCATTAGCCACTCATAGAGGCGGATGGCATATATCGATCGCATTTTTGACACGTTTGCTAACTCATATTTTGTAAAATTGCTTTTTATCTGGGATAGATATGGGAGTATATCAGGTGCAAATGTTAGACTGATAGTACCTGTTGATGCAACGTAGCGGATACCTGACACCCAGCGTGTAACCAGATAATCATTTTGTCGTTTAGGGTTGGCATCATGGATATAAACTTTGCGCTCAAAGAGGCGGCTAGCCGCCTCTTTGAGTCTGGCATAGGCCTCATTTTTTGAGGTGCCTGTGAGCATTGCATAGTCTGTTGCGTGCAGGACAAATCTGGGTTTTACACCTATTTTTTTACTGGAATCTATTTGTGCGATACACGCATGCAAAACATTATATTCGATCGTATCTAGACTGTACGATGCTTCGATTACTGCGTTTGATTTGACCACAATTTGTTCGTTGATCACTTTTTAATTTCCAATTATAGGTCCGTATCTAGACTGTACGATGCTTCGATTACTGCGTTTGATTCGATCACAATTTGTTCGTTGATCACTTTTTAACTTTCAATTATAGGGCATCAGAGAAAGACGTCCTATAGTACAGTGTTTTTGTCCCCCTGTAACAGTGTTTTTGTCCCTTTGTAACAGTGTTTTTGTCCTATAATACAGTGTTTTTGTCCCCCTGTAACAGTGTTTTTGTCCCTTTATCACTTTCTAACACATTGAAAAATATAGAAAAATTTTATCCGAAAAAAGAAAACTATTAAAATCTTATAAAAAAGAAAAAGGAAAAAAGTGAGGGGAAAAAAGCAGAAATGCAGTCATTGATTGATACAAAATATCAAAGTTATTCACAGGCGATTGATATGATCAAAAATCAAACCGCGTCGATATCTGAAAAATACAAGACAGGTTAACTATGACAGCGAAAGGGATGTTCTCCGACCTCAAGAGTTGAATTCAACCCTAACGCCATCGAGAGGCAGTCTTAGGAGTTCGCTCTCACCTCTTTAGCGATAACGGATAGCTCAGCGACCCGTTCAGGAAGATCATCGTTCAGAGTGCTTGTATCGAGTCCAAAAGCCGATGGTGATTCTTTGCACAATTTAGCTCAGTAATCAAAAAACTCTCTTAACGCTACAATCGCCAGCGTAATAGCTTCTAGGTATTTTTCAACGACGCCAAGGCGATCGAAAAGGCGTTCCAACCAAGTGACGATTCGCTCAAGCCACGTAAACAATCGCTTGAGAGTAGGTAAGAGCGGCCCTACGGCCGCTAAAAAGCTCAAGACATCCATCAGGAGGGTAAGCGCGTCAATCGCCGTCTAGAGGGCTCCTATGGTCTGACACGAGATAGTTTTATTTTCACCATTACACCCGTTTTCCGTAATTAACCGCTTCATCAACGGCCGACGGGCAGAGGTGTCCATGTGGGGTTAAATTGCATAAAGGTACCTAACGCGACATAGAACACTCATTTTTGTGTTCCCAAAACGGTTTAACGCTCCATTCTCCACATTGATGTTTTAAAACACTGTTTCAGAATAGAAAAACAGTGATTTTCAACCATTTTTGTTCTTAAATTCAAGCATTCCTAAAACGGGCGTTTAAAGAACAGGGAAAGGGTAACAAGGCTAGGCTCCAAAAATCACAGCCAGACAGCACTCTAAAAATGGGGGATGGAAAATCGCTTGAAAGTGTTTATAAACATAGAGTTTGTGAAATTCCTATGTCGCGTTAGGTACCTTTATGTAATTTGACCCCATGTGTTGGCAAATGATTTTTTCGACTTGAGCGGTCGTAAATTCGATCGGGAAACAGTTACTATCGATTAAATTATGAACGACTTTAGCTTGTTCTTCAGG
>VAOZ01008813.1_pt1 | contig 13688 bp, 7 predicted proteins | sample 3394041 | NCBI WGS metagenome assembly VAOZ01 (sample SAMN08290431, study PRJNA428436) | hydrothermal vent metagenome | isolation source: Deep-sea hydrothermal vent chimney | place: Indian Ocean: Southwest Indian Ridge
TGGAATTATTGCCGAGATGAGAACTGGAGAAGGAAAAACTTCAGCTGCTACATTACCAGCTTACTTAAATGCTCTAACGGGCCTTGGTGTCCATATAGTTACGGTTAATGATTACCTTTCACGGCGTGATGCTGTTTGGATGGGTCCAGTATTTGCGATGTTAGGAATTTCTGTAGGAATCATCAATTCTCAAAACACTTCTTTTATTTATGATTCATCTCATAAAAATTCTGAAGAAAGTGAAAGTGAAAGTGAAAATGAAAATAATGATTCCAGTTCGTTTATGGTTCAGTATGAATATTTAAGACCATGTTCAAGAACTGAAGCTTATGCTTGTGATATTACTTATGGAACGAATAATGAATTTGGTTTTGATTATCTTCGAGACAATTTGGCTAATAACATTAATGATATTGTTCAACGTGGTTATAATTATGCAATTGTAGATGAAGTTGATTCCATTCTAATAGATGAATCACGAACTCCGCTTATTATTTCTTCTCAAACAGAAGAATCAGAAGACCTTTATAATACTTTTGCAAATATTTCTAAACAATTAAAAATTGAAGAAGATTATACTGTAGATGAAAAACTCAAGGCAATATCTTTAACAGATGCTGGTATCACTAAATCTGAAAAATTACTTGGTTTTTCTAATATTTATACTCAAAAAGGAATTAAATATGTTCATCATCTTGAAACAGCAGTTCGGGCTAGAGCTCTCTATGAAAATAATAAAGATTATGTCGTTAAAGACGGACAAGTAATTATTGTTGATTTATTCACAGGGAGATTACAGCCAGGAAGACGTTGGAGTGAAGGTTTACACCAAGCAATTGAAGCTAAGGAAGGAGTAAAAATAGAGAAAGAGACTCAGGCCGTAGCTTCTATAACTTTTCAAAATTACTTTCGTTTTTATAAAAAGCTTTCAGGAATGACTGGAACGGCAGAAACTTCAAAAGAAGAGTTTTTTAAGGTTTATGGTCTAGATGTTTTGGTTGTTCCAACAAATGAAGTTGTTAGGAGAGATGATCATAATGATTTAATTTATCAAACTGAAAAAGCAAAATTAAATGCCGTAGCTTCAAAAGTTAAAGAATTAAATACAAGAGGGCAACCAATGTTAATCGGTACAGCCTCAATAGAAAAAAATGAATTATTATCAGCTTATTTAACTCGGGCTGGTGTTCCTCATACAATCCTTAATGCAAAAAATCATGAACGTGAAGGTGAAATAATAGCTAATGCTGGTCAATTTGGAGCAGTTACGGTAGCAACTAATATGGCTGGTCGTGGTGTTGATATTAAATTAGGGGGAGTTCCTTTTGATGAAAAAAAAGCTGAGATAGTAAAAAACCTTGGTGGTTTATTTGTTCTTGGAACTGAAAGGCATGAAGCTCGTCGTATTGATAATCAGCTTAGAGGTAGGTCAGGTAGGCAAGGAGATCCAGGAGAAACACAATTCTATGTATCTTTAGAAGATGATTTAATGCGTATTTTTGGATCGGATAAAATTAAAAATATGATGGGTAAATTTGGGATTCCCGAGGATGAACCAATTAATAATCGTTTTATTTCTAATACACTGGAAAATGCTCAAGCCAAAATAGAAGGATTTCATTTTGATGCTCGTAAACATACTTTAGAATATGATAATGTAATAAATCATCAACGAAAAACGATTTATGATCGTCGTCATTTAATATTATTCGGAGATTATGAAGCTTTAGAAGAATTTGTTAATGATTTATCTGGTGAAGATGGGGAATTAAAAGAGATTATTAAGAATAAAAGAGTAACATTAGGGGATGAAGTTTTTTTTGAGACCGTTCGCCGTATTTCTCTTTATACTACCGACACTCTTTGGATAGAACATCTTGAGACAATGGAATATACTAGAGCTTCAGTTAATCTTCGCGCCTATGGACAACGTGAACCATTAGTAGAATACAAAAAAGAAGGCCTGCATCTTTTTAAAGAGATGGAAAGGATGTTCAAAGAACAAGTTATATCATTGATAAAAACTATAAAAACAGATATATCTGATGATATCATTAATCAAGTTGAAGAAGAGGAAAAACCTGAATTAATTTTAAGTTCTTCAAGCAGTGATACTACTAGCAGTAATACTTTCAAAAGATCCGAACCTAAAATAGGACGGAATGATCCATGTTTTTGTGGATCTGGTAAAAAATATAAATATTGTCACGGAAAATAGAAAATTAGTTTATCCTTTAGAATAAGGGCATTTATAAGATAAATAAGGAAAATTGTCAAAATCCTTAGAAATCCTTATTTTTAAGGCAAATTAGACAGAAATTAATCCTATCTTGTCAATAGTTGATAGATGAAAAATCCTTATTTAATAAGTGTTTTCTATGTTTGACGATCTAGATAGTTATGTTATAACCATTGACTTATTTAAATCGTTATGCTACTATTTACTAGTCCAAGTATGTTATCTATTAGATAGTATATAAGGGCTTTTTAATTTTATCTGTCTTTTTAAAAAATAATAGATAAAAGATATATTTACAGTCATGATATTTGACAGAGCTAAACTGTCTATTATGGAAAAACAAAAAATTATTAGGTATTTACAATCAATAATTGCTGTTCCTATAATAATGGTTGCATTACCATTATCAGGGATTAATTCAATTGTTAGACCAAATATAATACCTACAATAATCACGAAAGAAAATTCTGTGATAATAACACAAGAAGAAGTAATTCGTGATGAAAAAGCGAATATTTTGAATAAATTTTTTACTAAGAATGAAGCTCCACTTGCAGGATATGGAATGAAGTTTGTTGTTGAAGCTGAAAAGAATAATATTGATTGGAGACTTCTTCCTGCAATTGCTATGAGAGAAACAACAGGTGGTAAACATTCATGTAAAAATCCTCAAGCACCAAATAATAATTTTGGTTGGTTTTCTTGTAAAAAAGGGTTTACTTCTGTAAATCAATCTATTGAATTTATTTCAATGACGATCAGTGGGAATAACCCAAACTCCAAATATTATAATAGGAACATGACAACTGAACAGATTCTGAAAAAATATAATCCTGATTATATAATCCCAGGTTATTATAGGCAGGTGATTAGAATTATGGAGATGATTAATCCTAATGAAAAAGTTGTTCAATAGCTAATGAAAAATATCAGAAATTGATTTCTGATATTTTTTATTAGCTATATTTGTTTTAGACTTTCTATAATTATATTTTTTTCACCATTACGTATATTAACTTTTCCTTGGATAGCAATTATATTATCTTTTACTAAAAATTTTTTATTAGTTTCATATAATTTAGAAAAAATAACAGCATCAATAGAGTCAGAATAATCAGAAATCTTGATGAAGGCCATTCTATTATTATTTTTAGTCATGATAATTTTAATTTCATCTATAATTGCAGCAACAGTTACGGTGTTTCTTACCATTGTTTCAGTTTTAATTTTTTTAATTAAGGTGCAATATTTTTCTATTTTTTCTTTATAAGCTTTAAGTGGATGTCCAGAAATATAAAGACCGAGAAGTTCTTTTTCCCAGGCGAGCTTTTCTGATGTTGTTATTTTATCTTGTGGTTCAAGGGTTAATTTTGAAGAAACTTCGCCAATAGATTCAAAAAGTGAATCTTGTGGAATATTATTTTTTGATTCTTTGTTAAAAGCTAAAAGCCTTTCCAAATTTCCAAGAATTATATTTCTATGATCTGCAATATCATCCATTGCTCCTGATTTAGCTAAGGCTTCTACTGATTTCTTGTTTAAATTTTTATGATTTATCCTTTCAAAAAAATCTTCCAATGATTTATATTTACCTCCGCCAGTAGATTTATTTTTACGTTCTTCAATTATAGCGTCAGCGATATCCTTGCCAAGATTTTTGATTGTATATAATCCGAATCGGATAATTCCATTAGAAGATTTATCTGAACCAGTAATAACGGTGAACCCCCCAAAACTTTCATTAATATTAGGAGGTAAAACTTTAATTCCCATTTTTTCACACTCGTGAATTATTTCGGCTACTTTCTCTATGTCACCTGATTCAGAAGTCATAATTGCTGTCATATATTCTACTGGATAATTTGCTTTCATGTAAGCTGTTTGATAGGCTACTAGCCCATAACTTGCAGCATGAGCTTTATTAAAACCATAGGCTGCAAATGGTTCAATCAAAGACCAAAACTCTTGAGCTTTTTTTTCTGTCATTCCATTAGCAACAAAGCCTTCTAGAAGTTTAGTCTTTTGAGCTTTCATTTCTTTAGGTATTTTTTTACCCATTGCTTTTCGGAGTTTATCAGCTTCCAACCAAGAATAGCCAGCAAGTTTGATGGCTATCATCATTACATCATCTTGATAAGTTATGACACCATAGGATTGATCTAATATATTTTTAAGTCTAGGATCTAGGTAAGTAATCAATCTTGGATTATTTTTACGTTTTATATATTCAGGAATTGATTCCATCGGACCTGGTCGATAGAGTGCTACCATAGCATTAATATCATGTATAGTAGAAGGTTTAAGTTCTTTTAAATATCTTGTCATACCTGAACCATTTAATTGGAAAAGTCCGTTAGTTTTTCCATTAGCTAACAATTCAAAAGTTTTTTTATCATCAAGAGGGATTTGATCAATATCTATTTTTTTTCCATATATTTTTTTTACCAAACTAACTGCTAAAGATAAAATGGCTAAATTTTTAATACCCAGAAAATCAAATTTAGGTAATCCAGCATCTTCAATACTATACATATCATATTGAGTAATAATATTTCCACCCTTAGGGTCATATTGTATTGGAGTAAATTCATAAAGTGGACGAGGTGCCATAACAACACCTGCGGCATGAACAGAAATATGTCTGACACATCCTTCCATTTTTTTAGCTAAATCAATAATTCTTTTAGTATCAGCTTCTTTTTCATATGCTTCTTTTAGCTCCGGTACTATTTTCATAGCATAATCAATAGTCATAGCTGTTCCTTGAGATCCTAACGGAATCATACTTGAAATTCTATCACCCACACTATAAGGATATCCAAGTGCTCGAGCGACGTCTCGAACAGAACCTTTAGCCATCATAGTTCCAAATGTACCTATTTGAGCAACTTTATCTTCACCATATTTTCGTTTTGCATAAGCAATAATTTCATCTCTTCTATTATCAGCATAATCCATATCTATATCTGGTAATGACGGTCTTTCTGGATTCAAAAACCTCTCAAATGGTAATTTATATGTGATAGGATTAATCTTAGTAATACCAATTAAATATGTAGTGAGTGATCCAGCGACTGATCCTCTAATATTCGTGTATATTTCATTTTCTTTTGCATATTTAAGAAGATCAGCTACTACTAAGAAATAAGTTGGATAACCTTTTTGTTTTATAATTTTAAGTTCATATTTTAGTCTATCTATATAAATTTTAGTTTGTTCTAATTTTCTATTTTTAAAACCCTGATATGCTAAATCTTTTAATATTTCATCAGCAGTTTTACCTTCAGGAATAGGGAAATCTGGGAAATAAGCTTTACCTAATTCTAAATCATAATCTTCACACAAATTAGCAACCATAAGAGTGTTATTTACAGCCTCTGGTATATCTTTAAAATAAATAAAAGCAGTTTTTTCGTTAATTAAAGAAAAATCATCATCAGAAAATTCAAATTTAGTTCCTTCTTTACTATCATTTCCTCCAGTATTAACAGCTAGTAAAGTAGTATGAGCATTATGATCTTTTTTATATAAGTAGTGTGAGTCTTGACCAGCAACGACAGGAATATTAAACTTTTTACCTAAAGCAATAATTCCATTTCTAAGTTTTTTATCATTTTCTACATTAGGATGAGAATGAACTTCAAGAAAATAATATTCTTTACCAAAAATAGATTGATGTTCTTTAATTAGTTCTTCTACCTTTTCTGAATTTTCTGATAGGACCGCCTGAGAAAGTTGACTACCCATACAACCCGAAAGACAAATAATTCCATCATGATATTGACGCAATATTTCTTTGTCCATTCTAGGTTTATAATAATATCCTTCTAAATTAGCTAGAGTTACTAAATGCATTAGATTTTTGTAACCCTGTTTATTTCTAGCTAGAAGGGTTAAATGATATCTTTTATTATCTATTCCAGGTTCTTTATCAGCTCTACCTCTTTCCGCTATATAAGCTTCAACGCCAATGATAGGTTTTATTCCAGCTTTTTTACATTCTTTGTATAGTTCAATGGCCCCATACATATTACCATGATCAGTTAGAGCAATGGCCTCCATTTCATTGTCTTTAGCCATCTTAACCATATCTGGTATTTTTGAAAGTCCATCCAATAATGAATAATGACTATGGGTGTGTAAATGTATAAATTTTGAACTCATTGTTCCAGTATAACAAAAAATGATATAATTCTTAAATGGATAAAACTCCCCAATTTAATAAGGAAATTTCTATAATTCTAGAAAAAATGAAGCCAGGAGTTAGAAAATGTGTTCAATGTAATTTGGATTTTCCAATAACTAACCTCGACATTGATTTTTTTAAAAAATTTAAAGTTCCAGAACCTAAAAGATGTCCAGAGTGTAGAAGACAAATAAGGTTAGCCTTTACTAATTACACGACTTTTTTCAAAAGAGATTGTGATGTTCCAAATCATAATGAAAAAATTATTTCTACTATTCCAAAAGATACGTCATTCCCTGTTTTTGATTTTGATTATTATTGGCATGGTGATTATAATTGGAAAAATTATGGAATAGATATTGATTTAAAAAAACCATTTGAAATTCAATTTAAAAATTTATTTTCTATTGTTCCTCAGCCAGCTCTTACTCGTGACCCTGCTAGTGTAAATAGTGAGTATTCTTCTTACGGAGAACATTTTAAAAATTGTTATTATCTTTTTGGTGGGCTAAATGCGGAAAATATTATGTTTAGTATGTGGCCTATTAATTCAAGAAATTCTTTAGATACACTCATAGCTCAAAATACGGATTTAATATACGAGGGTGTCTATCCGAAAAATTGTTATAATTGTAATTTTATTTATTTTTCCAAGGATTGTCTAAATTCGAGTTTTATTTATGATTGTCGGAATTGTACAGATTGCTTTGGTTGTGTAAATTTACGAAATAAAAAATATTGTTTTTGGAACAAACAATTATCTAAAAAAGAATATTTTAAAAAAATTGAAGAAATTAATTTAGGAAGTAATCGAGAACTAGATAATTATAAGAATAAATTTATAGAATTTGTTAAAAGTTTACCTATTAGAGCTACCCGTAATGAACACTCTATTAATGTTGTTGGGAATTATTTAATTAATTCAAAAAATTGTTTTATGTCTAGTTGGTGTTTAGTTTCAGAAAATTTAAGTTATACTGACTTTGTTATGAACAATAGAGACTGTTATGATTGTACAAGTTCAAATGATGGTGAAAAACTTTATAGTGTTTCAGCTACTGGAACAGATTGTTTTAATGTTAAATTTTCTGTTTTTAGTCTTGTTCTTTCTGATTGTGAATATACTATGAATTGTAAAGATTCTAAAAATCTTTTTGGTTGTATTGGAATTAAGAATGGAAAATTTTGTATTTTTAATAAACAATATACTGAGGAAGAATATTGGGAAAAACTCGATGAAATAAAAATAAAGATGTTAAGAGAGGGGGAATATGGTGAATTTTTCCCTATATCCGTTAGTCCTTTTCCTTATAACGCTTCATTGTCAAATATTGTTTATAATATTTCTAAAAAAGAAGTCCTAGAATTGGGTGGATGGTGGTATGATGATGAAAAAAATTTGCCTAAAAATATTAAATTAGTCAAAGCTAAAGATTTAACTGATGATATTCAATCTGTTCCAGACGATATCTTAAATAAAGGAATATTGAGTAGAAAAACTAATAAACCATTTAAAATTACAAAGGAAGAGCTAATTTTTTATCGTCGTAAAAATTTAGCTCTTCCTTTAGATTCTCCATACGAAAGAATAGTTTCTAGATTTGATTTTGTTAATAACTTTAAAATTATAAAGGATAAATGTACCCAATGTGGTATTAAAATCTGGAGTAGTTATGATTCTAAATTAGGGTATAAACCATATTGTGAAAAATGTTATCAAAAAGAAATATATTAGATATATTATAGGAGTTGATGAAGTTGGAAGAGGTCCAATTGCTGGTCCAGTAGCTGTTGGGGCTTTTATGTGCTCGCCAGACTTTTTTAATTCTTTACCAACTAATTTTTCTAATGGAAAAAAAATTAAAATAAGAGATTCTAAAAAATTAAGTAAAAACAGGAGAGAAGATTGGTTTAATTATTTATCTGAAAGAAAAAAACAAGGAGAATGTAATTTTGCTGTTTCTTTTGTTTCTTCAGATATGATTGATAAATTTGGAATTAATAAGTGTATTCAAAAAGCTTTAGATAAATCACTGGATAAAGTAATAAAACAAAATCATTTAAATTTACCCCGCTTTACCCCAGAGGGGTCCTATACGGATGAAAATTTAAATGATTTTGTTTTATTTTTAGATGGAGGATTAAAAGCTCCTAAAAATTATCTTAGACAAAAAACTATTATAAAGGGAGATGAATTGAATCCAGTGATATCTCTTGCATCCATAGTCGCTAAAGTTTCGCGAGATAAAATAATGACTCAATATGCCTTAAAATATCCTAAATATGGATTTGAAAAACATGTTGGTTATGGAACAAAGGCTCATTACGAGGCTATAAAAAAATATGGACAAACTCCTATTCACCGCAAGACTTTTATTCACTAATCATTAAAATTTTTATTTAACCACTGCTTTATTTCAAATTTATCCTCCTTAAGCCAAGCAGAGTTGGAATATATTCTCTCATATGATTGTTCAAGTGTTCTTTCTGCTCCAGGTGCAGAATTTTTTTCAAAAAACTTTTTAGCGAGGATGGCATCTCTTATTTTTAGATGACGACCTAAAGGATTAAGTAATCCAGAAAGAAAATGTCCTCCTTCTCCATATAATTTTAGTAAAATATTCCAATTTTTCCTTATAAATTTCCAAGTTAAATCTTTTCCATATTCATTTTGCCAAGTATAAATAATTAATCGGGGAGCATCTTGGTTTCGAACATCTTCTGAAAGAGCAAACTCAAGAGTATTTTTAAGTAACTCTTTATTTTTAAAACGGCTTAAAGCATAACCATATCTTTCTTTTTCCTCATGCATTTCTTCTTTTCTATATAATTCTCTAAATTGTAGCCATTCTTTTTTATCACCACTTTGAGCAATAATTCCATAAATAGCAGACCTTAAATTAGCTTCAATTTTATTCTTTTTAGAATTTTTCCATAATTTTTGAGCATTTTCAATAACTTCTTTATCTCCATAAAATCCAGCTTGTGAAACAACTAAGCTTCTTAAAAAGATATGAGAATCATTTTCATTTGATTTTTTATTAAAACTCATCTTTTCAGCTAAAGGACTAAAAAGACTCAAAGCATATTTATTAAATTGTTTTTTAAACAATTCAGAAGAAATAATATTATAAACACGATTAATTCCAAAGGATATTCCTGACCAAACAATATATTCAGTTTCATTCTTATAAGCTAAAGAAAACTGGAGAGCCGTAATTGTTTTTATATAACCACCTTCAGCAAGAGCGAAAAGATCACGAATTATTCCAAGTCTGTCACTAGTATCAAGCTTTCCAGCTAAGATTTGTTTTTTTAAGTATTCTAAAGTTTCTAAATCATATTTAACTCTCAAAAAAGATTTCTCACCCTTGTTTATCTTTCCGGTAAATTGATCATTTATTTTATCTTTTTTATTAGTTAAGAGTATTTTTTTATTATTATAACTAATCGGAATATTCCAAAGATTTTTTGTTTTATTATTTTTTCGAGAAATTCGGCTAGAAAAAAATCTTTCTTGATTTAAAATTAATTCTTGTTTTGAGGTGGAAGCTATAGTCACTAAAGGATAGCCAGTTTGTTGAGTCCAAGAATTCATAATTTTTTTTATAGATTTTCCACTAATTTTTTCAAAAGCTTCCCAAAGATCAACAGTTTTAGTATTTTTATAACTATGCTTTTTTAAATAATAATGTAATCCAGTCCTAAATTTATCTTCACCTAGATATAAAGCTAGCATTCTAATAACAGCAGAACCTTTAGCGTATGAAACCATATCAAATATCTCATTTATTTCATCTGGATGATTTACTTTTATCTCAATTGGGTGTGAATTAGATAGAGAATCAAGGTGTAATGCTATTTCATATCTGTTTACTAAATTTAAATCCCAAATATGCCAAGTAGGGAATAACTTATCTATACAAAGATTTTCCATATAAGAGGCAAAACCTTCATTAAGCCAAAGATCAGTCCACCAATGCATTGTAACTAAATTACCAAACCATTGATGAGCTAATTCGTGAGCTATAACAATAGCAACCCATCGTTTATTAGAAAGGGAAGTATGTTCTTCGTCTACCAAGAGTGCGCTCTCTCTAAAAGTTATGGCTCCCCAATTTTCCATTCCTGCACTTTCAAGATCAGGGATTGCGACAAGATCTAATGTTTTTAATGGATAAGGAATATCAAAATATTTGTTATAAAATTGTATGGATTTTATTGCTACACTCAGAGCAAACTTTGCTTGATGTTTTTTCCCAAAAGTAGTGAGAACTCTGACTAAAACATCTTTACCTGATAATTTGATATTTTTTTCAATCCATTCAAATTCTCCTACAATAAATGCTAATAAATAAGTTGACATTTTAGGGGTAGAATCAAAAGAAACAATTTTATAACCAGCTTCGTGTTTCTTTATATTGATGGGTAAGGTATTTGATATAGCGGTATGGGCTTCAGGTATTATTAGTTTCACCTTGAATATCGCTTTATAAACTGGCTCGTCAAAACAAGGGAAAGCACGGCGCGCGTCAGTTGCTTCAAATTGAGTGGTCGCTAAATATTTAGTTTTTCCATTTAATATATATTTACTTCTATAAAAACCTTGAAGATTTTCATTGATGATACCACTAAAGGTGATTGATATCTTAACTTTTCCAAAGGGAATTAATTCTTTAAAATAAAATGTTGCTGTTTCGCTTTTTATTTCATAAGTAATTTTATCTGCAAATTGCATTCTATTAACCCCCTTTTTTTTATAAGTTAATTTTACTGTTTCTATATCGATATCTTTAGAATGAATAATTATTTTTTTAATACCAGTTTTATTTTTCTGTGAAATTAAATTATTTTTTATTATGGCATCTATCACTTCGTTTCCACTAAATACAAAAGCCTCTAAATCAGGTTTTAATGTTAGATTATATTTAATAGGGATTAGATGAGATGGTAAATGTATTGATTTCTTTTGTTTAGTTTTTTTCATTTTTGTTTAGTGATTCTTCAATACGCTCAAGGGCTACTATAAAAGCAGCACGACGAATATCAGTTTTTAAATTTTTTGATCTGTTGTAGATTAATTCTGTTTCCTCATCCATTATTTTCTTAAGTTTTTCAAAAACTTCAGTTTCAGCCCAATGTTCATTTTTAAGGTTTTGTTCCCATTCAAAAGTAGAAACAGTTACACCTCCAGCATTAGCTAAAATATCAGGAGCAACAGTAATATCTCGTTCAAATAAAATATCATCAGCCTCAGGGGTTGTTGGACCATTGGCCAACTCAACTATAAGCTTAGCTTTGATATCCCTTGCGTTTTTTTCGGTTATTTGGTTTTCAAGTGCAGCTGGCATAAGAACATCACATTCTAGAACTAAAAGTTCTTCGTTAGAAATATTTTTTGATCCTGGAAAACCACTTATTTGTCGATTTGCTTTTTTATAATCTTTTAATAAATTAATATCAATTCCATCTTCCTTGAAAATAGCTCCTTTTGAATCTGAAAGAGCGATTATTTTATGTCCATCATCAGAAAGTATCTGAGCTGCGTTTGATCCAACATTACCAAATCCTTGAATTGCTATTTTACACGAAGTAGGTAACTCTAGTTTCTTCCTAATAACATCAAAAACATAGAAACCACCTAATCCAGTAGCAGGACCTCGGCCTTCAGAACCACCAACTTCAATAGGTTTTCCTGTTACAACTGCATTGCTTTCATCTCCAGTTATTTTATAATATTCGTCTGCCATCCAAGCCATTATTTCTGGAGTTGTATTAACATCTGGAGCAGGGATATCAACTTTAGGACCAATAACAGGAGCCATTAGTTTAATCCAACCACGAGATAATTTCTCTAATTCCCCCTTAGAAAGTTCTTTGGGGTTAACAGTGATTCCGCCTTTTCCACCTCCCATAGGAATATTGGTAACTGCACATTTCAAGGTCATCCAAAAAGCCAAGGCTTTAACTTCTTCTATATCAGTATTTTGATGAAAACGAATTCCACCTTTATAAGGACCGCGGGCATTATTATATTGAACTCTATAACCTTCAAATATTTTTAAACTCCCGTCGTCCATTATTACAGGTATTGAAATTCTTATTTCACGATTTGGCTGATGTAAACGGTCTAAAAATTCTTGATTAAAAGATTTTATTTCTGTTGCTCTTTTAAGTTGGGAAAGTGCATTTTCAAATGGATTTTTCATATGATTTTATAAATTATGTGATGCAATATTGGTTGGAATATAACACTCATTTTCTTAAACTTAATAATATCTTATTCTATCACAAAAAACATATTGGCGTCATTGAGGTATTTTTTAATAAGAATTGTAGAAACTAAGAATAAGCTTTAGGAACTAAGGTTATTTTAGAATAAGGCTTAGTCTTGACAAATTAAGTATTTGTATGCTATAATACTCAAATGAAAAAGAATATACCTAAAATATTAATATCAATCGGAGCTTTAATTATATTTTTAATTAGTGTTAATTCAGCTTCTGCTTTTACTGCCTTCAACAATAATTACTCTTATTCAGATTGTAATTCTTCTTGGACGACTCCCATTAGTTGTAATGGTTCGTCTGCTTACAATATCCCTAATAATTATTATAGTAATTTGCAGAATGATTATACTAACCCTTCTTATTACAATAATAGTCAATATTCTAATAATCCTAATCAACAATATTCTTATAATAATCAAGCAGGAAAACCTATTGTAAATAATTATTATTATCAAATAACAACAAAACCAATTACAAAAACAAATGCTTCGAATGTAACTAGCAGAAGTTTAACTACTACTACAAAAAAGAAAATTAATTCTACTTCTTCTAAAACACAGAAATCTAATTCAGTTAATTCTTCAAATAAAAAAACTGATTTAACCCAATCCTTGAATAAGAATAATCTAACCGCTCTTTCTTTAGGCGGTTCGGGTGGTTTCCTTCCAAGTTCATTTTGGCAATGGTTAATAGTTATAGCTCTAATTTTAGCCATTATTATTTTGACCAGACTAATTAATAGATCAGTTCATCATAGAGATGATGATTCCATAGGTCCAGTACACTAACATTAGAGACACTAAATGTTAGAGTAATTTAAATTAAAATCTCCTGTAAAATATTAGGGGGTTTTAATTTTGCATTTTTGATTACTTTTTGTTAGTATAAACTTGTTATTCCGTGGTAGCTCAGCGGTAGAGCGGTCGCCTGTTAAGCGATTGGTCGTAGGTTCGATCCCTACCCACGGAGCAAA
>VAOZ01203734.1_pt1 | contig 13679 bp, 11 predicted proteins | sample 3394041 | NCBI WGS metagenome assembly VAOZ01 (sample SAMN08290431, study PRJNA428436) | hydrothermal vent metagenome | isolation source: Deep-sea hydrothermal vent chimney | place: Indian Ocean: Southwest Indian Ridge
CTTCCAGTGTTCTGATTTGTATCTCATCCATCTGTATTAGCATCCTCCTATGCTACACAGGCCGCTTATAATTTCAGACGCATTTCATATTGGAAAAGGCTCGAACGTCGGCACATGATCCGGGGAAGGAGCGGTTTCGCCTTCTCCGACGTCCGGCACATGATTGCCAAGGCTGCTTTGAGTGATGATTTTGATGCCGTTTGCACTAAACACGGCAAACCTGCGAAAAATTTGCCCGTTGCAGTCCTGCTGCGTATGGTGGCGTAAATAAATCCGTACAAAAACAGTGAAACTTCAGTTCAGTTAATCTAATGCTCATGCTGTTATTGCAAGAGTCCTGTGTTTTTTACAAAATGTCCTGAGAGGCTACGCATGAAACACCCTGTTCATCAATTGATGGAATACATCGGCAAACAGATTCTGGGCCAGGAACGGCTGATTAATCGCATGATGATCGCACTGCTGGCCGATGGTCACATCCTCGTTGAAGGCGCGCCGGGGTTGGCCAAGACACGCGCCATCAAGGTGCTGTCCGAGGGTCTGGAGGGGGATTTTCACCGGGTTCAGTTTACCCCCGACCTGCTGCCGTCCGATCTGACCGGAACGGACGTTTATCGCCCGCAGGATGGCTCATTCCAGTTTCAATCCGGACCCTTGTTTCATAATCTGATCCTGGCCGATGAAATCAACCGGGCACCGGCCAAGGTACAATCGGCTTTGCTCGAAGCCATGGCGGAACGCCAGATCACGGTTGGAAAAGTCACACACCGTTTGCCCGACCTGTTTCTGGTTATGGCAACCCAGAACCCAATCGAGCAGGAGGGCACCTATCCCCTGCCGGAGGCCCAACTGGATCGCTTCCTGATGCATGTTCAGATTGATTATCCCGATGCCATCACTGAAAAAGCGATTTTGCATCTGGTACGCGATGAGGCGCTAGACAAACCGAAACCCACATGCGCGAGGGTATCACAAACGGATTTATTCGCCGCTCGCAAACAAACCATGCAGGTCTATATGGCTGAAGGACTGGAGGATTATATCGTACATCTGGTGATGGCCACACGTCAGCCCGCCGACTACAGCGAAGACTTGGCCCGCTGGATCCAGTTTGCCGCCAGCCCTCGCGCGACCATTGCGCTGGACCGCTGTGCGCGCGCACATGCGTGGCTGGCCGGGCGCGAGTTTGTCGGTCCGCAGGATATCCAGAGCATTGCGCCGAATGTGTTGCGTCACCGTATTCTACTTAGTCTCGAAGCGGAGGCCGCGAGCGTGAGTGCCGATGACGTGGTTTCGGAATTACTCAAACGCGTAGCCGTTCCATAATTAGCTATCCATCATTGTCCAATCGCATTCCGATTGCTTGACAGGAGGAAAAGTCCTGCAACGTACTGATCCCGTCATGCCTGATCTGGCTTATTTGATCCACATGCAGCGGCCGGCCGCCGCCCTCCGTCTGTTGGCGGGGCATCCCCGATCACTGATGACAGGCGCGCACATGTCACATTTTCAGGGACGAGGCATTGAATTCGATGAGGTGCGTCTCTATCAGCCCGGCGATGATATCCGAAGCATGGACTGGAGGGTGACGGCGCGTACCGGCAAGCCGCATACGAAACTGTTTCGTGAGGAGCGGGAACGACCGGCATTGCTGCTGGTGGATTTGCGGCCACCCATGTTCTTTGCCACCCGAGGTGCCTTGAAATCGATCGTGGCCACGGAATGTGCCAGCCTGCTGGCCTGGAGCGTGATGCAACAGGGCGACCGAATCGGCGGTCTGCTGTTTGATGGAACACATATTCGCATGGCGCGCCCGGCGCGTGGCCGAAGGGGTGTATTGCGATTCTTGGGGCATATGATCAGTCACCCCTGCTGGCGACAACGAAACGCGTGCCAGGATGGAAGTGAATCATTGCAAGGCATTGTGCATCGCGGTGCCCATACCGCGCGAAGTGGAAGTCTGATGCTGGTGGTTAGCGACGGGCGGGGCATGGATCAGGATTGTGCGGCCCTTTTTCAGCGTCTATTGCTGCATCATACGATGGTATTTGTGCTGGTTTATGACCCGTTTGAAGCGAATGTACCACAAGTCGGCATCCTGCATGCGACGGATGGCCGGAATCGGCGGCGGCTGGATACGGCGAACGCACAGCTGCGCAAGCAGCATCAAATGCGTTTCTTTGCCCGTAGGGAACGCTTGCGGGAACTCGCCCGCATGCCAGGTTTTCTACTCATAGAATGCGCTACTAACGATGACCCGTTTCGCGCATTGCAAACGAGTCTGGGGCAATGAACAAGGTCGCGGGGCCAGGCAATCCACTGGCCGCACTGCATGATCTTCACTTACCCCCACCGATTGGCTGGTGGCCGCCGGCGCCCGGCTGGTGGCTGCTGTTGATGTTGGCTATGGTATGGGTTGCATCCCTGTTCTGGTGGTTACGCCGTCGCCGCATGCAACGGTCTCGTCCTCCCCCCATAACCGTTCAACAGATCGTTGCCGCCGCGAACCATGAACTGGATCGGCTGGTGAAGGACGCAGGATCCGGGCTTGCGCCCCGACAGGCCGTAGCCGACGGATCGCGCCTGCTTCGACGCGTGGCCGTGCAACTGGCCGTATTGCGAGGTGATACGAACGATGTGGCCGGACTGACCGGAGAGATGTGGCTGCGATGGCTGGATGCCCAGTGGGATCGGAATGACTTTAGTCAGGGGGCGGGGCGGGCACTGCTGGATGCGCCGTATCGTCATAAATTCGATATCGATTTGCCCATCCTGCTGTCGTTGACCCGGACATGGCTGGAGAAGCAATCGTGAATGCCGAATTCCTGTCTTCGATTTCATGGGGCTATCCCTGGATGCTGATATTATTACCGCTACCCTGGTTGCTGCGCCGTATGCTACCACCCATCCACCAGATTCGCCCCACGGCCTATATCCCCTTTGTAACGGAATGGGATGTGGAAAATCGAGATGTATCGGCACGTGGCGCAGGCCTGTTCCGGCTGATTTTGCTCAGCCTGATCTGGTTGATGTTACTGGCAGCCACGGCACGGCCCGCCTGGCAGGGCGAACCGGTATCCATGGCTGTCAGCGGCCGTGATTTGATGTTGGCGGTAGACATTTCCGGATCCATGGGTTTGAAGGATTTTGGCTTGAACGGTCATCCTGTGAATCGCCTGACTGCGATCAAGGCCGTCGCCGATACCTTCATCGACAAGAGGGTCGGCGACCGGATCGGTCTGATTCTGTTCGGTACCCATGCCTATGTACAAACGCCACTTACGTTCGATCGGAAAACGGTGAAGACCCTGCTCAATGAGGCCGTGGTTGGTCTGGCAGGCCGGGCCACGGCCATTGGCGATGCGATTGCTCTGGCCGTGAAACGTATGCAGCAAAGCCATCGAAGCATATCGACGCCAGAGAATGACCGTGTGTTGATTCTGTTGACCGATGGTGTCAATACGGCTGGCAATATTTCGCCTGAACAGGCCACGGATCTGGCCGTCGAACAGGGATTAAAAATTTATACCATTGGTGTTGGCGCGGATAGCATGGTTCTACACTCCTTTTTCGGTGGTCAGCGGGTCAATCCCTCGGCGGATCTGGATGTAAAAGGACTTACGGTCATTGCAAATCGAACGGGCGGCAGGTTTTTTCGCGCCCGCAATACCCGCGCATTAAACAAAATTTATCATATCATCAATCGGCTGGAGCCGGTGATCCGGGATCATAAGGTCTTCCGTCCACGCCACGCTCTGTTCATGTGGCCGTTGGCCTTGTCCCTGTTGCTGGCGATGATGTTGTTGGCGTCCATGTCGGACCGGAGAAACCCGTGGAAGCATTAAACCTATTGCATGCTTTCCATTTTCTGCGGCCATGGTGGCTGCTCACCATACCGCTGTGGATGTTGCTGTCGTACGCAGTTTGGGAAAAGCGCCGGCAGGGCAGTGGCTGGGCAAAAATGTGCGATCCGGCCCTGCTGACCTATCTGGTTGGCGATACACCCGCCTCGGGAAAATCCGGGTTTCGGATGACTGCGATAATGCTGAGCGGCATATTAACGATTGCGGCGCTGGCGGGGCCTGTCTGGAGGCAGTGGCCACAACCGGTATTCCGGGCACGATCCGGCATGATTATTGTGCTGGATTTATCGCGTTCCATGCTGGCCGGAGACATCAAACCCAGCCGCATGGTTCGTGCAAGGCAAAAGGTCCGGGATATTCTCAATGCCAGAACAGAGGGGCAGACCGGATTGATTGTCTTTGCCGGTTCGGCCTTCAATGTGGTACCGCTCACAACCGATAACCGGGCCATTTCTTTACTGCTGCCATCATTGGCTCCCGACATGATGCCCGTGCAGGGAAGCAATGCATCGTTGGCGCTAAAACGTGCGGGGAATATGTTCCGGCGCAGCGCAATTCGGCATGGCTCGGTCGTCATGTTGTGTGACGGGGTGGATGCCGGGGCGGTGGCGGCGGCGCGTATCCTGGCCCAGGAAGGCGACCGCGTGAGTATCCTGGCGGTGGGAACACATGAAGGCGCACCGATTCCCACCACTAGCGGTTTTATGACGGATCAGCACGGAAATATTATTATGCCCGGCGTGAATGATGAACGCCTGGCTGCCGTGGCAGCTGCAGGTAACGGGGTGTTCCAACATATCCGCATTGATAACAGCGACGTTAAGCGATTACCGGGATTGGTTCACGCATCGTTGGATCATGGTGCAAGCGTACGAATAGCAACCGGGCGGATACAAACCGATCAATGGCATGAGGAAGGGCCGTGGCTGTTACTGATGGTGTTGCCGTTGTGCGCGCTGGCCTTCCGCCGTGGCGCATTGCTGCTGCTGATTCTAATCCCCCTGGTGGCGCCATCTCCCGTATACGCCATGCGCTGGCGGGACATGTGGCATACCCGCGACCAGCAAGCTCGGGCCTTAATGCAACAGCACCATCCGGCCGCAGCGGCAGCCTTGTTCAGTCGTCCGGAATGGAAAGCGGCGGCGCTATACCGGGCCGGGAAATATGCCGGGGCGGCGAAGGTGCTGGATGGCCTGGATCAATCCGATGCCCTTTACAATCGTGGCAATGCCCTGGCGCATGCCGATAACCTTGGCGCAGCTATTACCGCCTATGATCAGGCCTTGCGGCGTAATGCATCGAATGAGGATGCACGCGCCAACCGGGATTTGATCGAAAAAATATTGCAACGAAGGAAGGAACAGTCCCGAAAGCGGAAGCATAACAAACAACGCAAGACGAAGAATGGTGGAAAGAAGCAGAAAAAACAGGCGCATCGATCAACAGATAAACCTGGAAATCATCGGTCGTCACTGAAACAGCATACTGCGTCCCCGAGGCAGAGTGGTAACAGGCAGGCGAAGCAGCAGATCGGAAAACAAGGCAGGGATAGTGCTATGCCCAGCGCGGGAAAACAGCAGCAGCCAAAAAAGCAGCGGCGCGCGGTGAAGGCCCAAGATGTGAACAGGCATAGCGGGACGGCTGACGCACAGCGGAAAGCGGCAGCGCGGAGACGTCCGGATGAAAAACGCATTGAGAGTGAAAAGGCTGTCAAACAATGGTTGCGACGCATTCCCGATGACCCGGGAGGCTTGCTCAGACGGAAGTTTGAATATCAGTATCGCAGCCGACAGCGGCGGCAAATACAGTCAGGGAGTGATCAGGCATGGTAATATGGATGGGTGCAGGCATCCCGGGTTGGGGGCATAACACCATCAAAACAGCCCTGCTACTTCTGACGATGCTGCTATGGAATCATCAGGTGTTGGCTGCGGTAACGGCACAGGTAAATCGCCACAATATCGGTATGGATGAAACGGTCACTTTGTCCATTGAAATCAACGGCAATGATAGCGGTGAACCGGATACAGCGCCACTGCAACAGGATTTCGAAATCCTGTCGCGCAGCCACAGCAGCTCATACAGCCTGATCAACGGGTCGATGCACGAGCAAGCGACATGGCTGCTGGTACTTCGTCCCCGTCATGCCGGTATCCTCCACATTCCAGCTTTGCGCGTGAGTGGCAAGCATACCCGTCCACTCATCGTCCAGGTGCGTCAGGCCACCGTCAGGCAATCTCCGGCAGGGCAGCCGACAGGCGAGGTATGGATTGATATGACGGTCAGACCGGTGAGTGTGCGGGTACAACAGGAGGCCATCATTACCCTGCGTGTTTATCAGTCCATCAGACTGAATCAGGCGCGATTAACCAAGCCGAAATCCAGTCACGCCATCATTGAGCGTCTGGGAAAGGATAGAAACTATCAGGCATTCCAGAATGGACAGACATGGGACGTCACCGAACTCCGCTATGCAATATTTCCTCAGCAACACGGATTGCTCCATATTGCACCGGTGCAACTCAATGGCAACGTCATGACAAGGGGCTCGGGCTTTTCATTGGCCTTCCCGGGATTTGCATCACAATTTTTCCAGTCGGGCCAGCCGATTCGCGTGCAGTCCAATGCCGCTCAATTATCTGTATCACCGATTCCATCCGGCTGGAAGAGCCATGCATGGCTTCCGGCAAAACATGTGCGGCTTCAGGAAAGCTGGCCTGCGGGCGCACTCAGGGTCGGTGATCCGATCACCCGCACCCTGACCCTGAAGGCCAATGGCCTGAGTTCCAGCCAATTGCCCCGAATTGCCACTCTGTTGCCGGATGGATTAAAGGGGTATCCGGATCAACCAGTACTGAAGGATGACAAGCAGGCCGATGGTATCCATGGCAGCCGACAGCAAAAGTTGGCCATCATGCCGATCCGGACCGGCGTCTATACCTTGCCGGAGATTGATATCACATGGTGGAACACGCAGACGGGGAAAAAAGAAACAGCGATGCTTCCGGCGCGCACATTCAGGGTCTTGGCTGCACCGGGGGCTGCCATGTCCTCGCCCCATCCTGCCCTGCAGGCCTCCGGCGGACAACACACGCCTCCGAAGCCCGTTGCGAAGAAAACGGTTAACCCCGTACATGGCGATCATGCATCCTTGTGGAAATGGCTGGCACTATTTTTCCTGTCGGGTTGGTTCCTGACGGTTTTATGGTTATGGCATCGGCTGTGCAACGGACAACGAACCCGTGATCCGGTACAAACCACCGCTATGGATACAACCGTGGCGCGCAGGGATATGGTAACAGCGTGCGAACGACATGATGCCAAAGCCTGTGAACAGGCGTTATTGCATATCGCCCGATTGCTGTGGTCTGATAAAAATGTAAATAATCTCGCGGCATTCGCATCATGTTGCCACGGGTCGTTGGTTCAGGAGATCAAATCCCTTGATCGTTATCTCTACGCAAGAAGGGAAGGTGCGCAATGGCAGGGCGACAAGCTGCTGCAAGCCTTTGAACAGACGGATTTATCACCGGCGGTAAAAACAATACCACAGGACAGGCAGGCACTGCCTTCCCTGTACCCGGATTGATGCAACCATGAAACAAAAACCTGGCATTATATTTGCTTATAGTTTTTTGTGTCCGGAAAATTCAAGTTCGCTTTCCTGAACGCGATATAAGGTAGTGCGGGTCGTTACATTGACGTTGTGGCTCATAAGTCCGGGCCTATACGTACTGAACGGGAGCTTGTCTATCCGGATTGTGTGAGTCCCTAACAGGGATACCTGATGTCAGGATGCAGCGCCCACCTTTTCGAAATGGCTTAGTGCATGACAGGCTATAACGCCGGTGTAACGACAAAGCATCCCCCGAAGGCCTGCCACCTCCTCCCTGGCAGGCCTTTTTTTGCACCGTTCACATGCCGAATCCAATGCCTCCGTCAGGGCGTACGCGAACACACGCAATATCGAACGGTTCCCTGAAGATTTCATGTTTCACCCAAGCATATAATAGCAGACATGGCCCTTCCTGCTATTGACCTTTGGGTGCTTAAACGTTGGAATCCCGCACATGAAACGCATTTCCCTGATCATCGTTATGTTGATATCCGCAGGTACTCTGAACGCATGTATAGGATTACCAAACTTTGGTAATATGTTTTATCCGGTAGGGGATAACAAGCCTGATTATGACCGTGCCGAGCGGGGTTCTCCGGTAGCCAAAAGCCGTGCGCCGCTGGATGTACCGCCTGAATTGCGCAAGGACATTGAGGTTCCCATGCCGGGCAGGGTGGCGATTGAGGCGGCCAAAGGCGGAGACAAGATTGCCGCGGAAGAGGAAAAGGCTATTGCCGGCAAGGCCGTGAGTCTGGATGCGCGCGTATATGAACAGCATGCGGCCCGTGTATTTTCAGCCGTGATTGATGCCATGACCGCGCTGAATATGCCAGTGGCCAGCGTGGATTCGCCCAGTGGTACGATTACCACTGACTGGATTCGCCCAAATGCCAACAGTCCAAATGCCTATCTCGGCGCTGTCATGAATATGTTTGGGGATGGCCCCGTGTATACGCGGTACCGATTCATCGTACGCGTGTTTCGGACCAGCGATAACAAGACCCAACTGCAAATTCGCACCCTGGGACAGCAGTTTATCAATCGGCACTGGGTAAATAAGCCCATTAAGCGCAAGGTTTCCCTTGAACTGTTTTCGGCCGTGGAAGAACGAATCGGCACCCGGGTTTCCAGTGCACCTTCGTCAACAGGCAAGCCGTGATATTCTGTAGAATAGAAGGGATCCAGCCTGGATTATGCGTGAATCGCCGTGATGATCACGCAGGGCCTTTGTTCGCAACGAATTCTTGCGAGGAAGGGGGTAACGCGCTTACGGACGCCTGAGCAAGGATTCGTTGCGGGCAAAGGAACAAGTGAGGGCGCGGCAGCATTTATGAATCATGCAGGCTGGAGACACAGTCCCGGCAGACGGGGTTCAATACAACGTAGCAGGTTAGCTCCAGCACGTCACGATCCTTGTCGACCATGATCATCTCTTTGCAGCGGCCCTGGAACAAGTGGCCCGGTCGCGTATAACGCCGGTTCGTTGCCTGAGTACGGACATCATGAGCTATAATGCGAGCCTCTTGCAACACTCGTGAGCGGCGATCGGCTTCCCCACTTCGGCCCATTTCCGAGCTTGAATTTCGCTCTATGGAACCACCATGCAGCTCATTCAATTCCGACAATGGTCTCAAAGTGGGCTTGCCGCTCATCCACCCAGAGTTTTGCAAGAGGCTCTTATGAGTAAAAGTTGTCCGGCCCTGGGTACCGTTTTCTGGGTGAAGTTGATCGGAGCGTATACGCAATCTAGCCTGAACTATTCATAAATTCTGTCATGCCCTTGCTTGTTCCTTTGTCCGCACCGAATTCCTCGTCAGTCGTCCGTATGCATGGCTACGGCCTCCTTCCTTGGCAATCCGTCGCGAACAAAGGCCCTGCGCAATCATCACGGCAATTTATGAGGATGGATCTGATGGTATGCTCTTCTACGAGACAGGGCACTAGGCTAGAATATCGTTTGTTCTATCTCATGGAGGCGATGTGAATTCAGATTACAACTATATCGTTATCGGCGGTGGCAGTGGCGGTGTTGCCACTGCACGCGAAGCCGCGGAGTACGGCGAGCGGGTTCTGCTGATCGAGTCGCAACGCCTTGGAGGCACCTGTGTTAACGTTGGCTGCGTACCCAAAAAAGTCATGTGGAATGCGTCGGACATTGTCCACAGCCTTGCGTATGCCGAGGGATATGGTTTTGATATCGGCCAGTGGCAATTTAACTGGGGTAAACTCAAGCAGGCCCGTGATGCCTATGTAAAAGATCTGAATGCAATTTATGGGCGTCTTCTTGATGGCAGTGGTGTTGACGTTATTTATGGGGTTGCCCGTTTTGTCGGTGGCAAAACGATTGAAGTTGATGGCGTGGAATACCGTGCCGATCATATTGCTATTGCAACAGGTGGTTATCCCGTTATACCGGAGATACAGGGTGCTGAGTTCGGCATCAGTTCGGATGGCTTCTTTGAACTTGAAGAGAGACCGGACAGAGTCGCCATTGTTGGCAGTGGCTATATCGCTGTTGAGATTGCCTGCATGTTTAATGCATTGGGCTCTGAAGTGACGATACTGTTAAGAAAACAACATCTGCTTCGCCCGTTCGACGTGAGCCTGCGTGAAGCTTTGACTGAACATATGTTGGAGCAGGGAATCAATATTCTCTCCAACACGGAGATATCTTCTATCCAGCAACTCGATGATGGCTGCCTGGAGCTTCAATGCAGCAATCATGAAACAATTCTGCATGTAGACACCCTGCTCTGGGCCATTGGCCGGCACTCTGCCACGGGCAAACTGAACCTTGAGGCAGCAGGAATTGAAACGAACGCAAACGGGACCATTCCTGTGGATACCTTTCAAAACAGCAATGTGGCTGGTATTTACGCTATTGGCGATGTTACCGGGCGCGCGCAACTAACACCTGTAGCCATTGCCGCGGGACGCAAACTGGCAGCGCGACTGTTTAATAATCAATATGAAAGCAAACTGGACTACAAGGCTATTCCGACCGTGGTATTCAGCCATCCACCCATTGCCACCATTGGCATGACCGAAGATGAAGCGCGGGAGATTCATGGCGATGCGATCAAAATCTATCAGACAAGATTTACACCGTTGTACTACGCATTTGCGTCGGAAAAACTAAAAACAACGATGAAACTGATATGTGTCGGCCGCGATGAGAAAGTGATTGGCTGTCACATGATCGGTATGAACGTTGATGAGATTCTTCAGGGTTTTGCGGTTGCCATCAGAATGGGAGCAACCAAACGGGATTTTGATCGCACCGTTGCCATTCATCCCACCAGTTCGGAGGAACTTGTAACGTTGCGTTAATCCGGTCGATTCCATCTGAGGCAAAACACTGTAGAGAGCGAAAGCGTACGCTGTACAAAACTGGATTTTCTCGGAATCACCTTCACACTGGAGCCATGGAGTAAAAAGCGGGGATTCTGAGGAGTTGCCAAAGGAGGGGACGATGCGTCTGATATTTGTTCATGGATGGAGCGTTACCAACACAAACACCTATGGAGAACTGCCGGAGGCGCTCAACGGTTTACTGCCGGGCGCGGCATTGTCCATTCCGAGTTTCCAGACGGCCATGCAGCCGGCATCCAACTCTGGATCAATCTGCCCAAACGACTGAAACAGATTGATCCCGATTACCAGCAGCTTCAGGTGGACGACATCCCCGAACAGGGAGAAGACGGTGCTGACATCCGCACCATCGTCGGTGAAGAATCACCTCTGCGTCTGCATACCCTCGTGCAATATCTGGACATACAACTGGTCGCCGGGGCGCAAATCCGGCGAAAGCTGCCAGCGGATTACAGAGGATTTATTTATGCGGTGGAAGGAAGCGGCACAATAAACGGCCAGGATATTCATGCAGGAATGGCCGCATATTTTGAATCGGAAACGGACATCACATTGTCCGGACGGGCATGCGGCCGATTCATGCTGGCGGCTGGAATCCCACACGGCGAACCGATCAATCAACACGGTTTCTTTGTTGACTGACACATTTTGACAGGCAAAAAGCCGGACAGTAAAGGATACGTAATGACAGGATATTTTACAGATACGACGTTCGATTTTCTACGCATATTGTCGCAAAACAATAACCGCGACTGGTTCAACGCGCACAAAACCGATTATGAAGCACAGGTGCGCGAACCGGCGCTGGCCTTCATTCGCGCCATGCAACCGGAACTGGCCCGGATTGCGCCTCATTTTGTTGCCAACGATCGCAAGATGGGCGGTTCACTGATGCGCATCTACCGCGATATTCGCTATTCCAGAAATAAACTTCCCTACAAGACCAACATCGGCATCCAGTTCCGTCATGAGCGGGGCAAGGATGTACATGCGCCCGGCTTCTATTTGCATATCGAAGCGCATGAGGTATTCGCCGGTGCGGGTATCTGGCGTCCGGATGGTGAAACAGTGAAGAAAATCCGGACCTACATCGATGCTCACCCGACACGCTGGCAACAGGCACTACAGGGTAAGCCGTTCACACAGGTATTCCACATGGGTGGTGATAGTCTGAAGCGGCCACCCAGAGGCTATACCCTCGATCATCCGCTGATTGAAGAACTTAAACGCAAAGATTTCATCGCCATCGCACCGCTGTTGCCCGAACTGGTGCTTGAAGACGATCTGGCGGGTTTCATCGGCGGTTATTTCGAGCTCGCCGTACCATTGATGGGGCAACTTTGCCGCGCCACCGGCATCTCCTTTTGAGTAATCTTCAAACAGGGAGAAATACATACCTTACATCCTTTGCATGCAATATCTAATTCCCTGGACTATTGTTGCGTGCAGAGGGGCTTGATGGCAGCTAAGGAAGCACACGCAAGAATAAAAATTAACAGCCTGCTTGAAGAAGCGGACTGGCGTTTCTTTGATGATGCAAACGGGAAAGCAAATATCCAGCTTGAACCCAATATCAAAATCACTCAAACGGATATTGATGCCTTCGGACGGATTTTGAAACCATCAAAGACGGTTTCATTGATTTTCTTTTGTTGGATGAAAAAGGTTTTCCACTTTTAGTTCTCGAAGCCAAATCAGAAGATAAAAACCCGCTGTCTGCAAAAGAACAGGCGCGTAAATATGCCAAAGCGCAAAACTGCCGCTTTGTCATCCTTTCCAACGGCAACCTGCATTACTTCTGGGACTTGTCTCGTGGGAATCCCTATGTCATCACAAAATTCCCTGAGCCGTTATCCGTAAAGGGGTATGAGGACCACTCTCAGCCAGACCCGGACAAGCTGATCAACGAACCCGTCAAGGATGACTACATCGCGCTGATCCAGCACCCGGATTATCAGAATGAAGCGGCATGGAAGAATGAGGCGGAGCGTCCCTCATTTATCGCAGCCAATAAGCTCAGGTTCTTGCGGGAATACCAAGGTCGGGCCGTTCATGCCATCCAGCATGCTGTCGGGAAGGGCAAGGATCGGTTCCTGTTTGAAATGGCGACGGGTACCGGCAAGACGCTCATTGCCGCGGCTGTCATCAAGCTGTTTCTGAGAACCGGCAATGCCCGGCGTGTCCTGTTTCTGGTAGACAGACTGGAACTGGAGGATCAGGCCGAAAAGGCATTCAAACTACTGCTGAAGAACGACTTCCGAACCGTTATCTACAAAGAGAACAGGGACGACTGGCACAAGGCGGAAATCGTGGTCACCACCGTTCAGTCACTGCTGTTCAACAACAAATATGAAAAGCTTTTCTCGCCAACAGATTTTGATCTCGTGATTTCCGACGAAGCGCACCGTTCTATCGGCGGCAATGCGCGCGCCGTATTTGAATATTTCGTCGGTTACAAACTTGGCCTCACGGCTACACCCAGGGATTACCTGAAAAAGTTTGACCAGGGCAATGCGCGAGATCCACGCGAACTTGAGCGCCGTCTGTTGCGCGATACCTACCGCACCTTTGGCTGCGAGGACGGTCAGCCGACATTCCGCTATTCGCTGCTGGATGGTGTAAAGGACGGTTTTCTGATCAATCCCGTTGTGGTGGATGCGCGTACGGATGTTACCACTCAACTTCTTTCCGATAAGGGCTATACCATCGAACTGCCCAGTGACGAGAATACGGATGACGAGATTGCTTACAAACAGCGAGACTTTGAAAAGAAGTTTTTCTCGGAGGCAACCAATCGTCTGTTCTGCAAAACGTTTCTGGAAAAAGCC
>VAOZ01129373.1_pt1 | contig 13661 bp, 10 predicted proteins | sample 3394041 | NCBI WGS metagenome assembly VAOZ01 (sample SAMN08290431, study PRJNA428436) | hydrothermal vent metagenome | isolation source: Deep-sea hydrothermal vent chimney | place: Indian Ocean: Southwest Indian Ridge
CCTATCCGTTTCGACTCGTTCTTTTGCCCTTTTTCTTCGTTGCAAAAGTTTTAAATTCACCCTGTGAAATAATGGCTTTTCTATTTCACAGGGTAAACTGTTGCTATTTGCAACTTTTGCGTCTTGAAAAAGCACAAAATTACTTCGCCGATTCCAGATACGTTATTTCATAATAAACCCTAACTGCAAAGTTAATCGTGTTTTCACTTTTGCCGCTCCTTAAGCCGAAGTTCGTTATTATATGCCAGAATTACCGTTACAACAATAACACCGAGTATATAATAAATAAAATGGGGAATGGGAACAGGAGCACCACTGGCATAAGAATGTAGTCCGGAGAGATAGTAATTCACTCCGAAATAGGTCATCAAAATGGAGAAAAAGCCAACTATGGAAGCAAGATTAAAAGTGAATTTGGATTTCAAACCGGGAATAAATCGCATGTGTGCGATAAAACTGTAAATCAATATACTGACCAAAGCCCAGGTTTCTTTAGGATCCCAGCCCCAATAGCGTCCCCAGCTTTCGTTAGCCCATACCCCGCCGATAAAAGTTCCGATGGCAAGCATATACAAACCGACAATGAGTGTTCGCTCGTTGATGGTGGTCAGTTCTTTAATGTGTTTGACCATAATCAAATGATTTTTGGGCGTTTTCATAATCATTAAGATTAGGTTGAAAAAACCCAACAGAGCACCCAAAGCGAGGAATCCATAGCTCGCTGTAATCACTGAAACGTGAATGGTCAGCCAGTAGGATTTCAATACGGGTACAAGGTTGGTAATTTCCGGGTCCATCCAGCTTAAGTGTGCTACAAACAGGATGATGGAAGCGAGTAAAGTAGTGGCGGCTATCGTCATTTTCGAACGTCTCGAAAACAACAAACCTGCCAACACGGTAACCCAGCCGATGTATATCATGGATTCATAACCATCACTCCACGGGGCATGCCCCGATATATACCATCGAAGCCCAAGTCCGAAAGTCTGTAATAAAAATCCGATAAAAATGATGCCCACAAAGAAATTCAATATTATGCGTAATGTTTTGTTGTCTTTAAAAATGGCGACAAATGTCAGTACAATCATAATCAGGCCTATTAACCCATATGCTATGGCGAGCCGGAAGAAAATCATCCATCGATTGTATAGAATTTCTGCATTGATTTTCTTCTGCGAAGGAATCAGTGAGGCACCATATTTCTTTTGGTATGAGGCAAATTTTGTCAACAGCTCATGGGCCAGCTTTGTTTTCCCTTTTGACAGCGACTGTAGATATAGCGGGATAACGCCGACAGCCATCAACGAATCTTGTCCGGACAAGGTAGAAGGTTTTGTAGCCGGTGAGTACCAGGCATGAAGCGGGTCTTTCGAATCGGGTATCATTTTAAGAAACTGTCCTGTATAAACCATGTAGGCAATGTTCATTCGTTCGTCCACTTTCATAACTTCCTTGTCGAACATACCTCTCTGTGAAGGGTTTTCAGCATAAACATTCGTAACGTATTTTTGAAGCTTGTAGGTACTGTTTTTCATGTTGATGAAGTCAAAATAGGAGGCATATTTCCCTTTTATGCCAATAATTTTTGCCAGCTTTTTACTGGTGACTTTAATCATGGGAATCTGTTGCCAGTAGGTTGGACTGCTCATCATTCCCAGCAAAACCTGGTCAGGATTCAGACCGTGGAACCGGCTTTTCCATGTGAGTTTTCTCAATATCTCACTTGCCAAAGTGTTCACCGGCTTTATTCTGCCATCGTTGGACTGTACCAAAAGATGACCGAATTGGTTCGCTTCCGTTTTGTTTATTACCGGAATTTTGTCGAAATTCAAATGCCCGTGCTGGGCATAACCGGCCGTTGAAAAAGCAGCTGTGAAAAACAGCATAAGGAGAACTGCCTTGCCTGTGGCAGAGGTTTTCCTTAAATATCTTCCCAAGGTAGAAAAATGACTTTTGGTGTTTAATAGTGACAGGAACATACCCAAAGCCATCAGAAGATAACCCGCATAGGTAAAAAGAGTACCCCAATAGTCATGGTTTACCGAAAGAATGCTACCCAGTTCATCCCGATCGTAAGAAGACTGGAAAAAGCGATACCCTCTGTAATTTAAAACATGGTTCATATAGATATGATATGGCATATTCAGGTTTTTTGCTTTATCAATAACAACCACACGACTGGCATAACTCGAAGGGCTCATGGAACCAGGATAACGTGTCAGCTCAAATTTTTTCAGTTTTATGGAAAAAGGGAGCTTTATCTCACTGGAGCCATAATCCATCTTTAAATTGATACCGTTAATCGTAAAAAAGTTTTTCTCACCACGATAACCTTTTCCTCCTCTGAGCATAATCTCTTTAGTTTGGTTTCCAGACGTGGCTTTCACAACCAGCACGTCCATCAAATTGGCATTTTTATTCTTGCCGGGGACGTAATCAATTTTGCCATGGACATAGAAATTAGTCAATACCATACTGAGTCCGTTTTCGCTGTATAATTTTCCTTTTACCAAAGGAATGGGTATTCCGGGAGCCAGCACCTGAGATGTTCCACCCTTCATGGAAGTTGTGTGAATCGAATCCGGAGCAGTGATGAAAAGCGCTCCTTCTTTTAAGGAAATATTTACCGCCGTAGGATCATTTGCTTTTCCAAATTTTATTACGTGATTCCCAACTTGTTGTTCGTCACCGCTTTTAAGATAAAGGTTTATTCGTCCCAGGGTACCGGCTGAGGTAACCAAAGTAATGATAGGAGCTTCGGTTTGACCTTCTGAAATTACCTCATGAGCATTAGGAATAAATTTAACTGCCTTTAATTCAATGTTTTTATCACCTACCCTCAGGTCTTGATGATAAGCATCAGGGGTAAGAACAGAAAGTAATACATGTTTTTTTGCCTTTACGGAAGCTTTATCGGTTGTAGCGCTCACCTCCACATAAGTTCGGTCTGAGAGAATGGTGTCGGAAGTTTCCCCTTCACGCAAATGCAACATGCCCTCGAAGCTTACAAAACGTGTGATGGCCGCTCCCAAAAGGATAATCAGAAATGCAGAATGGAAAATGAACATTGTAAATTTCTTTCTGCGATACATTTGATACCGGAAAATGTTGGCAATAAGATTTGCCGCCAGTAAACCAAGCAAAATATCAAACCATGTGGCATTGTAAACCACAGCTCTTGCAGCTGTGCTGCCAAAATCATTTTCGATAAAGGTGGCTGTTCCAATGCTAAAAGCGAAAATAAGAATTAAAACCCCCATGCTTTGCATGGAGAAAAATATATTGGATAACTTTTTCATATTATTTAATTGTTTTGGTGAAATAGTAACTCATGTATTCATCTTTTTTAGAGGATTAATGCTTTTGAAGCAAATTACAAAAATAATTTATCATTAGGGTCGCTTGTTACATAATTATGGCTAAAATTTATATATTTTCAGAATCATTTTTTTAAAGTGGTCTGATTCAGGCATTTATTATTTGGATATTAGACTTTATTATCTATGGCAACATCCAGCGCCCCTACACCAAATTTGGTGATAGAAGCCATGGAACCTTGCAAATGTTCATATTCATTCAACTCTTTGATAATGGCGTTTTTTAATGTTCCGTTTCCCACACCATGAATAAAAGTGATTTTTCGATAGCCTTCGGCAATGGCACTTTCCAGTGCCTTTCTGAAATGATTCATTTGTAGCTGAAACATATCGTGACTTTCCAAACCGGTAATATTATCAATGATTTCACCAATATGTAAATCGACAACCGCCTCGTCAACATCCGTACGAAACTTTTCAATGAAAGGGATTTTACGTTTAAGGGCAGTTTTTGTCTTTCCCGGTTCGGTATCATATTTCTGCTGTTCAGTGTTGTCTGCTGCTTCACGGAAAGTGGACAGCCTGGCAATGACAGAAATAATGGCTTTTCCGTTGGTGAGCGTGTTGGGCAGGTAGCTTCCCTCTTTGAAAAATCGGTTTGCCCGAATGTCTATCACCGAATGGATCGGGAAAAAGACCTTTTCGGGATTTGTTTCATGCATTATTATTTGGATAATCCCCCGAACCCAATGGTCGATTTCATCGCGGGTAATGGTAGCGAGAACAATTTTCGATTCCGATGGAACCGACCCGTAATCAACTCCTTCAAGGTTCTCGTTTCGTTCCAGAAAAAGGTTGTAAAGTATGTCGAAAGGGGTGTGATTCACCAGCAGAACATCAAGGTCGCCAGTGAGTATCCATTGTTGTTCGTGTGGCTCATACAGCAGGTAAAAACCCTCCTCCTCCTTTGTTTGTCCCCAAGGGTTAATGTCGCTGACACTGGTTGCTTCCGTTTCGGGAGTCTCCTCGGTTTTCGGCGCTTCTTTTTGGTGCGGCTTGTGGAAAGAGAAATCTATTTCTTCAGCTTCCTGCCTCCGGTAATCGGGAATCAATTCTTTACTGAGAACGGGCATCTCAAATCCATCTTCAGTTTCAATTTTTACTAACATATTGTCTATTATTGCGGTAACTTTCCCACCACCCGTTTCATTTAGAAATCTGACTTTATCACCTATTTTAAACCGCATTTTTTCTATTGCTTTTAGTTGGCAAATGTAAAAAATAAAAGCTTGGCAGCATAATTATATTGGTGGTTTCAAATGAAATTGGGAACCATGTTTTACTGTTTTTTTGGGGGGTGGAGAATTGAAATCTTTTTGATGATTTTTCTGGTTCATTATTTCCTATACCTGCTACCGGTATGGGCTTACAAGACGGCCTTTTATCGAATCCTGGAATCTTCAACTTCGGTTTCAAACTTCCTGATGGCAAATCCGGAAGTGGCTTCTGGCGATTGTTCCAAGGGCAGGTCAAGTAACCTCAGAACCAAGATTTGGTAATAAAAAATAATCATTAAAAATGAGTTTTCCAAACTTTAACAATAATTAAGAGTGTTTTGCTGTTTGAGAATTTCTAATTTTGCAGTCCAGGAAAATATTTTCCACAACCATAGATAATATGGAAATGTAAGATGAAAAGGTTAGTGACACTCTTGTTTTCGTCTCTTTTATCCGGCGTTTGCTGTAATAAGGCAACCACCGATTCGGGAATCAGCTTTATAAGCCAATGCCCCACTAAATTAAGATTCCTGATAGGGTTTCCGGATGAAAAATAATTATGCTTATTTTTGATTTTTGATTGCTCTATGAAAGAAACATTGAAGCTACCGCTTATTCTTCGACTTACGATAGTGCTACTGTTTTTGTGGCTTACCTATTTTATTTTGACTGAATTTCGTAATTATCTCTATCCGATTACTTTAGGAGGACTTTTTGCTTATTTACTCTATCCCATTGCAAACTATCTTGAAAAACACAGGGTTCCTCGAATCCTTGCCAATATTTTAAGCATTCTTTTAGGGATCGCCGTGGTTAGCGGAATATTTTTCTTCATTTATAAGCAAATGGGACTTTTCCTTGAAGACCTTCCTTCTTTAAAAATTACCGCATCAAGAAATATCAATTCTATTTTTAAATATTTAACACAGTTGACAGGTGTAGAGACCCCTCAGTTGAAAGAACAATTTAAGCTTTTTGCGGCAAATCTACTGAGTTTAAGCGGAAGCAATTTTAAAAATACATACGGAGCCACTTTTCAAACGGTTTTTACCGTGGGGATCATGCCTGTCTATATTTTTTTCCTGCTTTTTTACCGCAACAAGTTTCATAATTTTATCCTTATGGTTGTTCCCGCAGAAAAACATGCTATTGCACGGAAAATTCTTGATGAGGTAAATCAGCTTGTGGTACATTACATGACCGGTGTTTTTATCGTAGTTTCCATACTGGTGGTTTTAAACAGTACGGGTTTTGTTATTATCGGTATGAAACATGCCTTGCTGCTTGGTGTTTTGGCTGCAATAATGAATTTTATTCCTTACTATGGAACTATTATCGGATATATGTTTCCGCTATTTATTGCCGTTTTTACAATGGGTTCACCGGAATATGCTTTTCTTGTGATTATTCAGTTTATTATTGTACAATTTTCTGAAAATAATATTCTTACACCAAACATTGTAGGTTCCCATGTGAGTATTAACCCGTTTATGATTATTCTGGCCATTACTTTCGGTGGATTTACCTGGGGATTGCCTGGAATGTTTATTGCCGTTCCCGTGGCAGCGGTTATTCGTGTTTTGGGAGAGAACCTTCCCGAGCTCGCTCCTATAGCTTATCTGCTGGGGTCGGAAGGAATGGAAGAACACAGCATTACGCGTCAGAAACTGGCCAAAATTTTTTCTAAAAAAAATAAAAATATAAGATGATGTTGAAACACATAGTTATGGTAAAATTTAACGCCAATCAGGATGTTGAGAAACTTTCCGGCGAATTTAAAAAGCTTTTGGAATCGCTTTTGCCGTCGGTTGAATCTTTGAAGGCCATGGAAGTCGGGCAGAACATCAGTACCAGACCCTCGGCTTTCCATTTGGTGCTAACCGCTGTTTTTGATGACGAAGACGGCCTGAATGCTTACCGTTCGCATCCAGACCATGTCAAAATCCTCCAGCGTATGAAAGAGACTGTAGAACAAGTGGTTGTAACGGACTATTTTGTTTTGTGATAATTTCTTCCGGTACAATCCCTTAGTCAATACCAATGAAACAAGTTTCCTTACAACTCTTATCTTCAAGTATTTTAATCAACAGAAATTTTTCTTATTTTTACATTTCAATTTAAAAGGTTATTAAAATGGCAGATATCAAATTGAAGAAGCTGTTTATTAAAAATATGGTTTGTAACCTGTGCAGGCGGGCTGTGGAAGGCGAACTGAAAAAATTAAATTTACAACCGGTTTCTGTGGTGCTCGGAGAAGCAATAATTGAGTCCGATCCGGATGCTGAAACCCTTGAGAAGCTGAATCAGAATCTGCAATCATTTGGATTTGAGCTCATCGATGATAGGAAAAGCCAATTGGTCGAGCAGATGAAAACGGAAATCATTCGGTATATTCACTATGACAAAGAGGTTGATGGGCATATCAATTTCTCTGAGCACCTGTCTCGTACCTTAAAGCTCGAATATTCCTATCTCAGCAATCTTTTTTCTTCTGTAGAGGGAATAACGGTTGAAAAATATATCATCTTGCAGCGCATCGAAAAGGTTAAAGAGATGTTGATTTACGATGAACTCTCTCTAAGCGAAATCTCCTGGCAAACGGGTTACAGTAGTGTGCAGCATCTTTCCAACCAGTTTAAGAAAGTGATAGGGATGAGCCCCTCATTATACAAAAACATGCAGATTCATAACAGGAAAGCACTTAATCAGGTGGGAAAATGATAATTTAGCGGATACTTTCCTGTATTTTTTCCATGTCGTGGAGAGAATTTGCCCATGCCCCAAAATTACGTAATTTCGCATGCTGAAAACGCCACCGGAGAAGTAGCTTCAGCTGGGCATTTTAGATGGGCTAATAAGTAATTTTTTCAATGTATGATAAAACTTATCAAGGCAAATACTTTTGTTCTCGGGATTTTTGCCCTTCTTTGGATAAGTGGTTTGGTTTTGGTGGTTTCTTATCCGAAAGCAGACCTGCATCTTGCTATAAACCAATTGCATTCAGGTTTCTTTGATACTTTTTTTAAATATTTTACCTTACTCGGAAACGGGTGGATGGTCTTTTTGCTTGCGTTGATATTTCTGTTTGTTCAGCTCAGGCATACCTTAGTTTTTCTTGTTGGTAACCTGTTGATTACAATATTAGTACAGGTGGGTAAACATTTGATCTTTCCAGATGCGTTGCGTCCGGTTGCTTACTTTAAGGGAATCCATACATTACATCTGGTGGAGGGTGTCGTCATGCATGCTTATAACAGTTTTCCCTCTGGCCACTCGGCAACAGCCTTTGGTATTTTTGTGATGCTGATTTTTCTGACAGAAAGCCGGGGGTTAAAGTTTCTGTGGCTAATGGTAGCACTACTTACGGCTTTTTCACGTGTCTATCTTTCACAGCATTTTATGGCGGATATCCTGGCAGGGTCTCTTATTGGAACTCTCGTCATGTTTTTTACTGTTTATTATTTTGATCGTTATTTTCCAGGCTGCGGCAATTATTCTGTGGTATCCCGTATGTCTCATATAAAGAAAGTATGAAACGGAAGTATATTGACTTGTTGTTCATTGCACTCGCGGCAGGCCTTTTGTTCGTGCCGTTTCTCGGTGGAGTGCATTTGTTTGACTGGGACGAAATTAATTTTGCCGAGTCGGCACGTGAGATGTTGCAAACGCATGATTTTCTGACCGTTCAAATCAATTACCTGCCTTTTTGGGAAAAGCCGCCCCTTTTTATCTGGATGCAGGTGCTTTCGATGAAATTGTTTGGTGTGAATGAATTTGCTGCCCGTTTTCCGGATGCAATGGCCGGTGTAGCAACCCTTATGGTGTTGTATTTGATAGGCGATAAGTTGTTCAGCCGCCGTTTCGGACTTATCTGGGTGTTGGTCTATGCCGGCTCAGTTTTACCACAACTTTACTTCCGGTCGGGGATTATTGATCCGTGGTTTAACCTGTTTATTTTTCTCGGTATATATTTTATGGTCTTGTACCTCGCCTCAAATCATAATGGAAAAGAAATCCGGCTTATCTTTTTGTCGGCGGCCTCTATCGGGCTTGCTATTATGACAAAGGGGCCGGTGGGACTGCTTGTTTTCCTTCTTGCCCTTATCGTCTGGCTCATGCTAAATGGTAGCTGGAGGAAGATTTTGAACGGCCGCTTTCTGATAATCTATGGGGTTACGTTATTGATAGTAGGAGGCTTTTGGTTCATTCTTCAAATTGCTGATGGCCGTGCTTCACTCATTATGGATTTCATTCAATATCAGATTCGCCTTTTTTCTCAGAAAGATGCAGGCCATGGTGGTTTTCTCTTTTATCATTTTGTGGTCCTCTTTTTTGGTGTTTTTCCAGCTTCGGTCTTTATGCTTTCCGCCTTTCGGAAGTTTAGTGATCCCAATGACAGGCAAAAGCTTTTCCGCCACTGGATGATGATCAGCTTCTGGGTGGTGCTGATTCTTTTTACCATTGTAAAAACTAAAATTGTACACTACTCTTCCTTTTGTTATTTCCCTATTACCTTTTTTGCAACCTATGTGATTGTTAAAATGATAAAAAAGGAGTTGCGATTTCCGTTCTGGCTAAAAGGGATACTCATTGCCGTAGCTGCCTTGGAAGGCATGTTGTTCGTTGCTCTACAGCTGTTTATCCGTTTTAAAGACCGGATTATTGCCAAAGGCTGGATTCACGATCCTTTTGCCGTGGGCAACCTGCAGGCAAACGTGCACTGGTCGGGCTTCGAGTTTTTGTTAGGCATACTCTTGTTTGCCGGGGTACTGTTTTCGATTATTGGTTTTCGGAAAAGTATTCAGCGGATGACAATAGGGATATTCCTGACCACGCTGATTTTCACCACACTTTCGGTTTTCATCATCACGCCTAAAGTGGAAGGCTATTCACAAAATGCAGCCATCGACTTTTATGCCAAACATGCCGGCGAAAACGCCTATGTCGATGTGTGGGGATTTAAAAGTTACGCACAGTATTTCTATTTCCGGAAAAAACCGCCGGAGATTGAACCCCCTGTCGGCATGCAACAGAAGCTTAACGGTGAAATATCCAAACCGGTTTATGTGGTGACTAAGATTACTGGCAAAGCGGCGTTTCAAAAACGGTATCGCGCTTTCCATCTACTTTACGAAAAAAACGGATTTGCTTTTTTTAAGCGAGTACCTGATTCGGGAATAAAAAAAATCAAAAACAGATGATTGAGAGTAAAAAGATTGTTGTTGTTCTGCCGGCCTACAATGCAGCTTCGACTTTGGAAAAAACATACCGGGAAATTCCTTTCGACATAGTAGATGAGGTGATTCTTGTGGATGATCATAGTAGCGATGAAACACTGAAAGTAGCGGCAGAGTTGGGGATACGGCACGTTATCAAACATGAGGAAAACAAGGGCTATGGTGGAAACCAAAAGAGTTGTTACGATAAGGCGTTGTCACTCAATGCCGACATTGTTGTTATGTTACACCCAGATTATCAGTACACTCCCAAGCTTATCCATTCCATGTGTTATCTTATTTCCAATGGGGTCTACGATGTGGTGATTGGCTCCCGGATTCTGGGGAAAGGGGCCCTGAAAGGAGGGATGCCCTGGTACAAATATGTGGCCAACCGCGGGCTTACATTTTTTCAGAACCTGGCCATGAACCAAAAACTTTCGGAATACCATACCGGCTATCGTTCTTTCTCGGCTCGCGTTTTAACAAGTATTCCCTACAAAAGCTGTAGTGATGACTTTGTGTTTGATAATGAGATGCTTGCGCAGATATTTTATGCGGGTTGGGAAATTGCAGAGATAACCTGTCCGACCAAATATTTTGAAGAAGCATCTTCCATAAACCTTAGTCGCAGCACGATTTACGGTCTGGGAGTTTTAAGAGTTTCGCTCATGTATTTTTTTCAAAAAGCCCACCTCGGAAACTTTAAAATCTTTGAAGGCATCCGGCCACAGAAGGAAAGTTAATTTTATTTCTTTTTCACATGTCTGGCAAGTGCTGATACTGCAATACTGGCGTTAGCATCTGCTTGAACCCTGTATTGGGGCAAGTTCCGGCCTGTGTCTCATCACCCGATTAATCGTCTTTTTTTAAGCTCCCGGAGTCCGATTATCCTGCTGTACAAAAATCCTATAACTCTTTTCCAAAATTGTGTAACAGTAGCCCTCAGTACCTATATATTTTTGCCCCATAATTCAGAAGGAACTTTCTCAGGATATAATTTCTATCCGGAACGAAGTTGTTTTCTTCTTAATTCAGGAATTTTAATAAATTGGTTAAACCATAACACAAACAAAGAGTTGCATTTGCAAATCAAGTGTAACCATAATAAAAATGCTTAATATGAAAACAAAAACATTGCTGTTTCTAATGGCCTTTCTGCTTTTCGGGAGTCTTCTTTCGGCTCAGAATACCGGATCGCTACATGCTTTGGTGAAAAAGGCCGTGGAGGTCAATCCGAAAATTAAATTGTTGCAGGCAAAATTGAATATGGCCAGGGAAAACATTCCCATCGGAACTCATCTTCCCGATCCTGTTTTTTCAGTCGGGTTGCTTAACGTACCCGTAAATACATTTTCGTTCCGGCAGGAAGCTATGACCGGTACGGCGTTGAACCTCACGCAGTCCATCCCGTTTCCCGGGGCTTTGAAGGCTAAAGCTGAGGTAAAAGGTATGGATACCCTGATTGTTAAACAGGAAATTTCCGATTTCAAAAATCAGATTGCACAGAAAATGGCTATCCTTTACTTTACTCTGCAGGAGAAACGCCGCGAAATTGGACTGGCGAAAGAAAGCGTGGCTTTGCTTAAACAGGTCTCGCTGGTAGCCAAACGAAAATTTGAGGTGGGTACTGCCAGCCTTGAAAATGTTGTGCAGGTGGAGGTGCAGATTACACGTGTAAAAGATAAAATAGAAGCCCTGAAAGGAGACGCGAAGTCAATGCAGGCGCAATTAAATGCTTATCTGCTGCGTAACGATCAGGTTCCCATTGCCACGCCGAAGATTCAACCTATTAACCATGAGGTTTTTGTGACGGATACCTTATTAAAAATTGCTGCCCGCAACCGCCCGTTGTTAAAAGGAATAAAACTTTATCAAACCAAGGCGGTTCTGCAGCAAAAAGAGGCCGAACAGAAATATTATCCTAATTTTAAGGTAGGCATGCAATACACCTTGCGTAGCTACAACCGCTCCGCTGGTATCAATTATCCAAGTTTTCTGGGTGTTGTGGTGGGAGTTACCATCCCGCTGGGTTATGGTGGAAGTATAAAAGCCGAGGTGAATAAAGCCCGTTATCTTCAGGATTTCTATGGCCAGCAATTCCATTCTTCTTTGCAAATCCTGCAGCAGTCCTTTGGTAAAATCAATGCGAAAATTAACGAATTGCGGAGTCGCGAAAAGCTTTTGGCAATAACCATGCTGCCACAAACCATTCAGGCTTACCAAGCTGCCATGGCCGATTATCAGGTGAATAAAATAGACTTTGTAAACGTCATTAAGGCAGAAGACGATATTTTAAAAATAAAAACCGAACTGGCAAAGCTGCGAACCAATTATACGATTCAGGTGGCACAGCTTGAGTTCTTAACTGGTTCAAGGTTAACATATTAATTGAAAAATAAAAGTAAACAAACATGAATAAGAAAATTTTTATCTACACAGCTTTAATAGTTATCGGTGCTGCTCTGGGCGTAGGCGGATACTATTTCTATGCGGGAGGGGCATCAATACAAGGAACTTCTTCCACAAAAAGTGAAACAAACCAAAAATCGGAAACCGCTAAAAAAAGAAAGGTATTGTTCTGGCGGGCTCCCATGAACCCGAATGAGATACATGATGCGCCGGGTAAATCATCCATGGGTATGGAACTCATTCCTGTTTATGCAAATGCTTCCGGCGCAGCCGGTGTGGTTTCTGTCAGTCCGGTTATGATACAGGATATGAACGTGAAGACCGCTATTGTTAAATCCGGTGAGTTAAATGCCGATGTATTGACAAACGGAATTTTAGATCCTGATGAACAAAAAGAATATGTGGCTACCACCAAGATAGGTGGCTGGATTGATAAGATGTACATTAACTACACCGGACAAAAGGTGCACAAAGGCGATAAGCTGATTAAGATTTATTCGCCCGAGCTGGTGGCAGCACAGGAGGAATACCTGACTGCACTGGCGTACGATAATGCCATGAGTACCTCAGGAGCAAGAAGTAATTTAACAAAGAATGCTATTCGAAAATTGCAACTGCTCGATGTTACATCTGCTGAGATTCAACATCTGAAAGAGACAAAAAAGGTGAGGAAATACATTATCCTCACCGCTCCTTTCGATGGAACTGTTTTGTACAAGGGAGTTGAAGAAGGTGCCAAAATCAACCGGGGAACACCCCTGTTAAAGATCGCCAACCTGCGTAATTTGTGGATTCTTGCCGATATTTATGAGTACGAACTGTTCAAAATTGGGCTGGGCGACCAGGTACGGGTGACATTTGACTATCTCCCAGGTAAAGTTTATACGGGAAAAGTTTCGTTTATTTACCCTACATTGGATACAAAAACGCGTACTATCAAGGTGCGTATTGATCTTCCCAACCCAAATGGAGAGCTTAAGCCGGGCATGTTTGCTTCGGTTGATATCAGAGGAAAAAGTTTTGGAATTCATCCCCTTGTTCCTGAGCAAGCCATCTTGCGCAGCGGAAGGGTGAATACGGTGATTGTTGCTTTGGGTGGCGGAAAATTTAAGCCGGTTCAAGTTGAACTCGGCGCTTATTCCAAAGGCTATTATCAAGTGCTGAGCGGATTAAAGGCAGGAAAACGCATCGTTACTTCGGCACAATTCCTCATTGACTCCGAATCCAACCTGAATGCTGCATTAAGTGGTTTCACCCCTTCCAAAACGAATGAAAATGCCAAAGGCAAACAGATTAATGCCAAAAAGGAGAAAAAGGATATGAAGGGTATGGATATGACAAAGCCAGCTGGTAAGAAGAAGGCCGGAACGAATAATAAGAAGTCTGAACTCACCAGGAAAGGAAGCCGTTAATTTGAAAGCCATTGAGAAAAGCGGAGA
>VAOZ01036074.1_pt1 | contig 13636 bp, 8 predicted proteins | sample 3394041 | NCBI WGS metagenome assembly VAOZ01 (sample SAMN08290431, study PRJNA428436) | hydrothermal vent metagenome | isolation source: Deep-sea hydrothermal vent chimney | place: Indian Ocean: Southwest Indian Ridge
GCACCGTTGGCAGACACGAGTATGGAGTCTGTTGATAATGTGGGTTGAGTCACGTAATTAGTGTTAATATGAGACATACCCAGAAATGTGTTCAACGCACCGGTATACTCCTGATAACCTTTTCTTGTTTGATATACAGTGGGGTATTGAAGGAAATTTACCATTGCAGGAAGATGCGAGGTGTAGAATATCTGAATTCTGTCATATCCGATTGAATGTACCATTAATAACACAGTATTTATACCAGTGCCCAATCTGTAAGATGTGGCGCTAACTTTTATCTGGGGGTTGACTACCGGTGCTGTGACTATTCTTTTAATATCGCCAATATCAAGAACTGCGGATATCTTATAAGTCCCTCCAGATTTCCAGATATACTTTATTTTCAGGCCGTCCTCTGGAACCCATCGCTTCACGGCAGCATTCACTTTTTTTCCGTTTACAGTCATACTGTCAAGAAGCGTTGGTTTGTCAGGCACAATGAGGATATATTTCCCAGTGTTGTCGTAGCCCATACTGATATACCCGGCTTTTGTTTCATTGAAATGTATATGTGGCAGAAAAAATATGCTCAATACAATGAGCACTACGAGGATATATAGACTATACTCCTTTACTGATGAAGAAATTCTTTCCAGTGGCGTTGACATTCGATATTCTCCTTTTTTTGGTGTGAAAATATGGGGTTTTTCCTGATGAGTTTTCTGCCCTTGTGTCCTAAGGACATCACAGGGTAAAGAATGAGGGAAGTATATAAAGGAAGGAGAAGATTTTGAGTTGGTATAACACGGGGTTGAAGATTATAATATATGAGATGGCATATCACAGAAAGAGCGGTTGAAGTCTAAATACAATAAAGGTATATACTCATGCAGGCAATAGAAAAGTAGGTAAGGTAAAAAGACCAAAATGCGAAAAGATACCCCACCCCTCTCTCGATGTTCAAAAGCAGGTTGTATAAAAAACTGGAGGGTATTGGGGGATGGTGGAATCGTTGAAGGATCGGCAGAAAGGACGCTCTGAGTGGTTGGATAAACTACCGAAGGCGTTGCTAGAGAAGGTTTTCATGGGGGTGTTGTGAAAATGTACATTTTTTCTAATGAAGAAGATGAGAAGATAGCAGAATCTTCAAAAATTGAAGTGGACTCAATCTGGAGAGGCTACAATATTACTCCAATGTTTGAATTACTCAAAGGTTTGAATTTATCTGATGTCGTAAATAATTATTGTGATACGAAAAGGGGTATTTATCTAAAAAAGGAGGGAGTGGATTTAGGAATTAATAAAGCGATGCTTCAAGGGGGAGTCATACATACGTTAATTGAGAGAATATTTACAATAGTCAGAAAAAATGGTTTTAAAGTAAATCCAGAATTAATTGATTACCTTAGTGAATTAAAATCAGATGATATATTAATTGAAATAATCTGGGATGGTAGAAGGCTTCAAGAACTTAAGAATATATCGGATGATGAGGATGATTATTTAAATTCAGTAAACGAAATCAAGGAGGTCCTAACTCAATTGATTGATGTTGAGATAGGAAGAATAAATAAAATTAACGATTATTCTAACAACATAAATCTGCTTGATTTAGAAAAATACGTTGATGCTAGTATTTTTTACCTAGGCAGAGGAAAGATAGATTTACTAGCTAATTATAAAAACAAGATTGGCATATGTGATTTAAAGACCGGTTATCCCTTCGGAGATAATCTGTACGCAAAGTATCAGATTGCATTGTATTCCATGATGATGGAAAACGAATATAAAGTTGATATAAACTGGGGCGTTGTAATTTTTCCATTCGAGAAGATTTGGGGAGTAAAACGCATCAGGGAAGAACCATATAAACTGATTTTTTCAATAGATGAAAATATAAGACAGGGTGTGATTAAGGAATTAGGCAAAATCAATGAGTTACTAGCAAAAGATGAATTGCCTCCGATGTGTAATAAAAATTGCTCCTCGAAAGATATTTGTGAGAAGGGGGTGATTATATAACTAAAAAAACCTTAACTAATATCTTTCTATCAGAAGAAGATTTCAACGAAGGGTTCCCAGTTACGCTCTTTGAGATTATCGGTTGTACGACCCCAAAGGATGCCGAAAAAGTCGCAAATTGGTTTTCATCCAAATTTCGCCATTTGCCTGCTTCTTATTATTCAAAAGATGGTAGATGCTATCTTGCCATTGCGTCTGATGAAGAGGTTCCACCTACAATAAATTGCGAAAAATGCCACTATAAATTAGAGCTAAGAGAGAAAGTATGCAGATTATTCCCACACAATGAAAATGATAAGCGTACTGTTGAAAATTTAATGTATCGAGTTATCGAATCACACAATTACAAACACCTTAAAGAGCGTATTTGGACGAGAAACAAATCTCAGAGAATCTTCTGTGAGAAAGAGACTGAACTATTAGGACATGAAACGGAGGTACAGTTATATCCGGGTTATAGGCTCTCAGTTGAATTTCTCCCTGATAAACGAATCGGGTTGGTGTTAGATTCTACTACAACACTAGTTGATTATAACACATTAAACGATATATTAAAGGAATTAGGCAAAGAAAAATTTGTGGAAAAATTCAACGGAAAATACATCATATTTACCGATGAAAAAAGAACCCCAAAGCCCAGATATTTTGTAAAAATACGAGAAGGTTATAACATAGACTCTTTCATAGAGGAACATTATGGCAAAAAGGTCTCATTAAGAGAGAGATTTTCTGAGGTTAATCCGATAAGGAACAAGCCGTTTGATAAAAATGAACCAGTTGCAGAAATAAAATATTATGAGAAATATGAAGGGGCTTCTGATTTTGTCCCGTTAGGCACTTTACAATACTCACCCGACCTTGAGGATTTAAAAGAGACTGAGGACATAAAATTTCTTTCGGGTAAAATATACGCTAAACCAGAGTCTAAATATGATAAAATACTTAGGTATCTCTCATACTACAGGGAAATAGAAGTAGGAAAATACCTCAATCCAGTCAGGTTACATTTCACAAAAGAATATTTTATATATGATATTGAAGAACTAGAATTCCCATCTTTAAAATTTGGTGGCGATTTTGTTTTAAATCCAAGTAATCAGGATATAAAGAATAAGTGGCGATTTACCAAGGTGGATAATTTACGAGAGCACGGATATTACAAACAACCATCACTGGATAAGATACTAATCATTTGTAATTATTCTTTTAATAAACAAGTCGTAGAAACTTTTCGTGAAGAATTTTTGAAGGTTTTAAAAGAATGGAATCTAACATATGACATAAACAATGTAGATATTATCCCAATAAAAAATATTCAAGAATTGGATAGATTCATATCCCACAACAAAGGAAAAGACCCTGAGATTAGATATGGGGCAATATTGATACTAAATGACAGAATGATCAGATATGATGATTTAAAAGATTGTTTGAATAAGTATCAAGTACCATCTCAGGGAATCAAAGAATTGAACTGTAATATGGCTAATTTTAATGGTAAGGGTATCTATCGTAGCATATTGGAAAATACTATGGCAGGATTGATAGGCAAATGTAATGGCATACCCTGGATATTAAATGATAAATTATCTGCGGACTTCTATTTAGGTCTTGACAGTGGTGGCCCTAAAGGACAGCGTAATTGGAGTTGTGCTTATGTCTTTGATGAGCATGGTGAAGAGATACATCAGAGAGAAGCCGAATATTATGCAAGAGAAGGGCTTCCATCTAAAATCTTCAAAGCACTAATTATTGAAGCTGTTGAAAAAAAGTTCAATAGTACAAATGTGAATGTAGGAAATTTAGTAATACATAGAGATGGTTTTTTACCAAAAGCAGAAATGAATGGTTTAGAGGCAGCTATAGAAGAACTTAAAATGAAAGGGTTTTTGAGTTCTGATTTTCGATGTATAGTTGTAAACATAAGAAAAGCATCCAATTTCAGGATGTTTAACGAGATAAATAGAGGAATAAAGAATCCAATAATCGGAACGTTTTGTATACTCGACAATAAACGAGCAATATTATCAAATACTGGCTTTCCTCTTTTGTCTCAGTCCACAGCCAAACCTTTACTAATTGAGGTGCTTCCCATTTGTGGGGATTGTAATATTAAGGATGTCGTAAAAGATATATTCTATTTAAGTGAATTAAACTGGGGGTCTCCAATGACTGGTTTTAAGATGCCGATTACAATATATTATGCTGAAAAAATGATTGAATTTGCACATTTCAAGCATAAACCGACTCATTTACCTTTATAAGTGGTGGCTTATGGATAAAACAGAGATTTATAAAGAGGTACGAGAAACAACAATACGTAGGATAAATAGACTGATTCAATGGATAGATGATTTATTAGAATCTCGCTTAAATTTAGAATATGAAAATAGTATTTTAAAAAGGTACAAGTTAAAATTAGAGGATAAATTAATAAAGATCACAGGTCAAGATAATATAACAAATGTGCACTCATTAGACATATCTGAGATTGAAAGAGATTTAGTATTGATTATTGAAGATGTAAGATTTAAAGAAAAATATCCTCATGATCCTATTGATTTCTTAAAAAAGTTGTTTTATAAAGTAAATTTCGGATTAATAATTATCAATAGCAATATGTTTGAATATTATGAGTCGGGAATATTTGAGACTGTTTTTTTTATTGGCGCCCCATTAACTCTGTTATATGAAAGGCAATATATCCCTTTACTCGGACATGAAATAGGTCATCATTTCTATAAAAAGAGTGAGGTTTTCAAGCGATTTGATTCTAAAATAAATCTTAAAATAAGTCAGATTGAAGAAGATGCACTACACCCAGCTACATTTAACCATATTGATAGACCATTATTAGCTAAAGCTGAGTTTCTAAAACGAATACTACCTGAGTGGAAAGGAGAATTTTTTGCGGACCTTTTTGCAACTTCAATATGGAACCTTAAATATGTTCGTTCTTTTGCAGTTTTCCAGCTCGATAAGGCATATTTTTCCTATGATGAGAGCGATCCTACCAATAAATTGAGATTTGAAATAATGTTAAAATTACTGGAAATGAGCGGATGTGAACATTCTAAAACTGATGATATATTGAAAACCTACAACGGACTTATACATTCAGATAGCGCATTAGAAGCAAAGATAAGAGGGGTATTCACTGATGAATTAAAATCCACGATCGTAGAGGATTTTGAAATATACATAAAAAATAATAAAACATGTAATAGGATAAAGGAGGAAATGATGAAATTGGAGTATCTTCATTAGATTTATTAAGAAGCCATCAAACACCTATTAGAAAAGGACTCTTCTTCCATGACCTTTCACCTTCGGCCTCGGCCCTATCGGGTTCTGACAACATGCAGGTATATGATTCGCTGATGCTCGTTCAAATTTGCCCTTAGGGACAAATTTCACATACCCCTAGGACATTAAACGAAATTTCTAATTCTTCCTTACATGAACATCTTTCTTTGTGACTTGGCTTCGCTTAACCCTAAAAAAGAGGAAAATGTGCCATATTGCTACGCAACCATGCATAACATCGGTTAAATGGCTCCGCTTCACCCAAATTTTCAATAATCGGGGTGAGGGGGGTTCCATTAAAAACGGAAAGAGAAAAACAAGTATTTATATGTAATTTCAGTATATTATAATTAGAGATAATTCCATGTATAATGATGAAGAAGCAACTCTACAACTCATAAACGAGTTCAAAACAAGGAAAGAGATAATTGATCCCCAGCTTCGCAATCAAGGATGGGATTTCAGATACATAAAGGAAGAAGTTAACGCGACAAAATCAGATATAAAAAGAGGTAATTATGTACTCTTTAATGGGACAGTAGAAAGAGGTGAAATATACATAGATTACCTCCTTTTAAATGACGATAATACACCTCTTGCCATCATTGAAGCAAAAAGATACGATGTTGATCCCGAAAAAGGCAGAATACAAGCGAGAACATATGCTAAGGAGATAGAGAGTCAAACAGGACTTAAAATACCAATATTCATGACCAACGGGGAAGTCTGGAAGTTTATTGATGAATATGGAAGGGAAAGAAAAGTCAGCGGTCCTTTTAGCCAGCAGGACCTGAAAAGAAGGCAGGAACTCTATAAGAGCAGGAAAAACCCCCGGCAAGTCCCTCACGACACAAAAATTGTAGATAGGGTAAAGAGTATACAGATTGTCAGGAAACTGAGCGAACACTTTGAAGAAGGGTATAGAAAAGCTCTGGTTGTAATGGCAACTGGGACAGGAAAAACCCGTGTGGCTATGGCCATTATAAAGATTCTAATGGATGCAAACATGGTAAGAAATGTTCTATTTATCGCGGATAGAACCGCTCTCGTGAACCAGGCGAAGGCCAACGGTTTTGATGCATACTTCTCCGAGCCTGTTTCGGATATAAGAGAAGAAATAAGCACGACCAGCAGGCTTTATGTGTCCACCGTGCAGACGCTTGTCCGTGATAAAAAATATGCAAAGTTCAGTCTAGGATTCTTTGACATCATTATATTCGATGAAGCACACAGGTCATACTACGACAGGCAGAATGTTGTACAGCAGTACTTTGATGCCATACAGATAGGATTGACCGCCACCCCGAGAGATGAGATTGACCGGGACACCTATAAACTCTTTGATTGCGAAAAAAGTCCGACCGTTGAGTACGATTATGAGGAGGCTGTACAGGATGGGGTACTGGCTCCATACAGGGCTGAGATAATAGAAACCGAGGTTCTTTCATTAGGAATAGAAGGTTCGACCCTTTCAGATGACATAAAAGACAAGATACGCAGGCAAGAGGAGGACCCTGACCTTCTTGAATTGAACGGAAGCGAGTTTGACCGAGTATTCATGGATAATCTGACAAATAAACTCATAATAACGGAGTTCATGAACCTCTGCTATAAATCCGATGAGGGTAAGCCGAGCAAATCGATATTCTTCTGTGCAAGTCAAAGACACGCCGAGAAAGTGAAAGAGATTTTCAATGAGCTTTATCCGAGCATAGCCGCCGATGTTCAGGTAATAATCAGCAAACAGTCCAGGGCACAGGATGAAGTTAACAGGTTTAAGAAGAACTCCGAGCCTAGAATCGCCATTTCCGTTGGAATGCTGGACACAGGCATAGATGTACCAGAGGTGTGCAATCTTGTATTCATAAAACCCGTGTTTTCCAAGGTAAGATTCTGGCAGATGTTAGGAAGAGGGACACGAAACCAGAAAGCATGTAGGCACAAGGACTGGCTACCGAACAGAGAAAAGAAGGATTTCCTTATACTTGATTTCGCAATTGGAGGATACTCTAACGTAAAGGCGCATAATTTACAAGCTAGCGAACAGAAGGGGGGGCGTTCCAAGGGCGCACAGCAGAGAATATTCGAGAACAGGGTAAACCTTCTGAAAGAAGATCTTAGTGCGGAACAGAAAGAACTGGTACTCAATAAAATCATGGAGTCGATAGACCAGCTTGACGAGAGGGACTTTTTCACGAGGGAGAGACTCTCGTTGATAAACAAACTCAAAGAAAACAGGTTTGACCTTGATAGATACATGGATGATTTATTGAATCAAATAGCGCCTCTGATGATGTTCATGCCAGGCACGAACCCGCACATAACTTCATTTGTTCTGGAGGCAGAGAGCCTCTTCAAACTTGTCTTAGACAGGAATTACGAAGAGATACAGAAGATAGGGGATAATATACAGTTAAAAGTTGCCAATCTCCTCCAGCAGAGCAATCTGAAAGCCATTCAGGACAACAAGCAGAATCTGATTCGGGTCCTTCAACCCAAGTTCTGGACTGACCTGACCTTTGCGGACATCGAGTTTCTGGTAAAGACAATATCGCCTTTGATGATGTACTATGTACCCGAAGGAGGGAAAATAATACAGGTGGACGCACCGGACATAGTACTCGCAAGAGAAGAGTTCGAGATGGAAGTAAAAGAGGACCCTAAACTAAAAGAGTTCATCGAAACAAACCCACTTATCCAGAAAATCAAAAACGGAGAGCCGCTAACATCGAAGGAACTTAAAGAGATAGAAAGGAATTTGAACGCGCTAAAATCAGAAATAACTATAGAGAACATTCAGACGCATAAAAAGAAGGACTTCATAGTATTCCTCAAGGAACTCATAGGGCTCAGCGATGATCGGAATCCCAGAGAGATAATAGAGCAGAAGTTTGACGAGTTTATCATAGACACACATAACTACAACTCCCGGCAGATTGAGTTCCTTATCCTTCTTAAAAAGGTGCTGGCCGAGAGAAAATATCTGGAGAAGAGAGACCTTGCTTCCGAGCCATTTGTGGAAGAAAGACCTTGGGATTTATTTCAAGAGGAAGAGCTTACTAGGATTATACAAGAGTGCCAAGAACTTCCTGTGATAATTTAGGTAGACATAGGTAGACGCAAAAATATTATATATGTTTGCCGCTTTATGTTTGAGTATGGAATATGTAGCACTCTCTGCAAAACTGCCGACAGACATCGCCACGGAATTCAAGCTATTCGCAGAGAAGAAGGGATTGACGACTTCCATGCTTCTAAGGGAATTGATAGAAAGCGAGATAAAGAAGCCAATGGCCAAGTATGTGGCCGGCAGGAACAAGATTGCATATAGGAGGGAAACGGACACATTCAGCTGGATGATAGCCCTTGACAGCGGCGAAACAATAGAGATGATAGATGCCGCCAACCCAGAATTCGTTTTTAACCTCCAGAAAATGCTAAATCTCGCCATAGACGAGAGGGCTGCACTCATCGGCCAGAAGGAGCCAGATTCGATACCTATTCCCAGCAAAATTACACGGAGGAAAAAAGAATGAAAAAATTACCTGAATGTTGGGAGGAAGTTAATATAAAAGATGTTGCTTATGTTGATTCTGGACAAGGAGCACCTCAGGGAGAGTCATGGTACAGTGGAACCAAAATATTTGTAAAAGCAAAGGATTTGAATTTTCTTACAGGTGGGAAATATGTGGGAGATAACTGCTCAAGGATTACCCAAAGAGCTGTAAATGAGTACGGTTTAAAAAAGTACTCTAAGAACTCCATAGTTTTTCCCAAAAGCGGAATGTCTGTAAAAACAAATAACATTGCAATGCTAAAAGACGACTCCTATGTAGTTAATCACTTGGCCGTGTTAGAAGTAAAAGACGAAAAAAAATGTCTTCCCAAATACCTATATTACTACTTGTTGAAAAAGGAGATATCTAGTTTATCATTTAATCCCGCTTATCCCTCAATTCGCCTAACAGATATTAAAAATTTTAAAATTGTTCTTTCACCCATAGAACAGCAGGAGCGCATCGTTAGAATGCTGGACGAGGCAGACAGGCTCGTACAACTCAGGCAGGAGGCTGACAGCCTTACAGATGAGTACCTCTGGAGCGTATTTTATGAGATATTCGGGGACCCTATTACCAATCCGAAGGGGTTGGTGATTATGCCAATTAAGGAGGTTGTTGCAGAGTCTCAATATGGCACATCTCAAAAATCTAACCTAAACAAAATGGGATATCCTTTAATTGGAATGGGAAACATAACCTATAATGGAAGGATAGACTTATCTTCTTTTTCTTATGTAGATATCCCAAAAACAGAGTTTGAAAAGCTAAAACTAGAAAAAGGAGATGTCATATTTAACAGAACAAATTCTACTGAATTAGTTGGAAAGGCAGCATACTGGAATATTGAAATGAATGCTGTTATAGCCTCTTATCTCGTGAAAATCAAAGTGAATGAGAAAATGAATCCGATATTTTTTGCAGCAACCCTCAACACAGTGTACTTCAAGAAGTTATTTCAGACGCGGTGTAAGAAGGCTGTAAATCAATCAAATATAAGTCCGACACTCCTTAAAACATTCAATGTTTATGTTCCGCTTAGAGAGTTACAGGATGAATTTGCTGAAATCTATCAGAGGATCAACAGGTTGAAAGAAACTCAAATTACTTCTAAAGAAAATATAAACAATTTCTTTCAATCTATTCTCCAAAAAGCATTTAGGGGGGAATTAGCATGATAGAGACGGGGCTAAAAACTCAGATTGACGAGCTCTGGGAAGAACTCAGAGAAGTGACGGATGCCCGAAGCAGAATAGGCCAGATCTCTCTTCTGCTTTTTATGAACATCGTGGAGGATTGGGATAACGATAGAAAACAAATGGCAATATTAAGAGAGGAAGAGTATACATCAATCTTCGAGGGTACATTGGAGTATAATGGTCACACTATTGAGAAAGAAGAGTGTAGGCGGTCTGTGTGGAATCAGTATCAGGCAGAAGAGATGAGAACTCATATCCTTGAGTCCGTAATCCCTTTCTTATCATACATGAATGACCATGTTTTTCAGATGTTCATGAAGAACAATTCTTTAATGGTAACTGACCCGAGGACTTTAACAAGGGCCGTAACTCTGGTTACACAGATAAACCTATGGAAAAAGGACCCTGAGCAACGACATGCTGTTTATGAATACCTGCTTGAGAAATTTGGCTTTTATAAAGAGAACAGTCAATATCCTACACCTAGGCACATTATAAATCTTCAGATAGCACTAGCAGACCCGGATGTGGGTGAAAAAATATGTGATACAGCCTGCGGAACCGGTGGATATCTGGCCAAGAGCTATCTATATATACGAAAAAAGTACACTTCGGATGAATTCATAAACACTGAAGAAAATGGAGAAGAATACGGATTCAAAACAGATAAGTTATCATCAGCCAGACAGGGAGAACTTAAAACCAGTACATTTTTCGGTGTAGACATAGATGACACTATGGTTCATTTCGCTCTTATGAATCTTCTATTATTGGGAATAACTACCCCAAATATTACTCAAGTAAACTCTCTCTCTACCAGATATGAGGAGTTTGGTTCTTATGATATGGTTATAAACAACCCTCCTTTTAACGGGAAGATTGAGGAGTCCGAGAAGAGTGATAGGTTCTCATACGATACTAACCAGAACAGATTCTTATTTGTTGATTTGATGATTTACCTCCTAAAGACTGGTGGGCGATGCTGTACACTTGTGCCAGAAGGTTTTCTGTTTGGGAGCACAAATGACAACAAAGCAATAAGGAAGAAACTAATCAAAGAATGCCGCTTAGATGCCGTGATATCCCTCCCCAAAAAGGTTTTTCCGTCCAACACATCAGCAGCCATAATCTTCTTCATCAAAGGTGAACCTACTGAGAAGGTGTTTTTCTATAAGATGGAAGCTGATGGATACAGTATTGACAACAAACGCGAGTTCATAGACGGTAAAGGTGACATTCCAGACATTCTTGAAAAGTTCGGAGAATTCCAGAATGGAGAGGATTTCTCAGACCACAAATCAAAATATTTTACGGTAACTGCTGAGGAAATAGAAGAAAAAGACTGGAACTTAATGTTTTCAGAATGGCAGGAGATAGAATACGAGGAAGTTGAGTATGACCCGCCGAAGGTTTTGCTTGATAAAGTCATAGAATTTGAAGAAAGCATTATAAATTCTGCAAATAAGCTCAAGGAAGTGGATTTAATGAAGAAACTAATGAGGCATGACTGATGTTAGACGCAGAACTAAAATCAAAAATAAACCAGTTATGGGACAAGTTCTGGAGCGGTGGGATTTCCAACCCGCTTCAGGCCATAGAGCAGATTTCATACCTGATGTTCATGAAACGGCTGGAAGACGAGGATAATCAAAAACTCCAAATGGCCAGAATGACAGACAAGAACTATACCTCCGTTTTTGAGAAGAACGAAGACTGCCGCTGGTCCCACTGGACCAACCTTACCGGGGACGAGATGCTCTGGCATGTAAGGGACCGCGTCTTTCCTTTCCTGAGAAATCTGGGCGATGAGGACTCTCTTTACCGCCAGTATATGAAGGACGCTACCTTTATCATACCCACAGCCGGCCTGCTAATAGAGGCCGTGAACACAATAAACGAGATGAAGATCAAGGAGCAGAACCGCGATACAAAAGGAGATTTGTATGAGTACCTTCTTTCCGAACTCAGAACATCGGGAAAGAATGGCCAGTTCAGAACGCCACGCCATATTATAAAAATGATGGTGGAAATAGCCGACCCGAAAATCGGGGAGAAGATATGCGACCCCGCCTGCGGAACCGCTGGTTTTCTGGTAAATGCCTATGAGCACATCATTAAGGATAATACCTCCAAAGACCTCATTAAAGTGGATGAGAAGGGCAAAGAATACAATTTCAAAGGGGACAAACTGAGCATAAAGCAGTGGAAGATACTCAAAGAAGAATCGATATACGGGTTTGATTTTGACCAGACGATGGTCAGAATAGCGCTGATGAACCTGATGATGCACAACATAAAGAACCCGAACATTAAGCAGATGAATACCCTCTCGACCAGATACCACGAGAGCAAAATGTATGATGTGATTCTGGCCAATCCTCCATTCAAGGGTAGCCTCGACGAGTCTGAGATAAGCGATGTCCTCACCATCAAGACAAAGAAGACTGAGATACTCTTTCTGGAGCAGATGTATAACCTCATGAGAATCGGGAGCAGGACCGCGGTCATCGTGCCTGATGGCGTGCTGTTTGGTAGCAGCAAAGCCCACAGAGAAATGCAGAAGAAACTTATAGAGGAGTGCAGGCTTGATGCGATAATCTCCATGCCTTCTGGGGTATTCAAGCCCTACGCTGGCGTATCCACGGCAGTGCTGTATTTCACTAAAGGAGAGCCTACGGAAAAGGTCTGGTTCTATAATATGGAATCCGACGGCTTTACTCTGGATGACAAGAGAACATTCATAGACGGCAAGGGCGACATACCAGATATAATCAAAAAGTTCAGGAACAGATACAATCTGGACATGAGTGACAGAACCGCAAAATGCTTCTTTGTGGATGTTCAGGAGATACGGGACAACAACTATGACCTCAGCATCTCGAAGTATCAGGAAATAGAGTATGAAGAGGTGGAATACGAGCATCCTGCTGTAATAAAGGAGAAGATAATAGAACTAGAGGAACAGATAATTGAAACCATTCAAAATATTGATATAAAAATACAACATTAATAAAATTCCCACAAGAGGTGACTCTGCTATTGAAAACTACGCCAAGCCCCAGATGTTCAGGAAAATTGGAAACTTCTCTGCTCTTCACACACTCCGTTCGTTGCAATGCTCGACTTCCTTTTCAACAATCAGAGAAGCAGGAGAGTATTTAAAAGGATAAGAAAGACCCACATAGTTCCCTGGCTGTATTCCCTAACTGAAGTGGAGGGTTTTTAGCAGCAACTTTTTTAATAACATTTTTCTGCATATGAGTAAAACATCTTAACCCTTGTGAGAAGTCTTCTCTGATAGCCTTTGATTACTCTTCTAAGGGATTCTAGCAACAGATAGGTATGTGGTTGGGTAACACGCACATGAAAAAACATACAACGAAACATGGTGAAAAACCAGGGTCTTTAGTGGTTATAACAGATGTCCTAAGTTGCTCAGGAAAAAGAGCCTACCACAGTCACGATTTTCGTTTTATTCAGTATATCTGCACTTGCAGACCCCTCTATTTTAGCTTTGCTAAAGTTGGAGGATTCAACATTTAACGCCCCGTCCAGAGTATACACTCTCCA
>VAOZ01069772.1_pt1 | contig 13633 bp, 13 predicted proteins | sample 3394041 | NCBI WGS metagenome assembly VAOZ01 (sample SAMN08290431, study PRJNA428436) | hydrothermal vent metagenome | isolation source: Deep-sea hydrothermal vent chimney | place: Indian Ocean: Southwest Indian Ridge
CGTACGGCATGTAGTTATGTGTTATACAAACTCTAATTTCTTTTTTTATTCCTTAAAAACCCATACCTCCTGGCATACCACCGCCCATACCAGATTCTGGTGCTACTGGTTTCGGCTCTGGAATGTCGGTAATTGCAGCTTCTGTTGTAAGCAACATTGCTGCTGCTGATACGGCATTTTCAATAGTACTTCGCGTTACTTTTGCTGGATCAATAATTCCGGCTTTTGCCATATCTGGAACTATTTCATCAGCTAGTGCATCATAGCCGGCAAACCCTTTTGCTTCTTCCATCTTGCGCATAATGAGAGAAACATCTTCGTTCCCTGCATTCAATGCTATTTGGCGCAGTGGCTGTTCAAGAGCACGCGCTACAATTGAGTAGCCAGTCTGTTCATCTTTTCCAAGATTCTTTCGCCTTGTTGCCAAAAGAGTACGAGAGATATTTGCCAGTGTCGTTCCACCTCCGGGAACAATACCTTCTTCAAGTGACACCTTAGTTGCTTTTACAGCGTCATCAACTTTATCTTTTAGATATTTCATTTCAGTTTCCGTTGCGGCACCAACACGAATAACGGCAACACCCCCTGTGAGCTTTGCAATACGCTCTTCAAGTTTTTCCTTATCAAACTTTGATTCCGTTTGCTCAACCAATGTACTCATTTGTTTTACTCGCGCTTCAATATCACTTTTCTTTCCTTTGCCCCCAACAAAAACAGTCGTATCTTTTGTAGCAACTACTCTGCTTGCTTTTCCAAGCATTGCAAGCGTAGCACTTTCAAATGTTTCTCCCAAGTCAGAAGAAATTACCTGTGCCCCGACGACCGTTGCAATATCTGCGAGCAATTCTTTTTTGCGGTCACCGTAGCCTGGAGCTTTCACCGCGAGCACACTGAAGGTTCCGCGCAACCTGTTCACCACAAATGTGGCAAGCGCATCACCTTCCACATCTTCAGCGATGATAACGAGCTCTTTCTTTTCAGCTTGCGCAACTTTTTCAAGTAGGGGAAGAATTTCTTGTACACTACTAATCTTTTTATCAGTAATAAGAATTGACACATCACGGTACTCAGATTCCATGCGTTCTGGATTAGTAACCATATAAGGAGAGACGTAGCCCTTATCTATCTGCAATCCTTCTACCACATCATAAGATAGTTCCGTTCCTTGAGATTCTTCAACCGTCACAACACCATTTTTCCCAACCTTATCAATGGTATCCGCGATAATGATACCAAGCTTCTCAGACTCCGATGAAATACTTGCAATCTGCCGAATATCATTTTTACCTGAAATTGGCTTTACCATTTTTTTCAATTGTTCAAGACTATCTTTGCGAGCCTCTTCCATACCGTTACGAATTGCCATAGCACTTGCTCCCTTCACCATCTGCCCAAGCCCTTCATTAATCATCGCCTCAAGCAACACAACCGTGGTAGTGGTTCCATCGCCAACTCCGTCACTAGTTTTATTTGCTACCTCTTTAACAATTTCAGCACCAATATTTTCAAACGGGTCTTTGAAAGAAATTTCCTTAGCAATTGAAACACCATCGTTAGTAATGCGTGGACCACCGTATGATCTACTTAACACTACATTTCTTCCACGTGGACCAAGTGTTACTTTTACTGCTCGCGCCGCTTTGTTAATTCCGTCATATAATTTACGACGCGCTTCTTCACCAAAAAGAATTTGTTTAGTCATAATTATTATAAGTTATGCGTTAGGGATAATTGCCAAAACATTTGATTCTGAAAGTATGTAATACTCTTCTCCGTCAATCTTCACTTCGTCATAGCCATACTTTGAAAATAATACCTTATCACCAACAGAAACTTCGATTGGTTGTCTTACGCCGTCTTCATATTTACCAGACCCGATGGCGACCACAGTACCTCGTTCTGGTTTTTCCTTGCTTGCCGATTCGGGAATAATTATACCTGAGACTGATTTTGTCATTTCATCTTTGCTCACTGGACTTACAACTACCCTGTCCCCTAGTGGTTGGATAGAGATTTTTTCTTTTTTTGCCATATGTTATTGTTTGTAATTAATGAACAATATCAAATAAAATTGTTAAAAATAAACCCCTCAATGTGACGTGCCCACATTGGATATGTACAGTATAGATAAATCGGCATACTAATGCAAGAAAAATATATTTATAGGTATATATAATTTTCTTTGTTATTAATTTTCTTTGTTTTTTAGCCTAATTGCTAATGCGCTCAATACTGTCGTATAGTAGTATTGAGTTGGCGTATATCAATGGTTGCATTCTGCACCACTTACATGGTATGCTCACATTTACAGATGGAAGCAGTCTCTACATTATTGCCATATACGGAAATCATCTTATCACTCCTCGTGATAGTAGGCGTTGTGCTTCAGCAACGCGGTGCGAGTTTAGGTGGTGCCTTTGGAGGAGATAATTTCTCGTCAACATTTTATAAACGTCGTGGGGCGGAACTTTTCCTGTTCCGCGCAACGGTTGTGTTGTCAATTTTGTTGGTACTTGCTGCCTTGACAGGCTTCTTTCTGCAAGGAGCATGAAAAGTGCTTTTTCGCGGGCATGGCGTACTGTTATACGATATCGTTCTTATAAACCATTACTTAAATTATCGCGCGTAATACGCGCGTTGCCACCAAGTGATAAATTTATAGCTTATATACTTGCTGGTATCGTAATTATAGTAAGTATAGTTGCAGTACGTTCTGTTGAGTATAAGTTATTCGTGTCAGTTCCAGCATATGGAGGGACAATTATTGAGGGTGATCTTGGATCTCCGAGATATATCAATCCATTGCTCGCTCCGACAGATGCCGACCGCGACATAGTTGCTTTAACCTACGCTGGTTTAATGGAGTTTTCTGGAAAAGGAAAGTTTGTTCCAGTACTCGCACAATCGTACACGATTTCGCCAGATGGGAAAACATATACATTTATTCTTCGTAAAAATGCACGCTTTTCTGATGGCACACATGTAACTGCCAATGACGTGGTATTCACTGTTAAGAAAGCGCAGGATCAAAATCTTAAAAGTCCATTATTTCAGGATTGGCACGGAGTAACAGCAACAGCAATAAACGCGCGTACAATAAAATTCACGTTACCGCAACCTTATGCACCGTTTTTGCAGAATACAACACTTGGTATTTTACCGGAACATCTATGGAAAAATATTTCTGATGCCCAATTTCCTTTCTCAAAACTCATGACTTATCCAGTCGGCGCTGGACCATTTGTAGTAAGTAAGGTAATACGAAACGCCACTAACGGACTTGTCACAGAATACGACCTTACTGCGTCAAGGAATTATGCACTTGGAAGACCATACCTAAATGGGATAGACATACGATTTTATCCAAATAACACAGTGCGATCTAAAGCACTTTTACAAGGAAAAATTACCAATGCATACGGTATCACAACAAATAATAAGAATAGCCATGTATTAGGTGCACCATCATCAAGTGTGTTCGGGGTATTCTTTAATGAAAATAAAGATCCAATTCTTACAAACCTTGCAATACGAAAAGCGTTATCGTTGGCAATAAACCGTCCTCAGCTTATACAAAATATCTTTGGAGGAAATGGATTTCCGATTATGGGACCAGTACCACTTGGCATGGGGGTAACACAAACACCCATACCAATAAGTACGCATGGTATTGAACAAGCTACACAAACACTAGAAAAAGCTGGTTGGACATATGATGGTAATACACGAATGTGGAATAATAAAGTGAAGAAGCTCACTTTCAGTTCCTTGACCATTAAGACATCAAATGTATTTTCAATGCGAGAAGTCGCCACAGCGGTTAGAAATGATTGGCAAAAACTTGGTATATCCGTAACAATAGAATTGTATGAACCAGGAGACTTAAATCAAAATGTTATCCGCCAGCGAAATTACCAAGCATTATTATCTGGAGTTGCTATTAATCACGGTCAAGATCTCTTCGCATTTTGGCACTCATCGCAACGTACTGACCCTGGTCTCAATATTGCACTCTATGCAAATAAAACAGTTGATACTCTTCTGGAGGATGCTCGTACTGTGCAAAATTCAAAGAAACGACTTAGCGACCTTAATGCAATTGAAAAAGATATTAGTGCCGACTATCCAGCAGCTTTTATTTATAATCCAAAATTTATCTATACGATACAAAATAGTTTACATGGTGTTAACATACCAATCATTAACACACCATCAAATCGTTTTGCAACCGTTAGCTTGTGGTATAATACCACCAACCTTGTATGGCCATTTCTTGCGTCGCAAAGAATGCCCTAATATAGAAAATATTAAAACACTTAATTATCAACATAAAAAATAAAAATTATGACCTCAGCACCAGCACCAGCTCCAGCACCGGAGCCACGACAAGATTCGGATTATCAAAATCATCCGCACAGAAATAGACAACGAAATGAATCTTTTCCTCGCGCACCACACCAAGCAAGAATACCAACTGTTGGTACACGGACAAAACCGAGACCTGGGGCCGCGATGAGAAAAATTCGTCGTACGCTACGCAGACCAACCATGCTTACAACTAGACCAAAGAATAAAGTTACATACCTTCCAGATATGCCAGACAAAAATACAATACGTATTATACCAATTGGTGGAGTTGAAGAGGTTGGACGTAACATGCTTATTGTCGATGTAAATGGAGACATTTTTGTTATGGATGCTGGTTTTGCATTCACCTCAGATGACAGCGCCCCTGGTGTAGACTACACTCTTCCAAATACGAAATTCTTGGAGGAAAATAAAGACCGAATACGCGCCGTTATCATTACTCACGAAAACCTTGACCATATTGGTGGCATTCCATTTCTTCTTCCACGTTTCGGCAACCCGCCAATTTATACTCGCGCGCTAACTGCGACTATGATTGCCAAACGACAAGATGAATTTCCAAACGTACCAAAACTAGAGGTAAATATTGTTGAGCCAGGAAGTGAACATACTATTAGTAATACAAAAATTGCATTTTTTCCTGTTACACACTCAATACCAGATTCCATGGGTGTGTCAATACGTACACCACAAGGCAATGTGGTCATTACTGGCGACTTAAAGTTGGAACATGAAAATACTGAGCCAAGCGAAAGAGAGCTTGCCACATGGGGAAAGATTGCAAAGGAAGATAACATATTATTTATAGCTGACTCAACCAATGCGGAAAAAGATGGTTTTTCTATCCCCGAAAATCAAGTGACAAAAACACTTGGAGATATTATTAGGACTGTAAAAGGACGTTTGATTATTGGTACTTTTGCATCCCAATTTGAACGAATGTTGCACATTATTAAAATTGCCGAAGAGTGTGGTAAAAAAATAGTCACAGAAGGGAGATCTATTCGTGTCAACTTGGAAATAGCAGAGAAAACCGGCTTATTGACCATACAAAAAGATACCATAATTCCAGCTCAGGAAATGGAAAATTATCCACCAAATAAAATACTTGTACTAGCCACTGGCGCTCAAGGAGAGGAATTTGCAGCATTGATGCGTATTGCTACAAAGCGACATAAATATATTCAGTTTAATGAACGAGATACAGTCGTGCTCTCTTCTTCGGTCATCCCCGGAAATGAAATCGCTGTACAAAAATTGAAGGACAATCTCTATCGACACAAGATGGCAATTATTAATTATCGATCCTCCGATGTACACTCAACTGGCCACGGTAATTCTGGTGAGTTGGTATGGATTAATAAGCAAGTAAATGCGAAATTCTTTATGCCAGGATATGGCTACTACTCCATGCTTTATTGCCACGCTAAAGCTGTTGAGCAAGCTGGGCGTCCGAAAGATACCATAATAATTCCAGACAACGGAATGGTAATAGATATTATTGATAAAAAAATATCTATACATAAAGAAAAAGTACCAGCAGACGCGCTTGTCGTTGATGGATTTTCAATTGGTGATATGCAAGAGGTAGTTGTCCGTGACAGAAAAATGCTTGCAAAAGATGGCATGTTCGTCATTATCGCTACCATCCAATTGAAAACAGGGAGATTGAAAAAATCACCAGATATAATCTCGCGCGGGTTTGTATATTTACGAGAATCACAGGAAATGCTAAATCAGGCACGACTTCTTATCAGAAAGACTGTTGAAGATTCCACACGAGGTATGAATCCTATAGATCTTGGTTATGTCAAAAATGAACTTACTGACGCGCTCGCTGGATTTTTATTCGTAAAAACAAATAAAGCACCAATGGTCATACCTGTACTTATTGGCATATAGTAAACTTATTCATAACTTACAATATTGGCTGAGATAGTTCAGTGATTCCTATACATAAAATCAAATTGGATCATAATTCCATTTAATTAAATAGTATAAATAACATCTTTGCGCTCAACAACTATCTTCCAGCCATTACGCTTTGCTTCTCGGTAGAGTATCTTATTCGGATTAAAGGCTATTGCCGTATCCGCTTGTTCGAGCATTGGTAAATCACTCCCAGTATCTCCAACTGCTACCGATTTCGTAAGAGTAAGATTTTCTTTGCGTATCGCTCGCGTTAAAATGACACCCTTATTCATTATGAGTTCCTCATTGGCAATTGTTCCAGTAAACTTTCCTGACGCACCAGTCTCATAAAAAATTCCATATGCTTTGTCAAACCCAAGCTCAAAGCTGAATCCATCGACAATAAATTTGGGTGAATGCGATATTGCTAACAGATAATAACCTCTTTGCTTTAAATCACGAACAAGATCTCTTGTGTAGCGATACACACGATCTTTCATTTCTTCAATAATTTCTCCTGCAACATCAGCTACATCTGCATAGGAAATACCTTTCAACTGAGAACCAAACGCATCAACCACTTTATGAACATAAGAATCATAGTCACCTTTGCGATTGAGCCACTGGTCATATTCCATGGCATATATCGCTTGCGTTTCTTTTGAAAAGATTTCTCGTTCAATGAGTTTTTTAACTAACTCAATAAATAATGAGGAACGGAAAATTGTTCCATCAATATCAAACACTGCTACTGGGAGTTTTTTAAGCATAGTAGTATCATACCGCACCAGAGCAAATGGCGCACAAACAAGCGAACTATTCACAATGAGGGGTTTACGAAACCCCTCATTGCTACAGGACACGGCAAAATGATGGCGGATTTGATGACAAAAGAAACTTGAAAAGCATAAATCCTCACTTCTCGCTCATCTGTATTATTTTGCCTTTGGCCAGATTGCTGCCGCGTTTGGATAGAGTTTTGTAAGTGGATGTTGCTCACAATCGTGTGCTCGCGCGGGACATACATACCTACCATAAAGTACCAGCCCATTGTTTATATATTTCCAATCTCTTTTTGGAATAAGTATTTCTAAATCTTTTGATATTCTTGTTGGATCAGTATGGTCTGTAAGATTAAACCGCAATGCAAAACGGCGCACATGTGTATCAGTAGCAATACCATCCCACTTGTCAAAAAGTTCTCCCAATACTACATGTGCCGTTTTGTATCCCACGCCAGGAAGTTTTATGAGTTCATCTTGTGTATCTGGAACAATGCCACCACATACATCAAGCACCATTTTAGCAGAAGCAATGATATGTTTTGCCTTGGCACGAAAGAAAGTAATAGATGAAATTTCTTCAGCAAAAGTAACCCAATCAGTACAGGCAAAATTATTTACTGACTTATATTTCTTGAATAGTGTTTCTGTGAGTGCATTCACTTTCTTATCAGTACATTGTGCAGATAAAATAACTGCAACCACAAATTGAAAATTCGTTTTATGATTGAGCTCACTTTTGGGCTTTGGATATGTTCGTTTTAAATAAGCAACAATCTTATTAGCTCGCAAGATTCGTTGCTTGGTGCTATTCGAAATGTGTTCACTCATAAGAGTCAAATGTATCACTCGCTGGGCCATCAGTTCCTTGTGCATACGCATTAAGCGGTTGTGTATGCCACCCTTCTATGATAGGAGTTATAAAATTCCATGCAGCGCGTACTTCATCCGTTCCAGCAAACAATGTTTGGTCACCACTTAAGCAATCATATAATACTCGTTCATACGCATCTGGAAGGTGTTCAGAGAGGGTGCTATCACGATAGGCAAAATGAAGTGTGCGTGGTTCAACTTCACTTGATAACCCAGGTTTCTTTGCCCAAAAAAGTATTGAAATATCTTCTTGCGGCTGCAATGTAAAGGTAAGTGTATTTTGACAACCGTGTGAATCGTCAGAGTTACACAATGTGCCAAGAGTTTGTTTGAAATAAATAGTGATACTTGCTACCTTCTGTCGCATATGCTTCCCGCTCTCTAAAATAAATGGGACTCCTTTCCATCGCGGTGAATTAAGAAAGGCGCGTATCTTAAAATAAGTTTCCGTTTTGGTATCAAAATCAACGCCTTCTCCCAAAATAAAACCTTCGTACTGCCCACGCACGATATCACGTGAGAAATCCTCAATCGGTTGCAATTGCTTGAGTACATTGGCGCGTGCGTGGTGAATATATTCTGAATCTAATTTACCAGGATTTTCCATAGCAATTACGGCAAGCATCTGCAAAAGGTGGTTTTGTCCGACATCACGCAACGCTCCAGTGTCACTATAAAATGTACCGCGCCCTTCCATACCAAGATCCTCAAGAAGTTGAATATGGACTTTTTCAATACCAGCATTATTCCATAATGCCTCAAAGATAAAATTAGAGAAACGAAAATTTACTATGTTTTGTACCATTTCTTTCGCAAGATAGTGGTCAATGCGATAAATCTGATCTTCGGAAAATAATCTTCCAAGCTTTTCATCAAGTGCAATTGCTGTATCCAAATCTCTTCCAAATGGTTTCTCAATCAATATACGCGTTGGATCTGCTGGTGACTTATATTTGGTAGTACCTGAGTCATATAGATTCTGTAATGTAACTTCATAATGTGCCGGTGAAATTGCAAGATAAAATAATTTATTTACCTGAGAATTATATTTATGCTTAAGTAATTGTATATATTCATCGAGAGCAATATATCGTTCTTTATCATCAAAATGTCCTTGCATATACGAAAAAAGATTAAGAAAGTCCTCCACGGTTCTGGTATCCACCTTTGCAAAAGAATCCATAAGTGTGCTGCGTACATATGCTATAAAAGATTCACTAGAAAAAACTCTCCTTGAAAAACCAACAATATGAAATTGCGGTGGCAGAAGATGCTGACGATATAAATGCCAAAGCGCTGGAAGTAGTTTGCGGCGGCTTAAATCACCAGTGATACCAAAAATAATTAAAAATGTGGGGAGAGTAGGTCTAACATTATTTTGTTCAAAAGAAGGCATGCAAATTATGAATAGCTAAATATAAAATAAAATTATTCGTGATTTCCTGTTCTATAAATAAATGCAAAACGATAAAAAAGTGTGCCAAGTACTCCAGCCGCAATACACAGGAGAATCCAAATTGTCAACATACCAAATATTGGAACGATACTAATTAACATAAGCACAAACATACCAAATACACCGTCTTTCCATGTAACTGGTTTGTGGCGATTTCCAAAACGATTACGTAAAATTGCTCCGGATATAATTCCTGCATATACAAATGCCAGAAGTAACAAAAGAATATATACTGTCCCTATAATAAATGCTGCACCTAACCCAACAAACGAGATAGCAAGAAAAAATAGTAGTATAGGAGTCGCCGCGACAATACCAAATCCAAGCAATAACATAAGTAGCGTGTGTTTAAATGGTTCATCAGTTACCTGCTTCGTTACTCTGTTGGTAAACACAGGGAATAATCCAACTAATAATCCAGCTACAATGAGCGCTCCAATAATACGTACTAAGAAAAATATACCCATGCCTGCCAAGGCAAAAGCGGACGCCTCTTTTGAAGTCGGGAGAAACGATGCACCAGTATAAGTTACTGATCCATCTATAATAGCCGATGATGGAATATTTGCTGCTTCTGATGCTTCGTAACGAAGCGAACCATGTATGACAGTATGTGGCGCTAATGTTACCGTATTCATTGCTCGTACACGTACGGATTTATCAAATACTCCAGATAGATATACATTGTTTCCATATGCGGTTACCATTCCTTTTGAACCTGAAAGTAATTGCACCTTACCACCTATAGCAAGAATATCTCCAGCACTCGGACCATTGTCAATAATTGACAGCCCTATAACTACTAAATTACCGGTAACTGGTCCTGATACAGACACGCTAATGCCAGCGGCTCGCAGGTCACCACCTATAGGAGAACGCACATCAACGGAACCAGCGACTACTAAAGCGTCTTTATTTACTGGGGCTGATAAAACCACCGAACCTCCTATGGCAGTTAAATCTTGTTTGGTATTTGTTGCAACAGTTACAGTACCGCCAGCTACATAGACATTATTTGATGCTGGTACTGATTTTGTAAATACAATATTCCGTGCTCCGCCAACAGTAATGGCTGCCTGCGCAATTGATGGCATACTTATAAAAAGCGCTACGCCAACAATCATAACAATTCCACGCTTCATAGAGATAAGTATACTCTTTCGTTTATACTTTAAAAGTATTTTTCAAGTAGATTACAATCCATCAAGACAATTTAATAAAACTATATGAAATTTGCCTATTATTTCACATTAGGTATGTTTGACAGTGGATCCACAGGTTTTTTATACCAAAAAACAACCAGCACGATAAGAACTGTAAGAACAGCAGAAAATATACAATACATACAAAATGCATGTATGAGAGTTGCCTCTATCCACATAAATATTGTAGACGCCAAAACACCAATTATAGCTATAGCTTGTATAACTTTATCTACAAAAGAATATACCCATACGATTGTTATTGCTGTGAGTATAAAAAGAAATGCATAAAATAAAAAACCATATACACTCAGAGGTATTCCAAATAAATGAGAATAGACACTTTGCGCAACGATACGACATCCATCATATCCATTTATAGAACAAACTGTTGGAGTACCACTTAGAGCGTGCTGTGTAAGGTATGTTGTATCAGCAATACCAAAGAAAGAGAGTAATAGTACAATTAAACGACGAATGCGTGTCATAGCTCAATAATACAAGAAATTATGTTGCTTGCAACATTAATATATAAATATGTATTATTAACGAATTGCCTTATAGCCAAAATGGAGTTGCCATGACTTAGGCAATACAGCTACAAATACCCATACAAAAAGAATCTTTAACCATCCCTCTTTATCAAAACGTCTGGTTGAAGTATATACACTGCCAGTACGAAGAAAAAAGAATTTTCCATGACGGCGGGCATCTTCAATAACCCGTAAATCCTCTGCCATACTCAAACTTTCATCAAATGAAGTGCCGTGCAATAAATCTGTACGAACTATGAATAAAGAATATGATGTTTTGGTAATCCAATGACCAAAATCGTAGAACCGAAACCAAAGTCGCGCGCCAAGACGATTAGGAAATGGATTAATCATTGTTGTTCCAACAGAATAAGATGACGCCCGAGTATACTGAAGAAAAGTATCTAATTCCTTAAGAAAATTTGACTCAAAAAATGTATCCGCATCTAGAAATACAACCCACTGACTCTTCTTGGATATATGAGTGATGCCCGTATTGCGCGCCACTGATACTCCTTTTCCTGAGATTGAGAGAACAGTTATACCATTGCCATCAAATGGTTTCGCTTTGTCATAAGTTGCGTCAGTTGATCCATTCTCAATGACAATTACTTCAAACGAATCCTTTGGGTATGCCAGTTTCTGCATACTCTTAAGAGTCCGTTCAATATATTGTTCTTCGTTGTATGCGGGGATGATTATGGAGAAAAAAAGTAGCGACTCCTGACATGATTGCATGTATAAAAGTATACACGAAAGCGTAATAGATACAAAAAATTAAAGCCTGGCGTGTGGAGATACTTTAAAATGATTACTCTTTTGACTTTCACGAATTCGTATTGCCTGTTCTGTAAGCCCCAGTGAGTGACCTATTTCGTGCCAGAGTGTCTCTTTCACCATGGCATGTAATGCGTCGGGAAAAGATTTACCATCAATTGCCATGCGTCGTTTTGCCTCTTGCGCGATCGGTTCTCTAAAAAGCGTGATAGTATCTGGAAGAACATCACCAATTCCGTATCCTTCACCGCGTGTGTTGCGTGGTATACCACGATACAACCCAAGCAATGTTTCATTTGGGGCAAGCTTCTCGCTTTTCGCAACAGCAACACTGACCACATCTTCAATAATAAGTGCGACATTTATCAAACGCTTTTTTACCCACAATGGTATATGTCTATATTCATCCACAACCACCGATTCAAAAGTGTGTTTATCCATACTCTATATATAACACACACTACCAACGATATAACCAATAAAACGATTGTGCGGTATGCTAAAGAATATGTATCCATCACCACTACTTTTAAACCACCTCGTAGAAGCGACACATATGTTTTGGATAGTTTCATTAATTATTATTATAGGTTCATTATTTCTTGAGGATATCACTATTATTTCTGTTGGAATACTCTCAGCGAGTAATTATTTCCCATTACCAATAGGAATAGGATTACTTATAGTTGGTATAGTATTGAGTGATTTGTTAGCGTATGGTATTGGACGTCTCGCCATTCACCATAATATTGCAAGACGTATAGTTGAACACCATCGCATAGCCCCACTACGATTACTAATTAAGAGACGCCCAAAGACCGTAATCTTTACCACGCGCTTTATGCCTGGCTTCCGCTTCGTCATGTATTTAACATGTGGCTTCTTCCGCATTCCATTTAGAATTTTTATCTCTATTTCAATATTTTCTGCATTCGTATGGTCAACACTACTTGCGACTTTTTCATTTTTATTCGGCATCTATACACTACACTTGCTTGGATATTGGAGATTTCCAATATTAGCAATGATCATCGTTATATTATTTTATATTGGTCACCGGCACTGGAAAAAAATGCTGTACGAACGCAGTGATGAAATTACCACATAACACAAAGAAAAATTTACAATAAAGTAGATTAGAAGTTCCCAGCAAATATTTTTAGCGCATTGGTAAGGAATTTTATTGAACTTTCATCAGTGAGCACTCCAAACTCGTCAAATTTGTGCGCGGCATCAGAAAGATAAAACTCTGGTTGTCCAATAACACGCGCGTTAAGAAATGATAATATATTTCTAAGGTGCTGTTGAGCTGCCACGGTCCCAACCTGTCCAGGAGATGCTCCAAGTATCAATACATTCTTACCATTAAAAGAATTATCGCCATATGGACGAGAAGACCAGTCAATTGCACTTTTGAGCATGGACGGAATTGAACGATTGAATTCAGGTGTCGCAATGATGATACCATCTGACGACTCTATTGCATTTTTGAATTTGCGTACTTCATTTGTAGATTCCGCCTCATCGTCTTGTTTATACATAGGCAAAGCAGAAATATCAAAAAGAGATATCTTCATTTCTTGCAGAGCGTATTTTTGTGTTGCGCGTAACAATGCGGTGTTATAAGAACCTTTCCGAGCACTACCTGATATGGCAATTATATTCATATATAAAATGTAATAGTATTATAAAACCATCTTAATAATTTTCTCTTATTTTAGTATAACACCC
>VAOZ01129404.1_pt1 | contig 13590 bp, 15 predicted proteins | sample 3394041 | NCBI WGS metagenome assembly VAOZ01 (sample SAMN08290431, study PRJNA428436) | hydrothermal vent metagenome | isolation source: Deep-sea hydrothermal vent chimney | place: Indian Ocean: Southwest Indian Ridge
CGATACCTTACATATCCGTAAAGCAGCCCAGCCGGAAGTCTGGCAGCAAACCATCTACAGAGCCCTTGGCTTATCACACAATCCGGGAGGTACGACAAAAATCATCATACCTGGAGCCTCTTGCAAAACTCGTGAGCGGTGAGTGGCTTCCCCACTTTGGCCCGTTTCTGAGCTGGAATTTCGCTCCATGGAACCACCATGTAGCTCATTCCATCCCGAAAATGGACTCAAAGTGGGATTGCCGCTCATCCACCCAGAGTTTTGCAAGAGGCTCCAGATACAGGATAAGAATTTGTAGTGCCATTGGAAGGTGTTGATTCGGCTGCATGCCTTGGGGTATAAAGATTCCTTGAAGTACAATGTTAAAGGTGGGTTAGGAAGATTCGCCCAGACGATATCCCGTTCCCCTGACCGTATGTAACAGCTGCATGTCGAAATCTCTGTCTATCTTTCCACGCAAACGTGATATCTGGGTGTCAATCACATTCGTTTGAGGATCGAAGTGAAAGTCCCACACATGCTCCAGTAACATGGTGCGGGTTACAACCTGATTTGCATGGCGCATCAGATATTCCAGCAAACGAAACTCTCGGGGCTGCAAACGAATCACCTTGCCCGAACGGGCAACCCTGTGTGTAAGCAGGTTCAACTCCAGGTCGGCGAGCTTTAATTCACTTTGAACCTCCGGTGTCCAGTCCCTGCGCACCAGCGCATCAAGGCGGGCCAATAATTCCGAGAAGGCATAAGGCTTGACGAGATAATCATCGCTTCCGGTACGAAGCCCAAGCACCCGATCATCCACGCCTCCCATAGCACTCAACACCAGCACGGGTGTGTTCCTCCCATCGGCACGTAGCATACGGATAATGGAAAGTCCATCCCGCTTGGGCAACATGCGATCCACAATGAGCACATCATAATTCCCACTCAGGGCCATATGGAGTCCATCCTCGCCATCTGCGGCATGATCAACAACGTGACCGCTTTCCGTGAGCCCTGTGACGAGATAGGCAGCGGCCTCGCTGTCATCTTCAATCAACAGCATGCGCATGCTATTCTCCTGCTCCCAGGTTCATTTCGCTTTCTTGATCCGGTCCACGAACTTCAACAGTTGGCTGCTCAACGCTATGGTCTGCGCCGGCCTGCGCTCTTTCTCGATTTCGCCTATTAAGCGACCTCCCTGCATGACAAGCGTCTTGTTGCGAAAATCTTTGATTAAATCCTTGCTGACCCGCTGCCATGTATTGGCCAGGTCGGCACGGCGAACGTTCAATAATTCGGCATTCCTCAGAGGATCTTCCTTACTCAACAACAACAGCTCTCGTCCCAGATAACCCATCCATGCGATATCACGTTTTCTTAGTGTCGAATTTGCAAACCGCATGGTAGAGGCACTTAACTGATTGGCCGCGATGGCTGCTCCAACCCATGCATGATGCCTCAGGTCGATCGCTATAATGCGCAGCCATGAATACGCCATGACCAGCTCGCGTGAGCGACGCTCATTGAATGGAAGTACGCCTATATGTTGATGCAAGCGTGCCAGTCCATGTTGAATGTTCCGATACAGTTTCCGCGTCGCGGGTATATTCCTGGCAAGAGCCGCGCCCACAAGGCCCTCGGCATTACTTTCTATGGAGAGCAGGGTTGAAGGCGTATCTCCCGGAATCTCTGACGCGAATAGCGACAGGGGCGAGAAAGCGGATGCCGCCAACAATACAATAAAATATAGAACCCTCATGACTTGGAAGCCTCCGGGCCAGTCGGCGGTATATAGCTATCCACGGATTACCCATAGGTTATCCATGGCAGAACCCTCCGTCCGGGGCTTTGGGTTGCGAGGGTGGCGAGGCTTCGAGATCATCCACAACCTTGGCGATATCAACCATCAGCATATCAGCCATATCGCGCGAAAAACCTTCACGTATAACGATACGCAATACGGCAATCTCACTGGCATCAGGTGGCATGGTGTACGCGGGCACCTGCCAGCCACGGGTACGCAGGCGCTCGGAAACATCGTATACCGAATACCGTGAAGCATCTTTGAGGCGACAGGCGAATACCGGGATCGTACTGCCGTCGCTCAGCAGTTCGAATGGACCGAGGTTGGCGATGCGCCCGGAGAGATCCATGGCTATATCACGCAAAATAGACATGATGCGGGTGTATCCTTCACGCCCGAGACGCAGAAAGTTGTAATACTGGCCAACGATTTGATTTCCTGGGCGAGAGAAGTTGAGCGTGAAGGTCGGCATATCTCCACCCAGATAGTTGACGTGAAAGATCAGTTCCTCGGGTAAGTGTTGGCGATCGCGCCATATCGCCCAACCGACGCCAGGGTAGACCAGACCGTACTTATGCCCGGATACATTGATGGAAACGATGTTGGGCAAACGAAAATCCCAACGTAGATCCGGGTGAATGAAGGGCGCAACGAAACCGCCGCTGGCCGCATCGACATGCAAGGGTACGGCCAGGCCATGGGTAGCATTGTGCCTGACTACCGCATCATGAATGGCTTCGACTGGCTCAAACTCACCGGTAAAGGTGGTACCAAGGATGGCGACTACGCCAATGGTATTTTCGTCGATACGGGCAATAACCTCTTCAGGCTCAATAACGTAACGCCCCTCGCGCATCGGGATATAACGCGGTTCAACCTCCCAGTAACGGCAAAACTTTTCCCACACCACCTGCACATTGGCGCCAAGAATCAAATTAGGTCGGTCGGTGGGAAGGCCAGCAGCTTTCCCGCGCTTGCGCCAGTTCCACTTCAGCGCCATGCCAGCGAGCATCACCGCCTCGCTGGAGCCGATTGCGGATACACCCACCGCATCCTCATCCTCGGGCGCATTGAACAGGCGCGCCACCATATTGACACATCGCGTCTCAATCTCCGCCGTCTGCGGATATTCATCCTTGTCGATCATATTCTTGTCGAACGTCTCTTTCATAAGTCGTTCAGCTTCGGGCTCCATCCAGGTGGTCACGAAGGTGGCAAGGTTGAGCCGCGCATTACCATCGAGCATCAGTTCATCATGGATCAGACGATACGTCGTCTCGGGTGGCATTTCCTCGTCGGGCAACGTGTACCTGGGTACGGGCTTTGTCATAGCACGCGAGCCATAAGCCGGATTCAGTGCAAATTCAGGACATAGTTTTTTAACCATCGTGATTACTCCGTATTGATGACGGCCCATGCAGGGCGACGCCAGTAGTATAATAACTGCGGTACGAGCAGCATGACCGCAAGCGTGGCAAGCATGGCCAACGCATAGGGAACAGCGTCAACATCCGTGCCGGGTGGCAGGAAGCCAATAAGAAAACAGATCAAGGTAGTAATGAAACCAATGCCCGCGACCACCCACAAGCCCCAGACGCGTCCACCGGGAACGCGATAAGGTCGCACCGTATCTGTATGTGTATAGCGCAAGCGGATCGCGGCGGCAAACAGCGCCAGATACATAACGGCATAAAGAATGACCGCCGCTGACGTAAGCAGCAGAAAAGCACTGTCTACGGAAGGCACGACGAGAAACACCAGAGCCACGCTACTCATCAGGACGGCCTGCACCATCAACAGGTTACGCGGCACGCCGCAACGATTCGTCGTTTGCAGCACGGGTGGCAAATTACCGGCACATCCGGCTGCCCACAAACCCTTAACCGGGCCTACCACCCAGGTACTCACCTGCCCCGCCGCGCCCAGTGCAACCAACAATGCGACAGGTGGCAGTAAATAGCCCAAATGCCAGGTGCTAAGTAATACCCCCAGCGCCTGCACGCTGCCAGAGACCAGGTCCAGTTGACCTCCGGGCACCACGGCTGCCACCGCCAGACCACCAAGTAGCGTCAGCACGAAACCGAGAATGGCGGCAGAGAACACGGCAATGGGGTAATTGCGTTGCACATTGTGCACTTCCCTGGCATGGCTGGCTGAAACCTCGATGCCGACCACACCAAAAATAAAACTCAGAAATAATACGAGGCTTTGCCTGGCACCATGCAACGGCAACCAGTTATCCGCCGTTATCGCCAGGTTCAAATGCAGTGGATGTCCCTGCGCGACATAGGCCAGTGCCAGGCCGACCAGCAAGATCGCAGGCAGCAGAACACCGGCCCCGAGGCACACGCTGGAGATCAGGCCGGAGGCGCGCACGCCGCGTAAATTGAGCAATGTAGCTGTCCAGTACACCACGAGAATCACCATGACGATGAAGATACGGGAACCGGCCAGTGCCGGATTGACCGCGTAAGCCAGGCTTGCCGCCACATAGGAAAGGATTGAGGTGATACCGAACAGGCTCTGTACCCACTGTAGCCATACAGCAGTGAGCCCCCATCGCGTGCCGAAAGCCTCTTCGACCCAATGGAAAATGCCATTTTTCGGCCAGGCAGTGGCAAGTTCCGCCGACACCAGCGCAATGGGAACCAGGAAGGCAAATACCGTGACGATATTAAAAAATACCATTTTCATGCCAGTATCAGCCATCATCGGCATGTTACGCAAGGTTAGAAACAGTGCCGTCGTCATTGACGTCAGTGTCACCACGCCGATGCGAGGAGATGCCTGCTCGTTACGATACAATGCCGACTCACTGGCGGAGTCTACAATGGACCTCATGCTCATATCAGCGTCAGGCACGGCCTCACTCCAGGCCGACGGCACGCGGCACAGCATTCGTTATCCCCGGTACGACGGTGCCACCATCTTGCCTCTTGCAAAACTCGTGAGCGGCGATCACCTCCCTCACTTCCGAGCTGGAATTTCGGTCCATGGAACTACCATGCACCTCATGCCATCCTAAAAATGGACTTAACGCGGGATTGCCGCTCATCGACCCGGAGTTTTGCAAGAGGCTTTAATTCGGGTTAAAAAGAGAAAGGCTGGCGGTATCGAAAAATATCGCCAGCCTCCCTTATGTGCATTCACGGTTTAGTGATTCCTGTTGAACCAACCCTTCACTTCACTCCACCAGGACGTTATATCGCCTTTGGAGTTTTCCATAATGGACTCGACATCCCTTTTGTTTTTATGCGCATCGATTCTCGACGTCAGACTATCGATTTTACTGATGAGCCTGCTTGTCTCCTTGCTATGAATATTACCACTGATCTTTCCGTAGGCCTTCAGGTCCTTTGAGGCTTCTTTCAGTGTCACGTATGCATTCCTATAGTGCTTCTTGGACATTTCGGACCGGGCCAAATACAAATTATCCGCAGCATCAGCCAAGGGCAGCGGCACTGTCACAGACCTGAGTATCACCCCATCAGTCTGAATTGCCGCCAACGCCTTGTCTGCATTCTTCATTTTATTGGCTTTTACATCGGCCCTCGCAATATTGAGCATCCGGCCAGCCAACAACGTATCCAACGTCACCGTCATCCTGTGCGACATGGAGAAATCCTCTTCCGGCCTCGCCGAGGACTTGTGATGGTGATGAAATACTTTATTCCTCTTGGCCTGGATAACGGGCGTAACAACGTCTTCGGTATATGAATTATTGAATACTGTCACGTAGCGTTGGGTAACATCTTCCGAATTTTTATAGCTCACACCGGCTGATTTAATATTTGTCGTGATTTTGTATTTAGGTGCGGCACCCCTGATAATCCGGATCAGCTTGATTCCCTGATTGATATGTCTGAGGGCTTTGCGTTTCTTTTTATCAGCAACGGCGAGCTGGGCCTGTTCGGTATGGTAAAGGACCTGGGCGGCAGCCAGAGAAACAGCCTGATTTTCCTGATTGGTCAGCGTTGAGAGCGCTTTGATATTTGTCGAGCTCGTGATTACAGGCTTCTCTCCCGCTTGCGCATTAATGCCAAAAGCAAAGATCGCGGCGCAAACAGCCACAGAACTAACAATTGATGTCATACGTTTTCTACTCATATTTACACACTCCTTTGGTTTGAATTACAAATATTCATAGAATGAAGAACCCCTTGCAAACCCGCGAGCGACAATCAGCTTGCCCACGTTGGCCCTTAGGGCTTACGCCCACCCTTACGGGCGTCAAAACGGCCTGCGGTCTTTTTGTCCGAGCCGAAATTTCGATCCATGGAACAACCACATACCTTATTTCATCCCGAAAACAAACCCAAAGCGGGATTGCCGCCCATCCACCCGAGATTTTCAAGAGGCTCTGAAGATATCTGCATCCGAAGGCTGAATGCTGAGTAACCGGGGTGAATCCCTCCTTAACCCAAGCTTGCCATTTGGTCATGTTTAAAAATACTGCCGCGCCCCTGCTTACCCTAAAGGATCAGTCGGTGTCGCCGGAAGCGTCACGCATACCGAAGTGCCGTGCCCAAACCGACTTTGGATATGGATGTCGCCACCATGAGCCATAGCAATACTTTTCGCATATGACAAACCCAGACCATTCCCAAGAGCTCCCCGGCTCCGGTCAGAACGATAAAAACGGTCGAAAACATATGGCATATCCCCTTCGGGTATACCCATGCCGCAGTCCGTTACAAAAAGACGAATGGCCCCCTCGCCTCCGCAAATGGAGAGCGTTATGCGCCCCCCTCCAGGTGAAAATTTGATGGCATTGTCCAACAGGTTGGATACCAGCCTTTGCAAGCGTGACTTATCACCCATAAGTGACAGATGAGCAGCTTGCAGCTCAAGGTTCAAATCAATACCCGCATCCTCGACTGCGGGTAAAAAAAGGTCGCGGACTTCGTGCAACAGTACCCCCATATCAACGGGTTTATGTTCCAGACGCATCACACCTGAATCCGTCTGCGCAATCTCCAGCATGGTATTAATCATGGCGGACATGATGTCGCATTCGGCTATGACCTTCGCCAACGTTTCCCTGCTCCCGGGATAATCATCGGCCTTCGCCATGAGGCTCGCTTCAGCCATGCCACGAATACGGGTGATAGGCGTTCGGAGATCATGGGCTACGTTATCGCTCACGTCCCGCATTTCTCCGAGCAAGCTCTGGATTTTGTCCAGCATGAGGTTAAAGGCATCAGCAAGCTGTACCAGCTCCTGACCATGGCCCTCCAAAACAAGACGCTGGTCAAAAGCCCCTTCACCAATATCAATGGCCGTGCGGCGCACCCTATCAACGCCAGCCAGAGCCCGGCTCACCTGCCACCACCCCGTGATGATCCCGGCCAGAATAATCACCATCAGTGCCCAACCAAAGCTCCGACGAATTTTTTCGAGCTGTGCTTCATAATCACGCTCCGACAACCCGACCTGTATCCAGCCATGACCTCGCGTCGGGATCGCGATAAGCCTCGCCAATTCGTTGGTCCGGTGGTTGACCGTAACTTCGAACCACTGCGGACCTACAGCGCTTATATCCGGCCTGGGTAGCGGCTCTACCCATGCCTTCGGAATGGACCGTATAATAACTTTGCCCCTGGCGTTAATAAATCGGGCGTAAAACAGATTATTCCCGTGGGACAGCGTCTCTTGATTGATCTCAGCCCGTAGCGCCTTGATGCCGCCCGTTTGATATATATCCGAAAACTCCCGTGACGTATCCTGAAGGTCTTCGGTCAGGGATCCCAGTAACTGTCTGGACACCGTGATGTACGCAAAACAAAAAACACCCAGCGCCATGCCTCCGAAAATGATGGCATGCCATAGTGTCAATCTGAAGCGGAGCGTTTTAAGCACCTATGGGCGATCCTCCAGGACGTAACCAATGCCGCGGACAGTATGGATAAGCGGGTGACTGAAGGGTTTATCTACTTTCTCCCGAAGACGAGAAATCCGGGCTTCAACTACGTTAGTCTGAGGATCAAAGTTGAAATTCCACACATATGCGATAATCATTGTTTTCGATATAGCGCGACCGGCATTGCGCATCAGGTACTCTAACAAGGCCAGTTCTTTCGGCTGCAGATCCAGTTGGGTGGAACCGCGAACGACCCTCCTCCGACGCAGGTCGAACCGCAGATCGCGAACCTCCAAAACTTCCGGATCGGTCAACCCCGTGGCCCTTCGATGCAAGGCTTTCAACCTCGCCACCAACTCCGAAAAAGCAAAAGGCTTAACCAGGTAATCATCACTACCCGCTCGTAAACCCCGCACCCGATCATCCACGGAATTGCGCGCACTAAGCACCAGAATCGGGGTCGTCACGCCTTTTTCGCGTACGGCATAAATAAGCGACAGCCCATCCCTGACCGGCAACATCAGATCAAACACGAACAGATCATAAGGAACTGAAACGGCGAGACCTAACCCTTGTTCGCCATCCGCCGCATGGTCAACACTCGCCCCCTCCCGCACCAGCCCGCACCGAATAAATTCGGCTTGCTGCTCGTCGTCTTCTACCAACAGTATTCGCATCAAATACATGATCCGGATCAGGCACCTTTACGCATAAGAAACAAGACTATGGACTGGCACGCCCGGCAACTGGCCGCGCCCGTTCAGAAACGCCAGCTCGACAACAAAAAGACAGGCAGCGACCTCCGCACCCAATTGGTGAATCAGATCGACGGTTGCACGCATTGTGCCCCCTGTTGCCAGCAAGTCGTCCACAATAACGACCCTGTGCCCGGCACTCACCGCATCGCGATGAATTTCCAGTCTGTCCATGCCATATTCCAGTTCATAATCCACGCCATGCACATCTGCCGGTAATTTGCCGGGTTTGCGTACGGGAATCAGCCCCAACCCTACCTGCTGGGCCAGTGCCGCACCAAATATGAATCCTCGTGATTCAATACCAACGATGGCATCAATATGGGTCGGCATCTGGCAGGCAATTCCGGAAATGGAAGCTGCGAAGGCATCGCCATCCGCCAGCAGGGGAGTAATATCCTTGAATATTATGCCGGGTTTGGGAAAATCGGGAATATCACGGATATAATCCCGTAGATTGATTGCTGTACTGGACGTCATCATACCTCCTCGAAGTGGACATTATGTTTGTGAATGATGTGACGTAACTTTTGTAGCGCACCTACCTGAATCTGACGAATACGCTCTCGCGTCACTCCCATATGGCGACCAATGGCCTCCAGCGTCCATGAATCATGACGGGAATTCAGACCATAGCGCAAGTAAACCACGTTCTGTTCCTTGTCTGTCAACTGTACCAGCCATGAATGGAGCATATCCGTACGGATGACTTCTTCCAAGTGGTCGCCCGGTTGCTCGGCTCGCTCATCCTCGGTAACGTCATACAGGGTAAAATCTCCATCTTCATGCAATAATTCATCAGCACTTTCCGTATATTGGTGCGCCCCCTGCAAAGCCTGAATACGTTCCGGCGTTTTCCCCAAGCGTTCGGCGATTTCCATGTTTGTCGGCTCCCGTTCCAGCTCCGTACGCAGAACGTTGGCAGTACGCATGACTACATTAAACTCCTTGCCAATGTGTACCGGCAGGCGGATGGTCCGCGCCTGATTCATAATACCGCGTTCCACCGACTGCCTGATCCACCATGTGGCATATGTAGAAAATCGGCATCCATGCGCTTCATCGAACTTTTCAACGGCCCGCATCAAGCCAATATTACCTTCTTCGATCATATCCGAAAGTTGCATGCCACGATTCATATAGCGTCTGGCGATCTTGACGACAAGCCGAAGATTTGCATTAATCATCTTCTTCCGGGCCTCTTCGCTGCCCTTGGCAATAGCCCGAGCGACCTCAACCTCCTGTTCGGCAGTCAGCAAGTCATAGCGTGATATTTCACGCATGTATAGCGTCATGGGATCGACACTATGGCGTTTACTCACCATCACATACTCCTGATAAAGCGCTTACATCGCGGCAATCCATCCGTTGCGATGTCATCTCCGGGGCAAATAGGCCAGAGGGTTTACGGGCGTTGGTCCTCGGCGCACCTCGAAATGTAAATGCGGCCCCGTTGCCCGTCCCGTCTGCCCGACACGGGCTATGATGCCACCGCGTTTCACACGCTTACCCCGACGCACGAGATTGACCTGGTTATATGCATAGGCCGTAAACATATCACGACTATGACGAATGATAATAAGATTGCCGTACCCTGCGATCCGGTGGCCGGAATACACAACCTCACCGCTAGCAGCGGCCCGCACGAGCGTACCTTCAGGGGCAGAAATATCTATACCGTCATGCGATCTCCCGTGCCTTCTGCCGAATCTGCTGATCACTTTCCCCCGTACCGGCCAGTGCAAATGAACAGAACTGAGGCGCCTGACCCTGGATATTTTTTTGTGCCTCCGCGATTTTGCGACGCGGCGGCGGAATACCTTTTTACTGTTTACACTTTTTCTTCGTTTTTTGGGCAGGGGGATATAGCTTGGGCGCGGCGCGACACCCCTCAGATAAAACTGTTGGCCCGTGTAGATAGTGTAGGGATAATGGATATGGTTGCGTCGGGCCAGTATGCGATAATTTATGCCATACCGTTTGCTGATATTATATAGCGTATCTCCTGGTTGTACCTGATAAACCGATTTTCTCGCACTCACGGACACAGGCGGGAATACGGTCCTGTAGCAGGCAGACAAAACCAGCAGGGAGAGAATACAAAGGAATTTAATCCACATTACTCAGCCGACTTCATTTATATGGTTGGTAGTGACCACAACATCACAAAGCCCACAATCACCAGTATGACCACGGTGACCGTCATGATCTCAAAATGCTTTTCCACCAGTATTCGCAAGCGTTCACCACCCCATTGCAACAAGCCGCCTTCGATAAAAAACCGGGCACCGCGGGAAATAAATGTTGCTGCGATGAATCCGGGGAATGGCAGTCCGAATGTACCGGCAGCGATGGTCACAACCTTGAATGGAACAGGAGAAAACCCTGCGATCAATACCACCCACAGTCCATACTCGCCAAACAGTGCCTGCAGATGGTTGAATTGCCCCATCGCGCCATACACTTCAAGCAAGGGGCGGGCCACACTAACAAATAGCAGCATACCGATAGCATAACCAATACAAGCGCCCATGGCTGAACCCGTCGTGGCCAGCAAGGCCAGGCGCATGCCCAGCTCCGGGCGCCCCAACGCCAGAGCGACCAGAAGGATATCTGGAGGGATGGGAAAGATACTGGCCTCGATAACCGAAATAAAGAACAACGCAAGCTGCGCCTGGGGATGATCCGCCCAAGATAGGGTCCAGTGATAGCATCGTCTAAGCCAGACGGGCCTCAGAATGTTAATTTTCAGCTCGGACATGGGGCAAAGTGGGGAAGCCGATCGTCACTCACGAGTTTTGCAAGAGGCTCAATGGCCGAGTTAAGCGGAACCCCGCCTTAAGCAAAAACGAGGATACCGGAGGAATTTTCTTTTTTATGAGACAAAGGGAGCGGAGTCCTGAAAGGATTCCGCTTGAACAACTTGTTCTCACGCGAAGCGGGAGGGCAAGGCGGACAATGGAGCTGAACTCGGGCATTCTCCCGCTATGCGGGAGAATATGGGTGCGGAATGGAAAGGTCGGATATCAGGCTCCACAGACGAGCGGCACAAAAGCGCACGCATCGAAATATTCTTCAGACCATTGGTCTCCATGTTTGCGGAAACGAACGAGCACATGCTTTCCCCGACACCCTACCGGCATCACCAGCACTCCGCCCTCACGCAACTGATGCAGCCACACCTCCGGCACCTTTCCATTCCCTGCAGCCGCAAGCATGGCGTCAAACGGCGCATATTCTTCCCAACCTTCCGTTCCGTCGCCACATTTTAGCATGACATTGGCATGCCGCGCCAAACGCAAATTACGACGGGCGCGTTCATGCAGCGACGGAATACGCTCAATGCTATAGACCCGTCGACACAGGCGGGACAATACCGCCGTCTGGTAACCACAACCCGTACCGATTTCCAGCACCCGTTCATGTCCTTCGAGGGCCAGCAGTTGGGACATTTTTCCCACCATGTAGGGCTGTGAAATCGTCTGGCCCTCGCCGATCGGCAACGACGAATCCTGATAGGCATGACTGGCAAGTGCAGCATCGACAAAGATATGTCGCGGGACCACAGCCATCGCCTCAAGAACGCGCTGATCCACTATACCGCGTGCAACGAGTTGCTCCGAAATCATGCGTCGGCGCGACCGCTCAAAGCCAAAACCCACGCCATGCCGCTTTATCATTAAACTGGCATGGAACGGATTCTGGCCCGCATTATTCACAATATGCTGCCAGACGCTGGAAACAGGTAAACCATTATTTCCGGCACGTTACAAAAATGGTCGGGACGGCCGGATTTGAACCGGCGACCACCAGTCCCCCAGACTGGTGCGCTACCAGGCTGCGCTACGTCCCGTAATATATCATCAGAGCTGGTCATTCAGCAGTTGGTGAATGGAAGCAAGTTCCTCCCTGATATTGTGTAATGTATCCTGCACCGAATTTTTCTCCACCAATTTATCAACGTCACCGCTGACCAGACGCTTTTTGGCACCTTTGATGGTAAAATTCAGACCATACAGAAGATATTTTATCTGAAAAATCGCATAAATATCTCGTTGACGATAAAAACGCCGATTACCACTTTTTTTGACCGGTTTAATATGACGAAACTCCGTCTCCCAATATCGCAACACATGCGGTTCAACATCACAAAAATCGCTGACTTCCCGGATGGAAAAAAACAGCTTCCCGGGTATCTCGGGAACTGAGATACCCGCATCGCGCAGAGACTGCATCCGGGCGTCCATCAGTCTTTACCGAGCACCTTCTTTTTTAGAAGCTGGCTCGCGTGAAAAGTAACAACCCGGCGGGAAGAAATAGTAAGTTCATCTCCTGTCCTCGGATTACGACCCCGACGAGGGTTTTTTCCGCGCACCTTAAAATGTCCGAAGCCTGAAATTTTAACATCTTCACCCCGCTCCAGCGCTTTGCGAACGTCCTCCAGAACCTCATCGACAATCTGGCCGGACTCCTTTTTGGAAAGACCGACACGCTCGTGTATCGCTTTAGCAATTTCAGCTTTTGTCACTCCCGCACCCTCTCAAAAATCATCTGAATTTCTTGCGAGAATAATTAGAACACTCTGTTATGTCAAAGATTTCAGGACCAAGAGGGTCGGACTTATGGAGATTATAGCGAGCAGGTAGGCACGCGAAGCCAAAATGGCATGATTCTGGAGCGCCGAATTGCAATGATGTAACGAGAAATTATGCTGCCTAGATCCTGCAAGTGATCGTGTATGCAGAGTGTAAGATATTAATTTAGAGTTAATTGCAAAACTCGTGAGCGGCGATCGGCTTCCCCATTTTGGCCCATTTCCGTGCTGAAATTTCGCTCCATGGAACCACCATGCACCTCATTCCATCCCGAAAATAGGCTCAAAGTGAGATTGCCGCTCATCCACCCAGAGTTTTGCAAGAGGCTCTGGATTAACAGCGATTATAGCGCGAAGGTAATCTCCCTTGCTGATAGGAAAACGTCAACCAAGACACAAACCAGAAGAGAATTAAGGGTGAACCATTTACATACGAAATCATCGCAAACCTGGCTGAGAATTCAAGGGTCGCTGTTTCCGTAGCTGCGGAAGAGCTGGGGCCATTGAGTAAGAAGCAACGGCAATTGATTACGATACTTGAGGTTGTTCGGGTTGAAAAGCATCTGCGCAGCTATGCGGGCATGCCGGGGCGACC
>VAOZ01046813.1_pt1 | contig 13565 bp, 10 predicted proteins | sample 3394041 | NCBI WGS metagenome assembly VAOZ01 (sample SAMN08290431, study PRJNA428436) | hydrothermal vent metagenome | isolation source: Deep-sea hydrothermal vent chimney | place: Indian Ocean: Southwest Indian Ridge
CGTTATCTGAACAGCGTCACTCCGACCAAGCGGCCAGCCAGCCAGGTTTCAGACTGCTGAGCCGCCCACCGTTTAGCTAATATGTTGGGTCATTACCGGCTGGCCGCGCTCTTAGGCCATCTCTTCACTGTCGCACGGCGTGAATGGGGCTTGGGTCTTGTGATTAACCCTGTCCATCTGATTACCTCACCACCTCCTGCGCCTGGACGCACCCGCCACTTGATCGGCCCGGCGCACTCTCAGATCAAACTGAGAATGGTTTAGAGGCATATAAACTATCCTGATCAGCCCGACGCTTCAGCCAGGCGGAGCCAGCGTTCTGGGCGTGGTCCGGGTGTGGGCGGCCAGCATGACCAGGCGCATGAGCCAATCCTTCAAGTTAAACCGACGATTAAAGCAATAGGCCATAGTGGACAGGTAGCGCTCGCCTACTTGCCAAATTTGCAGGCATGATACGCACCGGAAAGGCTGGTTTTGAGATTACCGGGCACGGTAGACCCACTGGAACTCCGGCAAGTCTTTGGGTTTGTCTGCCCGCGATGATCGTTTCGTGTAGGCAACCTGCCGCTGTATGCCGTTAAAGCACGCACGCCCATCCGGCGGAGAGCACGCAGGCTCCAGGGCACAGGCTTCAGGGCCCGCTCGGCCATCGCTTTGGAGGTTAATCCAGGAACCGCCTGTAACTTGACATAGACCGGGGGCCGGCGCATCAAGAGAAATGGCGGCTACGAAAGGCACCTTGTTCTCCGAGCCAGCCCCGCCTTACCGCCGTGCGCTCACCCCCCAAGTAGGCGTCATCCACCTTATATGACCGGTGAGCTATAGCCGTCTTCGCGTTCTCATGGCTTGCATCAGCTTGTAGTGAAGACGAGAGACCGTGGGATTGACGCCCAGGGTCCGCTTCAAGGATAAGGCTAAGAGCCCGGATTTGGCTTTGCTGATGAAGTGGATGGCCATAAACCAGAGAGTGAGTGGCAGGTTTGGCGTGGAATACGCAGGGACACTCAAGGTGTTTGACCTATACTACGGTCATTGTAAATCCCAGTTTCAGTTCAGTTTACAGCGTGATTAGCAACCCGTAAAATAGTTATCCGGTCGGAGTGGCCATTGATTAGATGGGACAGGACGGAGGGCCTGCGTGAAATCCGGTTATACAGTTAATTTAACACCCTCGCTTTTGTCTGCAAGAATCGCGATGACTCTTTGGGTCTGGCTACTCTGCGCCGGCATGGCGGCGGCGGAACAGCCGAGCGTTGCCTTTTTTTATGGACTCCATCCGCCGGTCGATGTACTTCAATCCTTCGACTGGGTCGTGGTCCAACCTCATGCCGATATCGATCCCCATCGAGTCACCACATCCCACACACGTTACTTTGCCTACATTTCGCTGGGTGAGATGGACAAGACCTCGTCGCAAGCAAGCAGGCTGCCATCGGCCTGTCGCCTCGGTACGGACGCCCCCTGGAATAGTTGGATCATCAACCAGGCAAATCCAAGTTGCCGGCGTTTCTACCTCAATCACGTTGTCAAACCCCTGCTCGCACGCGGTTTCAATGGCTTTTTTCTTGACACCCTGGACAGCTACGAGCAGGTACTCAAAACACCCGACGCACTGGCGAGCTACCGGAAAGGCCTTATCACCCTGATCCGGTCAATACGTCGCCTCGATCCCAAAGCCGAATTCATCCTCAACCGCGGGTTCAAGTTACTGCCTTCGCTACATCAGGACGGCATCCTCGGCGTGGCCGCTGAATCCTTATACAAGGGATGGAACCAGATGCAGCGACGCTACGTCGACGTCAAACCCCGGGACTCCCGTTGGCTGCTCCAGAAGCTTAAGGCCGTACAGCAAGCCGGGCTTGTGGCCATCGCCATCGACTACCTGCCTCCAAACCGTCCCCGGCAGGCGAAGGCCGATGCGCGGCGCATCGCCGCGGATGGAATCGTTCCCTATGTTACGAACGCCAAACTCGATATCGTCGGTACCGGTTCGATTCGGGTCATGCCACGACGGATACTCATGCTCTACTCGGGGTCCGATGACGTGATGCATACCAACCTGACTTGGTATGCCGCCATGCCACTCAACTACCTCGGTTACGCCACACGCACACTCAACATCGGTCGATCCCAGCTCCCTTCCGGCCCCCTGACCGGGCAGGTCGCGGGCATCGTCACTTGGTTCGGCACCGACAACCCGCCCCATACCCGTAAGATTTATGACTGGCTACGCATGCAAATGAAAGCGGGGGTACCGGTCGTTCTGCTCGGCCAGTTTGGGTTTCCCTCCGACCGGGCTTATCTGGCCCCGCTCGGACTGGATGCGCCGTCCATCCCCGCCGGCGGATTACATAAAGCCCGAATCACGCATGAAAATCGCGACTTTGTCGGCTTCGAGGGGCCCGTGCTGCCCAGCGCGACCAGCTTCGTCCCACTGACGCTCGCGGGAGGGCATGCACTGCTCAATATCGAGGTTGCGGGCAAAACCGAAACTGCGATTGCCTTAACCCCCTGGGGTGGCTATGCCCTCGCGCCTTACGTAATCCGCCACCTACCTCAAGGCGATACCCTCCGCGGTATGCAACAGGGCAGTTGGATACTCAATCCCTTCGCCTTCTTCAAGGCCGCCCTACGGTTGCCGACCATGCCCGCCCCGGATACCACTACCGCGAGTGGTCGCCGATTACTGTTCGCCGAGATCGACGGTGACGGCTTCGCATCGGACTCATGGAATTACAACTACCGGGGTCAGCCCGCCGCTCAGGTCATCCTCGACCGAATCCTCAAACGCTACCGCATACCGACCGCAGCCTCGGTGATCGCCTCCGAGTTCGTCGAAGATGGGTTTTATCCCAAGCAAGAGATCGACCGGCTCCGCCCGATCGCCCGGGCGATATTCAAGCTACCCTGGGTGGAGATCGGTTCACATACCTACTCACACCCCTTCGACTGGCCCGCCCTCGAACACGATCCCAACCTGTCCGCCGGGCTCCATCTCGGCAAGACCGAGCGGGATGACCGCGGTTACATACGTGCGCAAGGACTCAAGTACGGCTACAACCTGCCGATACCCGGCTACCGCTTCGACCCGGCCATGGAGGTATCCGGTGCCATTGGCATCATCAACCGGGTTCTCGCCCCGCCCGGAAAGCGGGTCCGTATCCTTCAGTGGTCCGGCGATACCGACCCCGATGCCGGGATACTCGCCCTCGCCTACCGGGCCGGGGTGATGAACATCAATGGCATCAACAGCACCATCGATCACACTTATCCTTCCCTCACCAACGTTGTACCTCTCGGTGTCTGGAAGGGTGAGTACTTCCAGGTTTTCGCACCGGACAGCGATGAAGATGTGTACACGCACGGCTGGAAACCCCCCTATTGCGGCTACCGGAAAGTCCTGCAGACATTTGAAATGACCGACCGACCACGCCGCCTCAACCCCATCGACATCTACTACCACTACTACTCAGGCGCCCGAACCTGCGCCCTCCAGTCACTGAACATGGTCTACCGCTGGGCGCTGGCCCGGAAGACCACCCCCGTGTTCCCCTCAACCTATGCGCGAATCGTACTGGGTTTTGAACAGGCCGCAATTGCCCGGACAGGTGACGGCTACCTGATTCGAGGATATGGCGCGGACCAAACACTACGCATCACCGCGGCCATGGGTTATCCCAACCTTGCCGCCAGCCGCAACGTCGTGGGCTTCAATGATCACGGCGATGCCCGCTACATCCACTTAGGGCCGGGCGGATCCGCCTACCTCGTCCTCTCTGCCACGCCGCCCGGCCAACCCTACCTGCACAGCGCCAACGGGCGCATCATCGCATTCTCCGGCCCCATCCTGAGGCCTTGGCTGACTCTCGATGCAAAGATCCCGCTCGAAATAACCCTTGCGAATATCGGAAAATGTCGCGTGCTGATGAACGGCCACCCACTAACCGGCCGCCGCGCACACAAGCTCGATCACTACCACCTGCGACAGACTCGTGCCCAGATATCTCTCGACTGCTCCAGCCGTTAAGGAACGCCTGGTTTCACCCTGGTTTTCCGCGGGACTGCTGTTAGGTACATTGGCTGTGTTCGTCTTTTTCTTTCCGAAGACCAACCTCAACCGCCTGCTTGCGCAAGAAGGACAAGTCACCGCGGCGACCCTCGCCTACCTGCAGTTGATGGTCCAGGCGAGCCCCCAGGACCCGGATCTGCATATCCTGCTCGCACGCCGTGCGCTGCAAGCCGGCAACTACGCCCTGGCCGAGCGCGCCCTGAGGCCTTGGTCCGAAGATCGACCGACACAAACGCCGCTCGCCATTGAGCGGCTGAGACTGGCGATATTACGTACTTGGCTATTTTCCACGCGGCCCCACAGCACCGCACGGTTCACGGTGGCAACCCGTTACCGCCAATTGGTCATCGCGATCGCACCGAGACTACCGGTCAACGATCTGATCGAGCAGGCGAAACTAAACCTGGCCATGGGTCTCTACCAAACCGCCGCGACCTTGAGCCACGAAGCCCTCAGTCGCACCGACAACCCCAAAGAGGCCCTGCGTGCCTTCCAGCTGGGCGTCCGCAGCCTGCTGGCGTCAGGAAAGCCGGCACCCGCACTGGCATTCGCAGAAGCGGCACTGAAATCGATACGCCCATCGGCCGCACTCTGGCGGGATATGTTCCTGCTTGCCATGCAGGCCGGCGAGTCGCGGCGCGCCGCCGACTACGCCCAGCGTTGGTTCGCCCGGGCACCCTCGCCCGCCGACCGGCGCCGGGCTTTCGACGCCGTGATCGAAGCTCGGCTGGCGGGCGGCCAGCCCCTTGCAGCCCTCACAGCCGCCCGGCGACTCTTGCCGAACATCCCTCACGACGCCGCGCTGTGGCGACGAATGACACGACTCGCCCTCGCCGCTAACCAGCCGATGCAGGCAGCGCATTATGCCCGCCTGCTCATAGGCATACGGGCGGCAACGCCATGAAACACACACGCCTGGCTGGCGCAGGGCTGCTGTGCGTGCTGCTGCCGGTGGTCGTCATGGCGAACCCACTACGACCCTATGCCGCGGCCGATTGGAATCTCGCTTGGCGGGCCTTTCTCGGAGGGCAGGATCTCCACGCGGCTTATGTCCTCGCTCGTACCGCGATCAAGGTCAGACCTGACAGCGTACTGTGGCACCGCCGGCTCGCGCTTGTCGCAGAGCAAAGCGGCCACCCCGACACCGCCCTCGATGCCTACGATTGGCTGGTCATGCGAGCCGGCCTCACCCAATACCTCGACAAAGCCCTGAATCTGGCCAACGCTCTCAACGACGCGCAGCGCGGCGCCCCACTGATGCTGCTGGCTTTACGCACTCGACCCTACAGCAAACAACGCTGGCTGGCGACCATCAGCGAGTTGCTCAAACTCGGCGATTACCCCCTTGCATTACGACAGCTCAGGGATGCCGACCAACGCCACCCTCGCCGCTTCTTTCTCTGGGAACAGGCCGTGCTCTACAACGAATTGAGCGAGCCCGGGCGTCAACTCGAAATCCTCGAAACCTACCGCGAACGCTATGGCTCTGAACCGCGCGTCATGCTCCAGATCGCCACGCTCAAATATCTCCGCGACGATATTCAGGGCGCCTATAAGGCACTGCTCCAGGCACGCCCCATCGCCGGCCCGGAGGACACTGCCTACTGGCAGACACTGAGTGAGCTCGCGTATCTGCTGGGAAACTATCGCATCGCAGGCCAGGCCATCCAGGTGTTGTACGACCGGCACACCGCCGATGTCGACGACTACAAACGCCTGTACTTGATTCATTTACACACCGATGCTCACCGGGCCTTCATCATCGCCGAAACCGGTTGGCGACTTACCCATGATACCGCGCTGTTTCTGGACATGCTGTCAGCGGCCTCCGTCATCGGACGCCCCGCTTGGCTGGGCAGAGCATTCGCGACCCTGGACCCGGGCGACACCGAACGGTTCGCGAACAACCGCTTCTACTGGACGGGCCTTGCTACCTGGCGCGCGAGTCAGGGACACATAGACCTCGCACAGCGGGCCTACGCTCGTGCCATCGCCCTGAATCCGGGAGATGATGCCTTGTGGGCCGGAGATCTCTGGCTACTCATCGATGCGCATGACCGAGGTGCCCTCGCCGCACTTCTGCCTCGACTGGCCGAACACGCCGATACTCACCCGGCGCTCTGGTCACCACTGGCGGCCGGCTATGTCTTGCTGGGCGAACCTCAACATGCCCTGAAATACCTCAATGCCGAATGGACCCAACGACAGCAGAATCCCGCGTGGCTTGTGAATTATGCCGACACTCTCGAACAGGCCGGTCAACCGCAACTTGCGAACCAGCAACGCCAAATCGCCTTTTCGCGACTGGCGGCAACTCTGCTCACACCTCACAACGAAGCGACCATCCGGCGTAAACGACTGCTGACCGGGCTGGCCAGTCACCTCTTGCCGGGCGACCCGGCACACAGATGGATCCAACGCCTCGCCCAACATCCTCGGGACGAGCAGACGCGCGTGCAAATACTCGCTTGGTCCCTCAACCAATCCGATGGCGCATTGGCCCGACTCTGGCGCTGGCGCACCTTCATCAAAACTCCGCCCCCGGCCTGGTCACAACTTTCCCTCGCCCTCGGCGAGAATAACGCTTCCACCACCGCCCGACTGCTCGAAACCCGCCTGTCGGCCCTGCCAAAACGCGATGCATCCACGGCGGCGGAATCACTCGGCTGGGCCCCTTTGGCCACCACGCTCGCGTTCCAGGGGATGCGCGGCGAACCTGATGAGCCCGCACAATGGCGGCAACGTTTTCAAACGCTTGCGATCCCCCGTAGCGACGCCCTCGGTGCCAACACGCGATTCACCCAGGCGAACGGGCTGCGCCAATCCGGCTTAGGCCTGAATGCCCGTCATTGGCTCGCTCCCGGCATCATCCTTGATGCCCGGATCGAGCAAGCAGCACAATCGGTCGACGACAGTGGCCAACTCGGCGTAGTACCGACCACGGCACGAGCCGGTAGCCTACGCCTGACCCGCACGCTACCACGCGGCAGCGCATCCTTAAGCCTTGGCGGCGGGCGCAATGTGGCCGACTATGCCCGGGTTGGCGCGGACTGGCGACACGATTGGAATGGCCGACTATCCAGCACGCTCTCCGCGGCGTTCGGCGCGACTCCAAAAGCCAGCATTCCGTTACAAATCGGTGGGCTCGAGGATCGGATCGATCTCGGCGGCCGTTATGTACTGACGGCCCGCGATACCCTGGAGGGTCGCCTGCGACTGGGGGCCTATCGGGCACAGGGAGGTGGTCGCCTCGGTAGTACATCGGCCTTTATCCTCGACTACGCACATCAACTCCGGCTATCTCCCCGCGACTACCGCCTGACCACCACGTTCAGCGGCTCAAACTACACCCATGCCACCCAACTGCCAGCCCAGCTTGCGCGCCTGGTACCCACAAGCACGACACCGGACACGAGCTTCTTCATCCCGCGCAGCTACCTTCAGACCTGCATTGGAGGCGGCTTCAATAATCGCTTCCAGACGGATTACACCCCACACCTACGTGCGTTCTTCAATGGCAGCATGTGTGCCAATTCCAATTTCGGCCCCGGTTACCAAGTCGTCGCCGGTCTCGCATTTCCGCTCGATGGATCAGATCATCTGGCCATCAGCCTTCAACTCGGCACCAGTCTGGGCGCTACCGGCAGCACGACCCGGACATTTATCATCTCCTATCGCTACTATTTCACACCAGTCAACTAAGAAGGATCTCCGAAAATGAAATCTCGACTCCTCAGCCTCATCGCCCTCTCCAGCCTCCTGTTACTATCCGGTTGTGCCAGCCGCAGCCTCTACTCTGGTCCGCAACCCACTGTGGTACGCGGCACGAGCTGGACCGTCACCCCGCTCATCAACAATACTGCCACACCCTATGCCGGCTCCCGCGCCCAACAGATTCTCGCCGCCCTGCTCAGCAGCCACGATACCAGTCAGGTCATGCTGCCTCCACCGCCACCCGACAATACGGCTCTACCGATGCACAATGGCGCGGAAAATCAGACCAGCGCCTTGGCTTGGGCCCACATACGGCATATTCGCTACGCGCTCACCGGCAGTGTGGACGAATGGCACTACAAGGTTGGCCTGAATGGTATACCCGCGGTCGGCTTCACCCTGAGTCTGGTCGATCTCGACAATGGACACATCCTTTGGAGCGGGGCCGCGGCAGCCACCGGCGGCAGCCGGGAGGGTATCGCCGTGCTGGCACAGCACACGCTCAACCGCCTGCTCACACAACTGCTTCCCTGATGTCCGACCGACACCAAGCGCCTCTCGCTACCCTCGGACCCGGCGCTATTGCCGAAACTCTGCTGCTGCCCATCGCTACATTGTGGCTCGGGCATGTCATTGCCCCCGCACACCCCTACACCGCCGGCGACTTCCCATGGATGTGGCTGGTCCCGCTGCTTATCGGCCTGCGCTACGGAATCGGCTCGGCGCTCGTCTCCAGTGGCTTGCTGACGGTTGGCGGAAATTGGCTGCCAAGTCTGGGTTACGGCAGTGAAGTGATGCCTTTACCTCAAATCGTCGGCGGCATGATCATCAGCCTGATCGGCGGACAATACGCCAACCTATGGCACGAGCGCCTCAAACAAGCTGAAGAGCGGCTGACCTACAGCGAAACCCGTTTGGAATCTCTCACCCGTGCGTTCTATGTCACCCGCATCTCCCACGACCTTCTGGAAGAAACGCTGATTACCCGCCCAGTCAGCCTGCGTGGGGCGATGGAGACCCTGCGCGCCCACCTGCAACATCATGGTGCTCAGCTTCACCGGGAGGCGGGTGACGCCCTGCTGCAACTACTCGCCCAATACTGCCGCATCGAGGCCGCAGCCGTGTATGTCTTCGAGGACGGCCACCTCAATACTACTCCCATCGCCCACCTGGGCCGGGATATTCCACTCAATCTCGATGATCCTCTCGTGTCGATGGCCCTACAGTGGAAAGACGCGGCCTACTTCAGTGTCGATCAGATCATCAACGACCTCGCGGGCGACTATCGGCTGGTCATCCCGATTATCGCGGCCGACCACGGCCACATCGGCCTGCTCACCGTCTCCGACATGCCCTTTCTCGCCCTGGAGGAAGAAAATTTACTGACGGCCGCAGCCATCCTCGAATATTTCGCTGACGATGCTGGGGCGCAACGCGATATCGTGGAGATACTGCGGCACTATCCACACTGCCCCGCCACCTTCGCCCACGAACTGTTCAAGCTCGCCCACCTGTGGTCGCGAGTCGGCGCCCAATCGGTCCTGGTGCTATTCCGATCCACTCCCAAAGCAAACCCGGAGATACTCGAGCTGATTCATTCCGTGCGCCGCGGGCTCGATCAGTACTGGCAGAACCCCATTACGATAGAAGCCCCCGACCTGCTCGTGTTGCTGCCGTTCAGCGGACCCGCGGGGGCCCGCGGCTTCATCGCCCGTATCGATGCCCTCACGGTGGAACGATTGCGGATGCCATTGCGGGATACCGGCTGGTCTACCGAGATCACCGTCCTGCATAATGTCGATCCCGTCGCTACGCTACGAGCGACGCTGCCTGGGAAAACCACAAATGCTTGAACCTCTCGCACAGATCCAAGCGTGGCTCGCACCATATCTCTCCGGCCCCGCCCGTCTGGTCGTGATGATCCTGCTCGCAAATACCGTGATCAGCCTGCTGACCGCCATACCCGCGCGACGGCTGATCCCGGCCGGCCTTCGCGGTCGTCCCGTAATCGACTATGCGACCCTGACGGCGATGGGCACACTGATCCCGCTGCTGGGGCCGATCCTGCTCCTGCTGATGCTCATCATCCTGCCAAATTTTGAAAAGAACCGTACCCCCGAAAACCCCTATCACCTCAGTACTCCCACCTTCGCCCCGGAAATCAAGAGTGTGACCGGTCGCTTTGGCGTCGGCGGCGCGGTCATCAGACTGCGCCGGATTGACCCAGGATCCACCCAGGGTACACGCGCCCTGTTGGCCATTGACGCCCGGCACAGCGAGGCCACCACCCAGCTGCTACGCGAGACACTCAGTCACCCGGACGAAAACCTGCGCCTCCTGGCCCACGCCTTGATCGATCGTCGCGAAACGGGCATCTCACGGATGATCCAACGTCTTGAAAACGCGATCCCTCACAGTCGGAGCCCGGTGCAAACCGTCTTGCATCTTGAACTCGCTGAACTTCACCAGGAGTTGCTCTACATGGGACTGGTTCGGGAGGGCATGTCCGAACTTCACTTACGGGCAAGCCGTCGACATCTGAATGCCGTTCGCGGGCGTCTCGGCGACAACTCGCGCCTGCTGAGAATCGAGGCGCGAATTCTGCAGCACTCGGGGCAACGCTCCGCCGCGGCGACATTCTACGAACGCGCGCTCGCCGCCGGCGCACCACCGGCACGGGCCCTCCCGTATCTGGCCGATTTCGCCTGGCAACGCCGAGATTATCCGGCCATACGACAATTATTCTCGTGCTCCACATTGTTCGGCGAATTGCCAGTCGTCGGCCGCATCGCCTCACGATGGCGCACGGTGAAATGACTGACCATCGGGCCGACATCGACATCACTCTGCTACTTGAGGGGACTTACCCGTACATCAAGGGTGGCGTCTCAAGCTGGGTACACGGATTAATCGGCGGACTGCCGCACTTCCACTTCGCGTGTATTTTTCTCGGTTCCCGTCGTGGGGATCATGGTGGTATTTGCTATGAATTGCCGACAAACATCGTACACCTCGAGACCCACCACCTCTTCGACTATGCGGACAAGCCGCCGATCAAACCACCCCGACTAAACGGTGAAGCCAAGGGGCTGATGTCCGACCTGCATATCGCACTCCGTAGCGGAGCGCTTGGCACGCTCGATATCTGCGATTATCTGGACGACGCAGGCCCCCTCGGCGAACGCGCCTTCCTCTATAGCGAGGCAGCCTGGCAATACATCACCGAGCAATATGAAGCAGCGGCTGCCGAACCGTCCTTTGTGGATTACTTCTGGAGCGTACGCAACCTCCACAGCCCACTCTGGGTACTCGCCCGCATCGCCTCTCAGCTACCTCCCAGCCAATTATTCTTTAGCCCCTCGACAGGCTACGCCGGCCTACTCGCCGCCTTCGCCGCCCGCCATCGGTCCCGCCCCTTCATACTCATGGAACATGGGATCTATATCAAGGAACGACGTATCGACCTCATGAAGGCGGAATGGATACGCGACAGCCGAAACATCATACAGTGCGACCCGACCGAGGTAAGCTATCTCCGTGAGCTATGGGTTCACCTTTTCGAAGTCATCGGCCGGCTGACCTATCAGGCCGCCAATCCGATCATCAGCCTGTTCGACGCCGCGAGGACCCAGCAGATCCGTGATGGCGCCCCGGCCGAACGCACCCGGATTATCCCCAACGGCATCGACATCGAACGGCTCTCGGATCTACGCCGCCCTCCCGCCCTCCCGCCACCTGTCATCTGTCTGCTCGGGCGTGTGGTTCCCATTAAGGACATCAAAACATTTATCCGCGCCGCGCAGATTCTATGTGACGCGCTACCGCAGGCCCAAGCCTGGATCGTCGGCCCCGAGGATGAAGACCCCGAGTACAGCTCCGAGTGTCACGAACTTGTTAACGCGCTCGGCCTCGGCGAGCACGTCCAGTTTCTGGGATTTCGTTATCTCGAGGAGATCCTGCCCAAGGTCGGGCTGCTCGTCTTGAGTTCCATCAGCGAAGGGTTGCCTCTGGTGGTAATCGAGGGCTTCGCGGCAGGATTACCCGTAATCACGACCGAGGTCGGAGCTTGTCCTGAGCTCATCAACGGCCACCCCGACGAAATGCCTGCGCTCGGCGCAGCAGGCCGTGTAGTCGGACTGGCCGATCCCGAAGCGATGGCAAGTGCTTGCCTTGAACTGCTGATCGACCCCGAGATGTACGCCGATGCCTCGCAGGCGGCGATCTCGCGAGTGGAACGGTACTACGACCGCAGACAGATGCTCGACACCTTCAATACCCTGTTTCGCGAACATCTGGGGAGCGACGACTGATGGCCGGCATTGGTTTCGAACTACGCCGCCTTGCCGATAGCGAGACCTATCTCGGCTTGCTGCGTGCTTACGCCTACGCCGGGGTGATCGGCTCCGGGCCATGGGTGTTATCGATCCTCGCCATTCTCATACTCGGCTTCATGAGCCTGGGGATCATCACCCCCCCTGTGCTGATCAGCCAATTCCAAGTCAGCGTCACTTGGCTGATCGCACTGAGTCTAATCTATACCGGTGGCATTCAATTGGTATTCACGCGCTATGTCGCCGACCGCCTGTTCGCACATGAGCCTTGGCGAGTGCTACCCAACCTGATCGGCCTGTTACTTCTTACTCTGACCCCGGTTTTCCCGCTTGCCACCGCCGGTGCCCTCTGGCTGCTTCCCGGCACCTCCACCGCCTACCGGCTACTCATGATCATAGGCCTGCTGCTACTCTGTGTGGTCTGGGTGCTTACCGTCTTGCTCTCCGGGCTCAAACGGTACGGCGCCGTCCTCTCACTCTACGCGTTAGGCTACGGCTGCGCTGTGGTGGCAGGCTTGCTGCTCAGGCCCTGGAAAGTAGAGGGGCTGCTTGCCGGCTTCGTACTCGGCCAGATCGTCCTCGCCATCGGCATGATCGCATTGATTTGGCGTGAATACCCACCGACTCGCTTCGTTGCATTCGATTTCCTCTCCCGCGGGCGGCTATGCGGCTGGCTTATCGTCGCGGGCCTGTTTTTCAACCTCGGGGTCTGGATTGACAAATTCATCTTTTGGCTCTGGCCGGGCACAGGTAATACTGTTATCGGCACTCTCCATGCCTCGGTAATCTACGATACCCCTGTCTTTCTCGCCTACTTCACCATCATCCCGGGCATGGCGATCTTCTTATTGCGAATGGAGGTGGATTTCGCCCAAGCCTATGACCGTTACTACAATGCGGTACGCGATGGTGGCGCTCTGTCGGCCATCCGGAATCATCGGGCGGGTATGGTTATCGCCGCGCGCGAGGGTCTGTTCGGCATTACTAAAATCCAGGGTATCACCCTGCTGTTCCTGATCGCCTTCGGAAATCATGTCCTCCGGTTACTGGATATCTCCCCACTGTTCGGCCCCCTGCTTATGCTGGATTCACTCGGCGTCATGCTACAGATGCTGGTGATGGCGGCGCTCAACATCCTATTCTATCTGGACCGCACCCGTGACGGCGCGCTGGTCACCCTGCTGATGTTTGTATCCAACGCGAGCCTCACCTTTGTCAGTCTACTGCTTGGTCCTTATTTCTACGGCTACGGGTTTGCTTCCGCCATGCTCATAACCGCGCTCGTGGCACTAACTTTGGCCGACCGGACACTCAATCACCTGGATTATGAGACCTTCATGCTGCGCTGATTAAAGCACACCCCGGATTTCATACAGTCATTTAAGCTGTTATCCAGTATGGAGGTAAACGAGATGAGTGAAGGAAGGAAACGCAAGGTTTACAGTCTGGAG
>VAOZ01269121.1_pt1 | contig 13559 bp, 14 predicted proteins | sample 3394041 | NCBI WGS metagenome assembly VAOZ01 (sample SAMN08290431, study PRJNA428436) | hydrothermal vent metagenome | isolation source: Deep-sea hydrothermal vent chimney | place: Indian Ocean: Southwest Indian Ridge
GGACTGAACTGCCTTCTCTTGGTTGTCATGCCATGCTCCTTCGTTTGAATGTCTCTTATTCAAACAGAGCATTTGTCCAATTCCATCTGAAGCAAAACAGTAATGCGGGTTGATCTTTAGCGCATCATGGAATTCACCCATGGCGCGATCACGATCATGCCGTTCACTGCGGATAGAGTTAACAAATAGAGAGCCTACTGGATATTCCTATCGGGAATAATCAGCAGCTCAACACGCCGGTTAAGCTGGCGCCCGGCGGCCGTAGTATTACTGGCCCGGGGATCAGACTCCCCGCGCCCCTCCGTGCTAACACGGGGTGGCTGTACGCTGCGGCTTTCGATATAAGAGGCAACGGATTCCGCACGCCTCCGGGAAAGCCCCTGATTATAGGCGGCGGAACCTACGCTGTCCGTATATCCCATAATATTAATGCGGCTGCGGCTATAGCGCTCCAGGATATCGCTGACTTTATCCAGCGTAGAACGGAAAGCAGGTTTAATATTAGCGGAATCAAACGCAAACGATACCTCGCTATTCATGGTGATCTTCAGATTCTGATTTTTGAGGCGCTCGATTTCCACCTGATGGGAAGCCCGTTCATCCGCAAGCTGACGGTCGAATTCAGCTTGTTGCTTGTCCATATAATGTCCCACGCCCGCGCCAATAGCACCGCCCGCGGCGCCGCCTATAAGCGCGCCCCTGAGCGCACCACCTGAATGATTGCCCTGAAATCCGATAATAGCGCCGGCGATGGCTCCCAGCACGGCACCCGCGGCTGCCTTCTCTTTGGCCTGAGCGTTCCGATCATTGGGTGTGGTGGCGCACGCGGCCAGACCACTTATCAAGATCACGGATATCACATGTTTCATCGTTACACGCATTTTCACCTCCGGTATATAAAAAAATTCATGCGGGTTGGGACTGTAGTGCGAAATTAAAACCGTCACAAGGAAACCGCTACACCTGGAACAATGGTTCCGCCCGGTTAAAAGCCAAGCCAGGGCGCATCAATACTTCGCTTTTTTTCATAGGCACGAATATCGGCGGCATTCTCCAATGTCAGGGCGATATCATCCAAGCCTTCAAGAAGACAGTGCTTGCGAAACGTATCGATTTCAAATGGAAACACATCCCCCTCCGGTGTTCTCACCGTTTGCGCCTGCAAATTAATGTTGAGTGCATAAGCCTGTGTGGCTTCGCATGAGGCAAACAACCTGCCCACTTCCTTATCCTCCAACACGACAGGAAGCATTCCATTCTTGAAACAGTTATTGTAGAAAATATCGGCAAAACCGGGCGCAATCACACAGCGAAACCCGCCATCCAGCAGGGCCCACGGCGCATGTTCACGGCTGGAGCCACAACCGAAATTATTGCGCGCCAGCAAGATGCTCGCGCCCTGGTAACGCGGTTGGTTAAGAATAAAATCGGTATTCCTCGGACGACTTGAGCAGTCCATACCGGGTTCTCCATGATCCAGATAACGCCATCCATCGAACAGGTAAGGACCATAGCCCGTGCGCCGAATGGATTTCAGAAACTGTTTGGGAATAATGGCATCCGTATCCACGTTGATGCGGTCCAGCGGTGCGACCAGACCATCCAGTGTTGTAAATGCTTGCATGTCCATCTCCTTTACTGTTAAGCATCTTGCAAAACCCTCAGGCGGCGAGCGGCTTCCTCATTTTGGCCTGTTTCCGAGCCCGGATTTCACTCCATGGAACCACCATGCAGCTCATTCCATCCCGAAAATAGACTCGAGGTGGAATTGCCGATCATCCACCCAGAGTTTTGCAAGAGGCTCTGTTCATTTATTTCCAGTCACGGATATCAACAAAATGGCCGGCGATGGCCGCTGCCGCCGCCATGGCGGGACTGACCAGATGCGTGCGTCCGCCCCGCCCCTGGCGTCCCTCAAAGTTGCGGTTACTGGTTGATGCGCAACGCTCGCCCGGATCCAGCCGGTCGGCATTCATCGCCAGACACATCGAACATCCGGGTTCGCGCCATTCAAATCCGGCTTCGCGGAAAACATCATCCAGGCCTTCTTTCTCAGCCTGTCTTTTGACCAGGCCGGAACCCGGAACCACCATAGCCAGCTTGATATTCGGAGCGATTTTCCTGTCCCTTATCATCTTTGCGGCAGCACGAAAGTCCTCAATGCGTCCGTTGGTGCAGGAGCCGATAAATACCTTATCCACGGCAATATCCTGAATCGGCATACCCGTGCCGAGATTCATATATTTCAGTGCTCGCAGCCAGGCTTCACGCTGAGCCCCGTCGCGTGCCTCATCCACCGCCGGAACGGATCCCGTCACCGGAATCACCATCTCCGGACTCGTTCCCCACGACACCATCGGCGGTATCACCGCCGCATCCAATACATCTTCCCTGTCGAACGCCGCTCCCGCATCGGAATACAGTTCGCGCCATACCGCCACTGCCGTATCCCATAATTTACCCGTTGGCGCAAACGCACGATCTTTCACGTATTCAATCGTGATATCATCCACAGCCACCATGCCGCAGCGTGCTCCCGCCTCAATGGTCATATTACAAAGAGTCATGCGCCCTTCCATGGATAATTCACGCACGGCGGAACCGGAAAATTCGATGGCGTACCCTGATCCACCAGCCGTGCCAGTGCGGCTAATGATATACAAGGCCATATCCTTAGCTGTTACACCTTCCGGCAGGAGGCTATCCATACGAATACGCATCACTTTGGGCTTCTTCTGAATCAGGCACTGCGTCGCCAGCACATGCTCGACTTCCGACGTACCGATACCCATGGCAATGGCGCCCAGCGCACCATGCGTGGACGTATGTGAATCACCACAGACCAGCGTCATGCCCGGCAGCGTCAGCCCCTCCTCGGGGCCCACCACATGTACGATACCCTGCCGCACGTCATCCATGCCAAACTCAAGGATACCGAATTCCCGGCAGTTTTTGTCCAGAGCTTCAACTTGCGTACGCGAAACGGGATCGGTAATGCCCCGGTCCCGATGTTCAGTCGGCACGTTATGATCGGGTGTTGCTACCGCGGCATCGGCACGCCATGGCAGACGCTCCGCCATCCTCAACCCCTCGAAGGCTTGCGGACTGGTCACTTCATGCACCAGATGCCGATCAATATATAACAAGGTGGAACCATTATCATTCTCCTGGACGACATGCTGTTCCCATACCTTGTCAAACAGAGTCTTCTCCATCGCTGGCTCCTCACAAATAAATCTCAATAGACAGAGCCTCTTGCAAAACTCATGAGCGGTGATCGGCTTCCCCACTTCGGCCCATTTTCGAGATTGAATTTCGCTCTATGGAACCACCATGCAGCTCATTCAATCCCGAAAATGGTCTCAAAGTGGGATCGCCGCTCATCCACCCAGAGTTTTGCAAGAGGCTTGACACGCAAAATATAAACTTGCTGCAAGAGCATATAAAAGGATATATTCTTTCGCATATGTTGAAATTTTCTCATGCCTAATGCTTTCCGTATTCCTTCCCTGAATGCCCTTCGGGCATTTTCCGTGGTCGGCGCGCACCTGAACCTGCGCGCCGCCGCCGCCGAGCTTTTCGTTACCCCGTCCGCCCTTTCACATCAGATTCGCGGCCTGGAGGCGGAACTGGGTATCAAATTATTTGTTCGCAATCCTCGAGGATTCGCACTGACCGTAAGCGGAAAGGCGTTGCACCCTCAGGTATCATCCGCCTTCGCCCAACTGGGCGATGCCGTCCGCGCTATCAAACCCCGGCAACGTCCCGGCGCCATTACGGTCAGCATGCTTTCCACTTTTGCCATGCGCTGGTTCATCCCCCGTCTGTACCGTTTTCAGAAAATACATCCGGATATCAAGGTGCGCATTTCCACATCTATCGAACTCGTTGATTTCGAACAGGAAGATGTGGATTGTGCCATCCGGTCAGGCCAGGGATCATGGGCCGGCATCCATGCCCTTCGCCTGCTGGACGAGCAGTTTACCCCGGTTTGCTGCCCTTCCATACCGACCGGGGATACGCCATTAAACCAGCCTTCCGACCTGGCCAGACATACGCTGCTGCACTCCAGACTGCGGCCGGACGACTGGAAAGCATGGCTGGACGCGGAAGGACTTGCCGATCTTAAGCCACGCCATGATCAGGAATTTGAAACGCGTAACTTCGCTATCGCCGCCGCTCTTCGCGGGCTCGGCGTGGCCATCATTGATCCGTTACTGGTGCAGGAGGAACTGAAAGACAAGCGGTTGATCCAGCCTTTCACCCACACCCTGCCAACAACCAGCGCCTACTATCTGGTCTGGCCGACAACCCGTGGGGAAAGCAAGGAACTGACCGCATTCAGGACGTGGCTGATGAAGGAAGTCGCAAGAAACAGAGTCTCTTGCAAAACTCTGGGTGGATGAGTGGCACTCCCACTTTGAGACCATTTTCGGGATTGAATGAGCTGCATGGTGGTTCCATGGAGCGAAATTCAAGCTCGGAAAGGGGCCGAAGTGGGGAAGCCGATCACCGCTCATGAGTTTTGCAAGAGGCTCAACAGATAGCACTTTCCTCTCGCTACTTCCGAAATCATTCACTGGCCGTTATCCTTCCCTCTTCACAAGCAAGCGACTGGAGAGGCAATGTCTATCAAATCGGATAAATGGATTCGCCGTATGGCACATGAACATGGCATGATCGACCCGTTCGTAAACGGCCAGGTCAAAAAGAACGAACATGGTGGCGGCATGGTGTCTTATGGCCTTTCCTCCTATGGTTACGATGTTCGCTGCGCCAACGAATTCAAGATTTTCACCAACATCAACTCGGCCATCGTGGATCCCAAGAACTTTTGCCCGTCATCCTTCGTCGATTTCAAGGGAGATGTCTGTATCATTCCGCCGAATTCCTTCGCTTTGGCCCGCACCATCGAATACATGCGCATCCCGCGCAATGTACTGACGATCTGCCTGGGGAAATCCACGTATGCCCGCTGCGGTATCATCGTCAATGTCACGCCGCTGGAACCGGAATGGGAGGGCCATGTGACGCTGGAATTTTCCAACACCACGCCATTACCGGCCAAGGTATATGCCAACGAAGGCGTGGCGCAATTTCTGTTCCTCGGATCGGATGATGTATGCGAAACCTCGTACAAGGACAAGGCTGGCAAGTACCAGGGGCAAACCGGCGTGACGGTTCCAAGGCTGTAACGCATGAAGCTGTCGGACATTCTGGCCTCGGCAGAGGCACCCCTGTTCTCCTGCGAATTTTTCCCGCCGAAAACAGACAAGGGTGAGATAAACCTGTGGGACTGCATTCAGGATCTCGCCGCCATCCGCCCCGCCTATGTATCGATCACGTACGGCGCCGGCGGCTCCACCCGCGACCGCACGCGGCGGATTGTCGAACGCATCAGGAAGGAGACCAGCCTGAATCCGGTGGCACACCTCACTTGCGTGGGCAGCACGCAGGAAGAACTGGCCGGGTTGCTTGAGGCATACCGGAATGCTGGTATCGAAAATATCCTCGCCCTGCGTGGCGACCCACCCGAGGGAATGGATCATTTCAAGGCGATTGCCGGCGGTTTCGCATACGCGAGCGATCTGGTCTCCTTTATCCGAAGGAGGGACGGTTTTTCCATCGGGGTGGCCACCTATCCGGAGGGACATCCCGAATCCGGAGGCGGTGTGGCCGACGATATCCGTTACCTGAAGCTGAAGCAGGACAATGGCGCGGACTGCGCCATCACGCAGTATTTCTTCGATAACAACAGCTTCTTCCGCTTCCGCGACAAGGCCATGGCGGCCGGTGTCACGATCCCTATCGTTCCCGGTATCATGCCAATCACGAACTATGACCAAATTGTTCGATTCTCGGCCATGTGCGGTGCAACCATCCCTGACTGGCTGCACAAAAGGATGAAACCCGTCCGTGAGAACATCGACACCGTCAAGGCCCTGGGCGTAAAACTGGCAACACAGCAATGCAGGGCGTTGCTGGATTGTGGCGCCCCCGGTCTACACTTCTATACGCTAAACAAGTCCGAGGCGGTTATTGCCATACGCCGAGATCTGGATCGGGCCTGACTCCTGAAAAGGGGCGGTTTGTATCACGCTTACCATGCGTTCCATCACCCAAACTCAATGCTCCACATCCGTACAAAAGGCAAGCTTGCAGCCGCGTGAATCCCGATGAAGTCGAGACGGTTTTTTTGCCTGTCACCAGGAGGAAAAGGAAACAGGTATCATGTCCCTCTATTTACCGTTAATTTTGGCGAAAGGTTCAGGCGTGGATGTTTTAAGCATTTTTTCAACGTTTGTCATCACATGAACATCCAGCAGGAATTCCCCGCAGCCATGGCATTTCATGATTGCCTCCTTGTCATCCAACCACCGACCGGCATCAGGGCGATAAACGGTCACTACGCACACGTTTGCCTTTTTAATACAAGCCGATCATAGCTATGGCTGTGTCTCTTTCATCTTTGGATCCTCTTTGTTATTTGGTTATGTCAGAGCCGATATCGTGAATCCGGGTAATATGGGTTATACAGTCACTCCGAAGCGCCTGCGGGCGTTCTCGCAAGCCAGTTCCGCGGTATACTCAGTCGTCGTTCCACGTACATCGGCAATGCATTCGGCGACATGGCGCACCAAGGCGGGTTCATTGCGTTGACCACGATGCGGAATCGGGGCCAGATAGGGGGCATCCGTTTCAATGAGCAGTGCCTCCTCCGGTACTCGGGCGGCTACCTCGCGCAATGTTTCGTTACGTTTGAAGGTGATATTACCTGAAAAAGAGATGGACATACGCATGTCCAGTGCCTGCCGCGCAATTTCCCATGTTGAGGAAAAGCAGTGCATAATGCCACCGCAGGCATCAACTCCCTCCTCTTTCAGAATACGTAACGTATCCGTATCGGCCTCGCGCATATGTACAATCACCGGTTTGCTCATGCGTTTTGCCGCCCGGATATGGGTGCGAAAACGTGCTTCCTGGACGTCCTTAGCCACATGGTGGCGAAAAAAATCCATACCCGTCTCGCCAATCGCTACGCATTTGAGATGAGCTGCCAGTTCACAAAGTTGCAATACCGTGGGTTCAGCCTTGAGTTCATGGTTCGGATGCACACCCACGCTGCAATATACATTCGCTTTTGTCTCCACCAACGCAAACAGGCGTGGTATGTTCTCCAGATCCACGGCCACCGCGACCAGCCATTGTCCGCCTGCCGCCTGGTAGCGTTTCAATACCAATTCGCGATCATCGTCAAAATGGTGAAAATCAATATGACAATGGGTATCCACCAGTTGCATCTCAGGCTCCCGTGATTTGTCGCAGATGCGACAATTTGACACAGTATAAATCCGTCAGGTTATGCGGATTGGCCAGGACTTCAACGGGCTTACCTTCCGGTTCACCGAATCCGGACACCACCAGATCAGCACCGGAAAAGTCCTGATTGCGCGTGTATCCGTTGACGGTCACCACACATTTCAGGCCGGCAGCCCGCGCCGCCTGCCAACCATTGCCGGAATCCTCCAACGCCAGTGTCTCTCCGGCTACGACGCCCAGTCGTTCCATCGCATACAAATAAATATCCGGTGCGGGTTTCTTGGCTGGTACGATATCGCCTGCCGCCAGCATGGCAAATTTATCAAACCAGTCCCGACCCAATGCATGTGCGATCAAAACATCCAGTGCCGCAGGCGTGGTCGTGGTCACCACGCCTGCGGTAATATCCGCATCATACGCTGCCTCCAGCAAGCGCTTTACGCCGGGCCGTAAAGGAATATGTCCTTCGGTAATCAGTTGTTGATACAGTTTTGTCTTGCGGGCATGCAGCGTTGCAATATAGTCATCGGTCATTTCCGGCATATCGCCGCGTTTGATGTCAAAACGAATGCGCTCCTTGCCACCGGCCACTTTCAGTAATTCGCCATAAGTCGCTTCGTTCCAGCGGCGCTCCAGTCCCGCTTCTTCAAAAGCCAGGTTAAACGCCACGCGGTGGCCATCTCGTTCAGTATCCGCGATCGTACCATCCACATCCCAAAGCAGGCATTTCAGTTCATTCATGATGGCTCCTTTTTTTCTCAATACTCAATGATTGCTCTCTCCATGGTTTCCGTGGTTCAACCCTGTTGTATTCCTCCGGCCTTGCCGGGTCAGACGATATAAATCGTGCTTGGGTTTTGCACAACGGATAGGCTATCATCGCATTTATGGGCATCCTGATTCATGAAGCTGTTCCGCAGTCCGTGGCGGATAACCCACAAACCCGAAAACCGCCCATGTATCAGGTGATGCTGCTTAACGACGACTTCACCCCCATGGCTTTCGTTGTGGACATTCTGCACCAATATTTCCAGAAATCAGAGCCTGAAGCTACCCGTATCATGCTTGCCGTGCACCATGAAGGGCGTGGCATATGCGGCATCTATCCTTTTGAAATAGCTGAAAGCAAGATGTATCTGGTAGGACAAACAAGCAAAAAACATGGGTATCCACTCAAGTGTACGATGGAAAAAATAGAGGCCGGGAATGGGTCATGCTGAATGACGAACTTGAACGCACCTTAAACGATGTGTTCCGTTCAGCGCATTTGCATCGCAACGAATTCGTGACGGTAGAACATCTTTTGCTCGGTCTGCTGGATAATGCCGAGACGGGCGCCGTGCTTGAAGCCTGTGGCGCCGATCCGGAGGAACTGCGAAGCCGTCTTACGCGATACATCTCCGAGCATGTGGCTGTGCTGCCCGAGGGGCCGGGAGAAACGGCTGCCAGCATCGCATTGCAGCGGGTGATTCAACGGGCGGTGATACAAGCCCAGGCCGCGGGCAAACAGGAAGTCACCGGCGCGCACATTCTGGTGGCCGTTTTTTCGGAACAGGACTCACACGCGGTTTTCTTCCTGGAGGAAACCGGCATCACGCGCCTCGATGTGATGAACTATATCGCGCATGGGGTACGCAAGCAGGGAACGCTTGCATCCAAGCAAAGACCGCATACGATTGAAGAGACACGTCAGAAACATAGCACATCACCGCTGGAAACCTTCGCTGTTGATTTGAATGCGCGCGCCATGGCCGGCAAGATTGATGCCCTGATTGGCCGGGAAGCGGAACTGAGCCGATGTATCAATATACTTTGCCGCCGACGCAAGAACAATCCGCTACTGGTAGGTGAGGCCGGTGTCGGTAAAACAGCCATTGCCGAAGGCCTGGCAAGAAAAATTGTCGAGCATGATGTGGCCGATGTCATCGCGGATGCACAAATTTATATGCTGGATATGGGCGCGCTGCTTGCCGGCACCAAATACCGTGGTGATTTTGAAGAACGCCTGAAATCGGTACTCAAAGAGCTGGAGAAAAAGAAACAGGCCATCCTGTTTATTGACGAGATTCATACGGTGATTGGCGCTGGCGCCGCCAGCGGAGGCGCCATGGATGCCTCCAACTTGCTTAAGCCGGTATTGGCAGGCGGCGAACTGCGATGCATTGGCGCGACCACTTACCAGGAATACCGATCCCTGTTTGAGAAAGACCGGGCGCTGTCTCGCCGTTTCCAGAAGATTGATGTAGCGGCACCCAGCGTATCGGAGTGCATCCTGATATTGAAAGGATTAAAACCCGCCCTGGAAGAACACCATGGCGTACGTTACAGCATGGCCGCCATCAGGTCCGCGGCCGAACTGGCCAGCCAGCATTTGCATGACCGGAATTTGCCCGATTCGGCCATTGATGTGCTGGATGAAGCAGGCGCGGCCGTGCGCGTCATGCCTGCGATCAAACGCAAAAAGCAGTTAAGCGTCACGGATATCGAAGAGATCGTGGCGCACATTGCACGTATTCCATCCCGTAGCGTGTCCGCATCGGACAAGAAGAGCCTGAAACATCTCGAACGCAACCTGAAACTGACTGTTTATGGCCAGAACGATGCCATTGGGGCGCTGGCCAGCGCCATCAAACTGTCACGCGCGGGCCTTTCACATCCGGAAAAACCTGTTGGCAGCTTCCTGTTTACCGGCCCTACCGGTGTCGGAAAAACCGAGGTGGCCCGGCAACTGGCTTTGATTCTGGGGCTGGAGCTGATTCGTTTTGATATGTCCGAGTATATGGAGGCGCATTCCGTGTCGCGTTTGATTGGCGCACCGCCGGGTTACGTCGGTTTTGATCAGGGCGGACTGCTGACGGAGGCGGTCAATCAACACCCCCATGCCGTGATGCTGCTGGACGAATTCGAGAAAGCACATCCCGATTTGTTTAACATACTCTTGCAGGTCATGGACCACGGTAAACTGACGGATAACACGGGTCGGCTGGCTGATTTCCGGCACGTCATCCTGATCATGACCAGTAATGCCGGCAGCTTCGAACTCAACAGGGCCACTATCGGTTTTTCGTCACAAAGCAGTCATGGTGATAATACCGAGGCCATCAAGCGTATCTTTTCCCCCGAATTCAGGAATCGGCTGGATGCCATGATTGCCTTTGCCGCGCTGGATGTTGAAACGGTGCGGCATGTGGCGGACAAGTTCCTGATCGAACTGGAAACACAACTCCTAGCCAAGGGCGTGGCGATTGAAGTCAGTGAGCATGCCTGTAACTGGCTGGCGGAACGCGGTTACGATAAACAAATGGGCGCCCGTCCGATGGCGAAACTGATTGCCGAGACGTTGAAAAAACCGTTGGCTGATGAAATTTTGTTTGGCCGTCTGCAAAAAGGCGGACGAGTTCGCGTACGGGTTAAAGGCGATACATTGAGCCTGTCGTATCCAGCTTAACGATATTCCCCGGGATGCACTCGTTTCCGACCGTAATCTCCCCGGCGAAGCTCTACCTCGAACACAACCCTGCCAACAAAGGAACAAAGCAAGGGCATGGCAGAATGTATGAATAGTTCAGGCTGGCTTCGATCCTAAACCCATAATACAATCATCACGGCGATTCATGAATAATGCAGGCTATTCCGAGCCTCTTGCAAATACGGATATTCCATATTGTTGCGCAACTTTTTTCACCTTATGCCGCTCCAGTATAAGTGTTTTTTCGGCCTCAATAGCCAGTACGTTGCATTCTGAGGCATGCATGATTTCAAGAGTATCCGGACCGATAGCCGGGACATCGAAGCGTAAATCCTGCATGGGCTTGGCCACCTTGATGACCACCGCCTTGCCATTGCCCATCAAGCCTCCTCGTGAAATCGCTTCATCGGTACCTTCAATCGCCTCCACGGCCAGTACGGCCCCGTCCTGCACCACAACGGTTTGGCCAATATCAAGCGCGGCAATTCCTCGCGCCTGCACGTAACCGAACTCAATATCATCGAAGGATGCCCTGGCAGGCTTTGGGCCAAACAGCAGACCTTTTCCCGCCAGCATTTCACCCGCGAATTCGGTTTGTGGCAATACCTTGATGCCTGCCTTGATGACCTCATCCGAGATCGCTTTCATCAGTGTGTCATCCTTACGATCCCGTATTGTTGCCAGCGTCTTGATTGCTGTAACATCGGGCCGAAAGTTTCGGAACAGATGAAGTTTTCGTACCTTTCCAGCAAAAATAATTGCGTTAACATTCGCCGATTTAAAGGATCGTATCATGCCCCCCAACTGGCCGACATGCAGCCAGCAGGTTGATGTTGAATAACGCTCAATTTCAGGAAAAGTTTCTTCCCGTGCGGCAACGGTATGCACCTCCATGCCCTGATTCCGGAGACTGGCTGCAAGCTCCAGAGGAAAAGAACCATAACCCGCCACCAGGCCCAGCTTGGGAGGCAGCGAATCTTTTTTATCCGGCATCGCGTTTGTGAACAACCAGTCCGTGCTGTGCATTTCCGACAAATTCAAGCATTTCCATGGCATACGGATTTTCGCCCGCAACGGATTGCGCCTGTTCAATCCGGGCAGCAAGGCATTCGTTGTTCTGCAACAGCATTTTGTACAGCTGTTTCAGTACCTTAACATCGTACAGCGAAAAACCGCGACGCTTCAGACCCACAAGATTCAGGCCGGTCAATTCAGCCCGATAACCTCCCGAAACCAGGCAGAATGGCGGAATATCCTTGTTGATACCGCACATACCTCCAATCATCACATAACGGCCAACACGCACGAACTGATGAATCGCGGACAGCCCCCCGACAATAACGCCATCCGAAATTTTAATGTGACCAGCCAGGGTAGCACAGTTGGCAAGGATAGCTTCATTGCCAATCTGGCAGTCGTGTGCAATATGAGCATATGCCATCAGCATGTTTTTGTTACCAATACGCGTGACCATGCCGCCACCTTCCGTACCGGTATTCACAGTCACGTTTTCACGGATGGTATTGTCGTTGCCAATGACAACACGGGATGCTTCGCCGTGGTATTTCAAGTCCTGAGGCTCATTGCCAATGCTGGAAAAAGGGAAGAACCGATTCCTTTCCCCAATATCCGTATGCCCTGATATCACCACATGTGAGATAAGCTCGGTATCCGCACCGATATGGACATGCTCCCCCAGCACGCAATGGGGACCAATCGTGGCATTAGGGTGGATCTCGGCACCTTTTGCTATAATCGCCGCGGGATGAATCATCATCAGCCCACTTCATCCCTGGGCATCATGGTCGCCATCACATCACCTTCACAGACCAGTTCGCCGTCCACCAGTGCCTGCCCGTGAAATTTCCACATCGAACCACGGTGGCGCAACAGGGTCAGTTCAAACAGTACCTGATCCCCCGGACGTACCGGCTTGCGGAAACGAACGCCATCAATTCCGGTGAAATAAACCAAATATTCCTTGTTCCTGGGAATGGACTGAAATGCCAGCAATCCACCGACCTGAGCCATTCCTTCCACCAGCAATACACCCGGCATCACCGGATAACCCGGAAAATGCCCCATAAACTGAGGTTCGTTGTATGTCACATTCTTGATGGCGCGCATAAACGTTTCTTCCTTGAAGTCCAGCACCTTGTCCACCAGTAAAAAAGGATAACGATGCGGAAGAAGCTTCATGATTGCATCAATATTCAATTCAGGCATCAAATCCTCTCATTTTCCACAGATCCGGCAAACGTAACATAATGGCGGATACCCTCAGCCAGAGGTGGTGCGGCATGGCTGGAATGCCCGCGTAGGTTCCACCCGCTTCCAGATCACCCGCAACGCCGCTTTTAGCGGCAATTTTGCAGCCATCGCCAATATGCAGATGCCCGGCTATTGCCACCTGCCCTCCGAATTGGCAACCCTGGCCCACCACCGTGGAACCCGCTATGCCAGCCTGGCCGGCTATAATGCTGTAGGCGCCGAGTTTTACGTTGTGCCCAATCTGAATCAGGTTGTCCAACTTAACGCCCTGACCAATCACGGTATCACCAATAGCGCCTCGATCAATGCAGGTATTAGCCCCAATCTCTACATCATCTTCAAGTAAAACGCGACCGGCCTGGGGTATTTTAAGATGCTCGCGGCCCGTCCATGCGTAACCAAAACCATCCGAGCCAATCACCGCGCCCGACTGCAAAATAACGTTATTCCCGAGTTTGCAGAGCGCGCCAAGTACGGCACGGGAATGCAAGGTGCATGA
>VAOZ01062911.1_pt1 | contig 13553 bp, 13 predicted proteins | sample 3394041 | NCBI WGS metagenome assembly VAOZ01 (sample SAMN08290431, study PRJNA428436) | hydrothermal vent metagenome | isolation source: Deep-sea hydrothermal vent chimney | place: Indian Ocean: Southwest Indian Ridge
CAGAAGCTTGTGGAAGCCGCGCGAACGCAAGCACAAAATATTATACAGGAAGATCCAGAGCTCGCCGCCCACCGCGCGCTCGCTACGCTCGCGCGCTCGCGCCAACACACTCTACACGGTGAATAAGACTTACAATACGCCACACAATAACCATCAACACATCTATCAACTTGTATCAAACGTTTTAACGGTTTGTCGCCGAGATAAATTCATAACCACTCATAACCATACGTATTCCGCATATTAATTCATTCAACCGTTTTGAATTTAGTTCCAAAAATGTGTCGTAATGTATTATCCACACCCTCTCCTCTGGTTGTGCGAGGTATAATAAGTGTCTGTTCATTCACAACCCACAGAACAGCTTTTAGGTGAGGCCCGGTGTAATTCCGGCACTATTGCGTAACGGTAAAAGTCCGATCCCTAAAGTCGAGATGCTAGCATCTCCTGCTCACACCCGCGTAAGGTATTTTCATTTCAATTTACTATTTGTTGTGATAATAAAAGCAACCAGCGCGTGTGTCGGTTGTTTTTATTCATTTATATCAAAAAACACTATGACACTACTCAAGATTAAAAAGAGAAGCGGCCACACAGTTCCATTTCAACGAAGTAAAATATCACTTGCGCTATACAAGGCATTTACATCACAGAATCTTGAAAAACCGGATGTTGTGGAGCGAATTACATCAAAAGTTATTGATGCGCTCACAATAAAACAAGAGCAGAAATCAGTCTCGGTAGAAGATGCACAAGATATTGTAGAAAAACTTTTAATGAAAGAGAAAGAATATGCGGTTGCAAAAGCATATATGATTTATCGCGAACAGCATGCAACCATGCGCCGTATGTCACAAGACCCGCTTGCAGTCATAGAAAAATATATTTCAAATACTGATTGGCAAGTTAGAGAAAATAGTAATATGGCATACTCACTACAAGGACTTAATAACCACGTTGCGTCCACTGTAAGCAAAAATTATTGGCTTGAGCATATCTATCCAAAAGAAGTGCGAGAGGCACATGAGACAGGAGATTTCCATATGCACGACCTCAACACACTTTCGGTATATTGTGTCGGATGGGATCTCTTTGATCTTTTGAAGCGTGGGTTTACCGGGGTGTCCGGAAAAATTTCAAGTGCTCCAGCAAAACATTTTCGGAGCGCGCTTGGTCAAGTAGTAAACTTTTTTTACACCCTGCAGGGCGAAGCGGCTGGTGCGCAAGCATTCTCAAATCTTGATACACTGCTTGCCCCGTTCATTCGTTATGACACATTATCCTATAGCGAGGTTAAACAAGCGCTTCAGGAATTTGTATTCAACTTGAACGTACCAACACGAGTCGGTTTCCAAACACCGTTTACCAACGTAACGCTTGATGTTCTTGTACCGGGATATTTCAATGGTGCGCCAGTCATTCGCGGTGGTATTGCACAAAAAGAAACCTACGGAGAATTTCAAGAAGAAATGAATGTATTCAATAAGGCATTCCTTGATGTGCTCAACGAGGGTGATGCTTCTGGGCGTGTATTCACCTTCCCTATTCCAACGTACAACATTACAAAAGATTTTAATTGGGATAACCCGACACTGGATGGGCTGTGGGAATCTGCCGCAAAGTATGGGCTTCCATATTTTTCAAACTTCGTAAATTCTGATATGGACCCATCTGACGCGCGCAGTATGTGTTGTCGTTTACGTATTGACAATCGTCAGCTTGAAAAACGTGGTGGTGGACTGTTCGGAGCACACCCACTTACAGGTTCCATAGGTGTAGTAACAATCAATATGCCACGTCTTGGACTTTTGGCAAAAGACGAGAATGATTTCTTTGTCCGGCTCGGCATACTTATGGATATTGCAAAAGAAAGTCTTGAAATTAAACGTAAAATGATTGAAAGATTTACTGAAAATGGATTGTATCCGTATACAAGTTTTTACCTAGATGAAATGAAGCGCACAAACGGGACTTACTGGAAAAACCATTTTTCAACAATCGGACTTCTTGGAATGAATGAAGCCGCATTGAATTTTCTTGATGCTTCAATTGCCAAAGACAGCGGAAAAGAGTTTGCCGAACGAGTGCTGGACTTTATGCGTGAGCGCCTATCCGATTACCAAGAAGAAACCGGCAATAACTATAATTTGGAAGCGTCTCCAGCCGAGAGCACCGCATATCGCCTCGCGCTTTTAGACCAAAGACATTTTCCAAACGCACGGTTCGCAAATGGTACAGGAGCAACGACTAAAAACCCGTTCTACACCAACTCAACACACCTGCCTGTCAATTTCACCGATGACATATTTGAAGTCTTAGACCTGCAAGACAACCTGCAAACAAAATATACAGGTGGAACGGTCATTCACTTTTTTATCGGTGAACGTGTGCACGATGCGCGTGCAGTAAAAGATATGGTGCGCATCATCTGTCAAAATTATAAGTTGCCATACTTCACCATAACGCCAACATTTAGTATCTGCGCAACACACGGGTATCTTCACGGGGAGCAGAAAACGTGCAATGAGTGTGGCGCAGTATGTGAGGTTTATTCACGTATCGTTGGATACCTGCGCCCAACACAACAGTGGAATAATGGCAAGCTTGCAGAGTTTGAAATGCGTACAACGGTTCCTCAAAAGATGGTAGAGGAATCTGTTTCAACAATTACCACGACATGCGCATAGGAGGATTTCAACCATCTTCGCTCATAGACTATCCAGGACTGGTCTCAGCAATACTATTCACAATTGGGTGTAATTTTCGTTGTCCCTACTGCCACAACCCGGAACTAGTTCTTGAAACATCAGAAAATATCATATCGGAAGAATATGTGCTCGCATTCCTTACAAAACGAGCCGGCATACTTCCTGCCGTTACCATAACCGGTGGTGAACCCACAATGCACGATGACCTACCGAAGTTTATGAAAAAAGTAAAAACACTCGGCTATAAAATTAAACTTGATTCAAACGGAACGAATCCATCAATGTTGAAAAAAATCCTTACTGAGGGTCTTGCAGATTATGTGGCAATGGACATTAAGGCACCACTTGCAACATACCAAAAAATAGTTGGCACCGCCGTAAACGAGTCTGCAATTGCGGAAAGCGTTGCAACATTGCTTGCTGGAAGTGTGCCATATGAATTCCGCACAACAATTGTTCGTTCTCAGCTCTCGCCGGAAGACTTCCTTCAGATTGGCAAAGAAATAAATGGTGCGAAATACTATTACTTGCAACAGTTCAATCCTGCAAAAACTCTACATCCAACATTTCGGAAGAAATTCTCATATTCGGTTGAGGAATTAGAAGAAATTGCAACATTAATGAAACCTTATGTTGAACATTGTGAAATCAGAGCATAAAAATAATTCAGTTGCACGGGTATATCTTGACCACGCTGCTGCGACACCACTTTCAAAAACAGCAAGAGAAGCGATGCAAAATGTGGAAACGGTGTATGGTAACCCATCATCTCTACACGAGGAAGGGCGTGCGGCGCATGATGTACTCGCGAACTCACGCACACTAATTGCGAAAACACTTAATACCGCACCGGACGAAATTATTTTCACAAGCTCTGGAAGCGAAGCGGATGCGCTTGCGTTGCATGGTGTGGCATATGCCTACCAGAAGCTTGGCTCGCATATAATTGTCTCTGCTGTTGAGCACAAAGCAATCCTGAAAGCCGCAGAAAAACTTGAAATGGAAGGGTTCTCAGTTACCTATCTTTCGGTTGATGCAAATGGAAGAGTAAACCCTGACACACTCATAAAAGCGATGCGGGACGATACAATACTCGTTTCTATTATGTATGCCAATAATGAAATTGGCACGATAGAGCCGATTGCCGAACTTGCTGAGGCGATTCGTTTGTACCGTACGACACGTGTCGTTCCGATTTTACACACTGATGCATGCCAAACTCCAGGAATGTTGCCCATAACACCACGATCACTTGGTGTAGACTTAATGACCATCAACAGTGCAAAACTATACGGACCAAAAGGAGCTGCTTTACTTTATGTGCGTGACGGAATACGGCTTGAACCAATCATTGGGGGAGAGCAAGAAAAAAGTTTTCGTGGAGGAACGGAGAATATTGAAGCCATTGCGGGATTTGCCGCCGCGCTTGCTGAAGCAGAGGAATTACGTACGCGTGAGGTACCACGTCTTTCAGCTCTTCGCGATTTGCTATTTGATGAAATAACAAAAGCAATACCAAAAGCAATTATAAATGGTTCGCTAGACAACCGCCTTCCAAACAATGTCCATATATCACTTCCGTATATTGAGGGCGAATCGGTACTATTGTTGCTTGATGCGGAAGGAATTGCCTGTTCAACAGGCTCTGCATGTAGCACCTTTGACTTAACACCATCGCATGTCCTTCGCGCTATCGGTCAGAATCCGGAAGTTATGCATGGTGGCATTCGTATGACACTAGGGCGCGAAACAACCAAAGCAGACATTTATTTTGCCGCCTCTGCACTTGCGCGCGCGGTTGACTATCTGATGGGCATCTCATCATTAACCGTACAAATAAATAAAAATTAATATGAATAATCACAAAAAACAACAGACCGATGTGGTTGGCATATGCAAAACACAGTCATGGGCATACAGCGATATGGTCAAGAATCATTTTTTCAATCCGCAAAATATTCTTAGAGACAATGAGGCATTCAATGCAAATGGCACCGGCATGGTTGGCAGTCCGGCCTGTGGTGATGTAATGCTTGTAGCAATAATTGTTGACACAAAGACAGAGCACATTACAGAGTGCCGATGGCGCACATTCGGCTGTGCATCGGCAATTGCTTCAACATCAATGATGTCCGTCATGGTAACCGAGGGTGGCGGGATGCCTATTGCCAAAGCACGCCGTCTGAAACCCGAAGAGATTATTGAGCGACTCGGTGGTTTGCCGGATAGAAAATATCACTGTTCAGTTCTTGGGCATGAAGCCCTGCGCAAAGCTGTCGAAGATTATATAAAACATGAGCTACAATAACTACACCGTACAAAATCGTCATATTGAAACACCAAGCGTTGTAACACTTTCCTTGGCGCCTAAAGATGATAATGTTCCGCCTTTCATTCCTGGACAGTTTGTAAATGTGTCCCTGCCAGACATTGCAAATGAGGCAAAATCGTATTCAATCGCAAATGCACCTGGGGATGATTACATTGCTCTGTCTATTCGCATGCAAGGAATATTTTCACGTACACTATGCTCGCTTTCTGTGGACGACACACTACTTATTTCTGAACCGTGTGGTTTCTTTTATCAGGAAGATCAAGCTACCCCACGCGTTTTCATTGCTGCAGGAATCGGCATTATGCCATTTATGTCTATGTTGCGCAATGAGCGTACTCAAGGAATTCAAGTGCCGACACTTCTTCTTTATTCAAATCGTTCCGCAAGTGATTTGCCGTTTGCGAACGAACTCGCTGAACATGAACACGAACACCGATGCACCATTACACACTTCATCACTGGAGAGAACGCATCATCACTTTCTGGAACAATCGCGCGCCACATCATTAAAGATGATATTGCTGACGCGCACGCACAGTATGCACACGCAGATTTCTTTCTTTGTGGTAGCATTGAGTTCGTGCGCAATATGCGCCTACTCAGTAAAGAAGCATCTGTTCCAGAAGAATCCATCTTCACCGAGGCATTCTTCTAAACTAATAATTACATTCATATTGCGTACCCATATCATCTCAGTATAAACCATTAACTCAACACACTCCGCGGACAACACACATATTATGCTATACTGAAAAAGATTTTATGACACAGTACCGAGAAATACTTTATCTGCCCCACTTCGAAAGAATTGATTTATGAGCGCAGTGAAGATTAATTTTGTCCATCAGCTTGCTCCGCTGTTTATTCAAACACTTTCATGGTTCCCAACGCGACTTTTATTTACATTCTTTGGAAGTTTTGAAGTGCGCGGACAAGAAAACCTTAATGGTATTTCGCAAGCAATTTTTGCCGTTAATCATGCAAGCGAAATTGATCCAATCGCTCTTACACTCGCAGTACGCCCATTAAGGTTTGCTCCTATGTTTTATGTTGTCGCACCCGCAAAAGAATTCAAAGACGAAAGGTTTCATTGGCGAAGATATATTTACATTAGTGCACTTTTCAAAGCGTGTGGCGCATACGAAACAATACGTGGACTGCACGACTATGAAAAATCACTTGCCGCGCATATACAGTTGCTAAAGCGTGGATGGAATCTTTGTATCTTTCCTGAGGGTGGCATAACCAAAACAGGAGAACTCAAAGAGCCACGCGGTGGCGTCATTCATCTTGCACGGGCAAGCGGTGTGCCAATCGTACCAGTAGCGATAACCGGCACATACAACATAACACCACGACTTTTCTTTACTAGAAAACGACATATAGTACTTGAATTCGGCAAACCTATTCTTGCTAAAAATATTTCTGCGACTTCGGCGGAACAATATCATAATGAGGCAGCGCATATTTTTTCCAATATCTTTACAATGTTGGAAAAACATAAAGCATCAACCTATCATATTTCACGACTAACAAAATACAGTTACACCGCTTTACGAACACTGCTCAGACCAATTATGCATACGTTTTGGATTAAGAAAGTCATTGGTCGTGAAAATATTCCAAAGCGCGGACCGGTACTCATCGCCTCAAATCATCAAAGCTATTTTGACTTTATCGCCACCGTCGCAATTTCTCCACGAAACATTTATTATCTTGCCGCTGAAAAATTTTTCCGTAGTTCAATATGGAGACCGTTTATGTACGCGACAGGTCAAATAAAAGTAGATCGGGAGCACAAAGAAAATAGGACTGGATTAAACAATACGGTACACAGTTTGCTTTATGCAGAACACGCGGTTGGTATTTTCCCCGAGGGCACACGAGCTTCTTCGCGCGATACATTATTAAAAGCATATCCAGGAGTTATACGATACGCATTTAAAACAGGAGCCCCCATTATACCAATGGGCATTCGCGGAACGTACGACATTATGTCTCGTTTTGATAAACGTCCGAAATTTAAAAGATTAATTGAGTTACACATTGGCTCGCCAATATATTTTTCCAATCCACTTACAACAGAGCCTTCCGAGGAGCAAATCCAAAAAGCGATAAAAAAACTTATGCAAACAATTTCAGAACTGTCCGGAAAACAATACCCATATGACAACTGAATACTCACCGAAAGAAATTGTTTTTTTTGATATTGACGGTACATTAACGAAAGGAAATGTTCAATTTGCTTTCTTGCGTTTTTTGCGCAAGAAACATATTGTTTCAACAGCTCAATATGTATGGGTTGCAATTCAATATGCGTTATTCTTAATTGGATTCTCATCACTTTTGCACTATGCTTTTGACCAAGCACTTTGCGGATTAAAAGGAAAAACACAAGAACAGTTGCAAAATATTATAAGAGATTTTCTCCGGTCAGAAATGCCGACACCATATCAAGAAGCGATGTCAATTATCAATGAACACAAAAAAGCAGGCAGGAGCGTTGTTTTGCTCACAACGGTTGTTGAACCACTTTCGCACGCGATTGCCGAAAAAATTGGAGTAGATGATGCAATTGGTACGTGTCTAGAGCTTCGTAATAAAATTTACACTGGACATATCGCCGGGAATATTATGTATGGACAAGAAAAAGTTATTGCTTCTTACAAATATTTACAGACCAATGGTGTAAACTGGTCTTATGCGTGGGCTTATGCAGACAGCACATCGGATGTACCACTCCTTAAGAAAGTCGCGCATGCTTTTGCAATCAACCCTTCACAAAAGATGCAATCACACATACAACATACATCATGCACAACACTCTTATTTACATAAATATAGATAAGACACTTCTATGAATTCATTCGCTTTCTCAGCATTAATTATTGCGGTGGCTAGTATAGTATTTGGCGTTTCAATTTACAATGCCGACCGCTCTTCTAAACTTGCACGGTTGTGGTTATGGGTTACGTTTGCTCTTGCGCTTTGGAGTGGAGGATTGTATGGGGTTACAACAGCATCCACCGCTCATACATCATTGCTATGGCAGTATGTGCTTGATGTTGGAGCTATATGCATACCGTTTTTCTATTTGCGTTTTGTGCTGGGCTCAATTCACATTAAAAAACACTTCGTGGAAATTGTGGCAGGGCTGGGCGCGCTGGCACTCATAATCTTAAGCTTTACTCCACTTTATAAAGTCGGAATGATTATGTTGCCATTTGGTTTTTATTGGATACAAATTGGGTCATTATATTTTCTTTTTCCGATATATTTTATCATTACAGCTGGTTATGCATTTTTATTACTCGTGCGAACATATTGGATAAATACTGAAAATACGATTATCCGCGGGCAAATCCGAAATCATTTGATGGCAGCACTGGTTGGTTTCGGAGGTGGTTTAACTGATTTCTTTCCACAGTTTTTTCATATATTTCCTTTTGGAAACTATTTTGTAGTAATCTTTGTTGTATTTGCCGGCTATGCGATATTGCATTATAATTTCTTTAATATAAAAGTAATTGCCGCGCAGTTTTTTGCAAGTGCACTGGTGTTAATAACACTACTTAATCTTTTTAAGACACAACTGATTGGTGATTGGATTCTGCAGTTTGGATTTTTTATATTAGTAAGTATTTTCAGTGTTTTACTCGTAAAAAGCGTCTATCAAGAAGTTGAGCACCGCGAACAAATTCAAAAACTCGCCGAGGAGCTTAAAAAAACAAACGCACGACAAGAAAGTATCATTCACTTTATCAGTCATGAAGTGAAAGGGTTTTTGACAAAAGATATCAATGTTATATCTATGCTTGCCGATGGTGATTTTGGTACACTGCCAAATGAAGCAAAAACATTTGCGGAAGAAGCGCTTGCGCAAGCCCGCGAATCCGTACGAGCGGTTATCAACATTTTGCAAGCGGCAAACTTAAAGAAAGGTGTTGTAACATATTCTATGGTCCCTACTGATCTAATTCCAGTTGTAAAAAAGAGTTTTGCCACAGCTGTACAAACGGCAAAAGAAAAGGGCATATCTCTGACACTTTCGATTAATCAACGTTGTAATTCTTGTGTTGTTACCGCTGACGCGGAAAAGCTCAGCGAATATGTTTTCCGTAATCTTATTGAAAATGCCGTCGCGTATACTCCAAAAGGAAGTGTAACCGTTTCTCTTGGTAAAAGTGATGATGAAAAAAAGGCTATCTTTTCAGTACAAGACACTGGAGTTGGTATCAATGATGAAGATAAAAAATATCTCTTTACTGAGGGCGGGCACGGGAAAGATTCAATAAAAGTAAATGCACACTCCACCGGCTATGGACTTTATATCGCCCAGCAAATCACTCAAGCACATCACGGCACCATTCGCGCCGAAAGTGCCGGTACTGGTATGGGCTCACGATTTATTGTTGAACTTCCAGTATAATTTTCAGCTCTAATGGTCCGCCCGAACGGAAAAAAGTTCCATGGAGAAAAATGTCAAAAAGGTGCCGGACCACCTTTTACTTTTTGTTAAGTTTCCCCCCTATACATATGCACATGTGTTCTTGTATAATGTATCTATATGAAAAAGATAACACCAGAAGAGCTTAATACACGTTTACACGATGACGATAAAGATGAAGTACTTATTGACGTGCGCACAGAAGCAGAATACAAAGGCGATCATATAGAAGGAGCAAAAAATATACCGCTTGGCGATATTGAAGAGGCTGCAAACCACCTAAAAGGTATCGGGAATGTATATGTTACGTGTGGCACTGGGATACGTAGCAAACAAGCATGCGATGAACTCGCCGCAAGAGGTGTAAACGTTGTAAATGTTAGTGGAGGGGTCCAGGAGTGGGAAAAAGATGGGCTGAAAACAGTAGGAAGCGGGAGGAAGCGGTTACCACTTATACGACAGGTTATGCTTGTTGCTGGGAGTCTTGTACTTGCTGGAACGATACTTGGTTTTGTAATAAATCAAGACTGGCTAATTATATCTATTTTCGTTGGTGCTGGGCTCATCTTTGCTGGTATCAGCGGTATTTGCCCAATGGCGATGATACTTGAAAAAATGCCCTGGAATAAATAGTGTTAATCTTTTCTGTTTTTAAACAGAAAAGATTAACACTATAAAAATATAGATCTAATTTACCTATGCAAGTAAATGCTTACCATTTACCCAAAAATGATTGAAAGCGTTTTTGTATAATGCTATCAAGACTGTAACATCTCCAGCTTTTTCCAAACCATAAAGAAATGAAAACTAAAATATAAATTATAGAGGCACCTATATCAGTTGAGCCAGAGATATATGGACCACCAAGTCCTTCGGCAGTTGTCCATATAACAAATGAAAGTATTGCACCTCCAAAAAGAGCGATCTTTGTAAAAAGACCAAATATAAGCCCAATAGCAAGCAAGGTTTCAGAAATGGCTACTATAATTGCAAAAAGGTGCGGATCAATAGAAACTATATGAACCCAAAAATAAATCCATGATTGAATTATTGCCGGCTGACCCTGTGCACCACTAATAAGATAACTTGTAAAATTATTTAAAAATGCCGGAGTCCATTTGAATGAAGCATCAATAAGCCACACGAAACCAAAAACCACACGCAGTACTGCAAATGGTTTATTTTCATATATATTTTTCATATTCTTATATTAACACAGACATGCAACAACCTTGCTGTGAATAACTTCTACAATAATAGTGGTTTTTGTTGTGTGAGTACTTAATTTATACCTATTTCTATTAAGAGATATGAACAGTAGCATATATCTCTTAGATACTTGTGTTTGGTTTTATATAACCTAAGCGTCTACCATCAACATATTAGAGTTAATAAAATAACTATCATCATCACAATAATCTTCCTAGCTATACTATAAAGGTCGCCATCTCACTACATAACGAATTTTTTGCGTCATTACTCATCCTCTTTTTTATTTACATAACCACTGCCCAAAACAATTCATTCAAAATACACTGCGCCAGCTTGCTACGAAGCAGTTCATTCTGACACCTTTTATTCTTTTATTTAATCTCACATAATTGGTTCTCATCATAAACCAACATTAGTGGGCGTACCAGGACTCGAACCTGGAACCGCTGAGGTATAAGCTCAGTGCTCTAACCAATTGAGCTATACGCCCAAAATGAAATGCGTGGTGAGATATTGTGGTTCGGATGCCCTCGCCCCAGGGCGCCGGAGGCGCCCTGGGGCGAGGGCTAAACCCAAACCCATAGCCCAAACCCATAGCCCAAAACCAAAACCCACAAACCATTCGCACCCCTCTATACTACCTCTTTAGAAACCGAACTCCAAATAACATGTTTATAAGCGATAGAATTATTGAAAAAATAAATGCTTGCCAGAAACCAGCGATTGAAAACCCCGGCACTATGTATGCCGCCAATAACACAAGACCCGCGTTTATTACAAGTGCGAAAAAACCAAGTGTAATGAAAGTCAATGGCAATGCGATAATTGAAATAATCGGACGCACCAACAAGTTTATCACAGCAAGCACCACCGCAAAAATAAACATCGGTACAATTGTCGTGTGCACTCCGGGAACTACGTACGCAGCCACACCCACGGAAAGCGTGGCAAGTATCCACTGAAAGAAAAGACGTGTCATGTAATTAGTATACACAAAAGATACCCTATGGTTAAATACGACTACATGAAGTATGACTCAATTCCTACACGACATCATCGCGCTTAATCCTATCGCGTTACTAAGTACCGCCGGCTACATCGGCATTGCGGGTATTCTCTTTGCAGAGTCTGGAATCTTGCTTGGCATATTCCTGCCAGGAGATAGCTTACTTTTTGCAGCCGGGCTTCTTTCAGCGCAAGGAATGTTTAACCCATTTTGGCTACTGGCGATAACCGCAATAGCCGCTGTTGCAGGTGACAACGTCGGATATTGGGTTGGTAAAAAAGGAGGCATGGCACTCTTGCACGCATATCCAAGACTCATCAAACAAGAATACATCACTCGCACAGAACTTTTTTACGAACGTTGGGGTGGTTACGCGATAATTCTGGCACGATTTATTCCAATAGTACGCACAATTGTTCCAGCTCTTGCAGGCGTTGGCAAGATGAACTACGCGCGCTTCGTACGATTCAATGTGTTTGGTGGGATTTTATGGGTGGCAACTCTTATTGCAATTGGCTACACACTCGGCACATACATACCAAACATACAACACTTCCTGCTCCCAATTACCCTTCTAATTATCGTCATTTCATTTATTCCACTTTTGTTTCGATTTATAAAACAACTAACGTAATCTTTCTAAGTGCCAGCAAAGCGTTACCAAACAAGATTAAGAATACGCCCCTGTACATAGATGACGCGCTTTGGCTCACCCCCAGAAAACATCACATCAACGGAAGGAATTGTGTGTGCCTTAGACAACGCAGTAGCTTCATCAGCGTTTGGCGAAAGCGATATTTCCCCTCGTCGCTTTCCATTTACCTGCACCACAACCGTCACTTCGGTGGTATGGATAAGTGCCTCCTCATATAAAGGCCATGTGCTCCCGTGCACTGAGCCTTCCCCACCAACCTCATGCCACAATTCCTCTGCAAGATATGGAGCAAACGGCGCGAGCAATTGTGAAAATATTTTTAGCGACGCATCACTGATGCCACTCTCAGCGGCATTCAAACAAATCATAAGCTGACTAATTGCCGTATTAAATTTCAAAAGACTAATATCTTCTTGCACTTTTTTTATGGTTTCGTGCAATACTTTTGCAAATATCTTCGGCTCGTCTTCGGTGCGTTTTGTAAGTAAACGATACGCGCGATCAACGAAACGGCGTGAACCGATAATGTTTTGTGTATTCCACGGCTTTTGTATTTCAAGTGGACCCATAAACATCTCATAAAGACGCAGAGTGTCAGCGCCATATTCGGCAACCACATCATCGGGATTAACTACATTCCCAAGCGACTTGCTCATTTTGCGACCATCTTCTGCGAGTACCATTCCTTGATGACGCAACTTCAAAAAAGGCTCATCAAACGAAATATATTTAAAAGCATGCAATACCTTGGTGAAAAAACGCGCGTAAAGCAAATGCAATACTGAGTGCTCTGCACCGCCCACATACAAATCAATTGGCAACCACTTCTTGATGGCAACATCACTTGCAAAAGCGTCAGCGTTGTGTGGGTCGGCGAAGCGATAGTAATACCAACTTGAACAAACAAAAGTATCCATCGTATCAGATTCGCGTCGCGCTGGTTTCCCGCAGGTTGGACAATCTACCTGATGAAATGATTTTGAGCACGTTAACGGCGACTCGCCCGTTGGCATAAAATCAACATCTTCCGGTAGCAACACCGGCAAATCTTTTTCTGGCACCGGCACAGCGCCACACCCATCACAATAGATTATAGGAATTGGAGCGCCCCAATATCGTTGGCGAGAAACAAGCCAATCACGCAAGCGATAGGTGGTAACCATCTTTCCTCCAACCGCTTCGGTGATAGC
>VAOZ01268232.1_pt1 | contig 13544 bp, 12 predicted proteins | sample 3394041 | NCBI WGS metagenome assembly VAOZ01 (sample SAMN08290431, study PRJNA428436) | hydrothermal vent metagenome | isolation source: Deep-sea hydrothermal vent chimney | place: Indian Ocean: Southwest Indian Ridge
ATGACCGCCTGCCGATCTTCTTCGGTGCGCAGTGGCGGATTCATCTTGGCGTCGGTGTTGAATCCGAGCACTTCCTCCTCGGTCAGTGCAAAATGATGTGGTGCAGCCTCAGCCGACACTTTCAGCCCCCCGTTTCTGGCCCGGCGCACCAAATCAATCGCGCCCTTGGTCGAAATATGCGCAACGTGATAACGCGCATCGGCCAGCCTTGCAAGCATGATGTCGCGCGCCACCATATCGTCCTCGCCCTCGGCAGGCATGCCTTCCACGCCCAGTTGAGTGGAAATCCAGCCTTCGTTGACGCATCCGTCCTGTGTCAGTTGCGGATCCTCCGCATGCTGAATAATGAGAAATCCGAAGCTGGACGCATATTCAAGCGCCTTGCGCATGACACCGCCATGCCAGACCGGTATGCCGTCATCAGAAAAGGCGATAGCCCCGGCACGCGCCAGTTCACGCATTTCGGTCAGTTCCTTGCCGTCGAGGTTTTTCGTCACTGCGGCAACAGGATGCACATTGCAAAGTCCAATCTCGCCCGCCCGTTCGATGACTTGCCGGATCACACCGGCATGATCCAGCCGGGGCGTGGTATTCGGCATACAGCACATGCTGGTAACACCACCCGCGACTGCCGCCTTTGAACCGGATTCGATATCCTCTTTCCATTCCTGTCCCGGTTCACGTAAATGCACGTGCATGTCGATCAGGCCGGGGCAAACGATCAGTCCGCTGACATCAATCTCCGTATCTGCCTTGCGTTTCTCTTCACCGACAGCGGCGATGCGACCGCCTTTGATCAGGACGTTAGCGATACCATCCCGTCCATTGGCCGGGTCGATGACACGTCCGCCATGGATCAGAACATCCATCATAACAACTTCCCCTGCACCTTCATGGCAGCTTCGGCCTGCTCACGTTTTCTGCTGCGCCGTACGGGTTCCATGCGGTCGCCACCACACAACACCGTCAGCACGGCCATGCGCACCGCCACCCCGCATTCCACCTGATCAAGGATGTGGCTTCTGGCCGAATCCGCGACATCCGACGCAATTTCCACACCTCGATTTATCGGCCCTGGATGCATCACCAGACAATCCTTTCCCGCCATATCCAATCGGCGGCGGTTGAGCCCATAGGCCTCATGGTATTCACGCAGGGACGGAAAACAGCAGCTTGATGCCAGCCGCTCGGTCTGCACGCGCAGCATGTAGAGCACATCGGAACCGGGGATCGCTGCATCGAAGTCGTGATACACCTCGCAACCAAAACGTTCAATAGCCAGCGGCAACAGGGTTCTCGGTGCAACAATGCGTATGGAATAGCCCAACTTTCGCGCCGCCAGCAGGTGTGAACGCGCCACGCGAGAATGCGCGATATCGCCTACAATCGTCATGACTTTGCCCTGCGGCGAATTCCATGTCCGTTTCAATGTCAGTAAATCAGCCAGAATTTGAGTCGGGTGCTCATGTGCGCCATCGCCGGCATTCACGGTGGACGTATCAGGCAGGTAATCAGCGAGGAACTCACAGGCGCCGGCAGCCGCATGGCGGATCACCAGTACATGCGGCTGCATGGCCGCTAGCGTCTCGCCCGTATCCAGCAATGATTCGCCTTTCTTCACCGCCGATGTGGAAGCGGAAATATTAATCACGTCGGCGGACAGTCGTTTTCCGGCCAGTTCAAAGCTGGTACGGGTTCGTGTTGAATGTTCAAGGAAGAGATTGATGATGGTTTTGCCGCGCAGCGTCGGCGCCTTTTTGACGGGGCGACGGGACAGTTCCACAAAGGACATCCCAAGATTCACTATATATTCAATCTGTTCGCGCGACAGTTGTGCGATGCCGAACAGGTGCTTCATACGGCCACCCTGCGTTGTTCAATGCACCAGTCTCCATCCGTCGTCACCAGCTTTACCGAATCATGGGCGCCTGCCTCACAGAATAAGCCGGTACAATCAGCAGCAATGGGCAATTCGCGTCCACCCCGGTCAATCAACACCGCCAGATGAACACTGGCCGGTCGTCCGTAGTCAAAAATTTCACCAAGCGCGGCGCGGATGGTGCGGCCCGTGTACAGGACATCATCCACCAGCCAGATGGCCTTGCCCGAGACATCAAACGGCAAATGGCTGGGGCGTACCTCCGGATTAGGGCCGAGGGCATCCAGATCATCCCGATAAAAACTGATGTCCAGATTGCCACGCTCAACACGGCAGCCTCTGAATTCAAGACGTTGCTGCAAGGTATCCGCAACCCGCGCCCCACCTTGCTGTATACCCATGATATACACGTCATTCGCCTGGAGTATACGAGCCATGGTTTCCAAGGCCTGTTCAACGGTTTCGCTGTCAAAGATGACATGGTTCATTCCTTCATCTCCGGATGTGCAGCCAGGAAATCCTCAAGAATGATGGCTGCCGCTGTCTGGTCAATCTTTGCGCGAACCTTCTTCTCGCTCAATCCCTGGGCAAACAGACGCTCTCTGGCCGCCCACGAGGACAGGCGTTCATCCTGAAACACAACAGGTAAATCCGTCTGTGTCATCATTGCGTTTGCGGCAATGCGGCAATCGACAGCCTGTTCGCCTTCCGTGCCATCCATGTTTTTGGGCAGGCCCGCGACAACGCCCCGGCAACCATACTTCCGGGCCAGCTTCAAAGTCCGCCCTGGCCATCCGGCATCCTTGCGATGCAGGCAGGCGATACCATGGACTGAAATACCCAGCCGGTCGCAAACGGCAACACCGATGCGTTTACCTCCAATGTCCAGAGCCAACAATGGGAGAGCCAGAGGAGAAGCCTTAGCCTGCATTATTCATCACGCCGATTCATGAATAGTTCAGGTTAGTAGTTGAGAAGAATCCGACTGTCATCAAAACCGAGATTGTGCAACGTTTCGCGGCACGCGTCCACCATCGTGTTCATGCCAGACAGGCAGGCCACCGCATTTTCACCTCGCGGTGCATCAGCACATAAGGCATCCCGCACATAGCCGATGAGTCCCTCCCATGTCTCACTGCCCGTCTTTACGGATACGCTGACCTGGATATTGTGTTCGGCTAAGGATTCCAGTTCGTCCGTCAGCAAACGATGACAAGGCGTAAGAAATCCTGCGTAAATGGCAACGCCGCCATAGTCCTCACGATGGGTCATGATATTCCGCCAGACGCTACGTAATGGCGCAATACCTGTACCCACGCCAATCAGATAGATATTGTGCCCATGAAAAGGAGATAACTCAAAACCCTTGCCCATGGGACCCTCCACCTCAACCAAAGAGCCGCACTCCAGTCCAGCTAGCAGGATTGCAATGCCGGGCCGCTGCTTAATCACGAATTCGTAACAATCCCCGCAATCCGGATCCGAAGCCATGGCGAAATAGTCCGGCATGGGCTTTTTCAGCCCGGGGAGCCCCAGGCGCACCACCTGGCCCGCCACGAATGGATCGAGTGTCTTGCTTTGCCAGGGCTCAAGATTGAGTTTCACCACCACATCATCGTATTCGGGGCTACTTAGACAAACCGACTCTTTGACACGCATCGTACAGGAAGAAGAATGCTTCAAATTGATGAACCTCTTGGTCTCATGCTTATTGTGAGATAGATATGCGACATTGCACCGGAGAGAGGAACAAGAAGCAAGGATTTCATCATTGAATTCCGGCTGGAGTTGTAAGGAAAGTGAAAATCACACTTTTCGTTTTCCGTGGAGTAAACAGACCAGGCCTGTCCGCACGCGCTCACGCAGGCGCGATCATCGCGGTGATTTATGAATGGTTCGGGTCAAATGCGGTAATACGGCAGCGGGAACGAGCGCCGATACATCCCCGCCCATGCCCGATATTTCGCGGATAAAACGTGAGGAAACAAAGGTATAGTCCTCACGTGCCATGACAAACATCGTTTCAACGTGCTCATCCAGTCTGCGGTTCATCGTCGCCATCTGGAATTCATATTCGAAATCCGAAGCCGCGCGCAGACCCCGCAGGATAGCATTGGCATGCTGATTGTGCGCCAGTTCCACCAGCAGGCCGGAAAAGGCCGTGACTTCAACATCAGACTGTCCGGTAAATGTTTCACACACCATGGAGAGACGGGTATCCGGATCAAAAATCGGCTGTTTGTTCGGATTGGTGGCTACGCCCACGACTATGCGGTCAAACAGTTTCAATCCGCGATTGACTACGTCCACATGCCCGAGCGTGATGGGGTCAAAGGTTCCAGGATAAATTGCTGTTCGTTTCATGCCGTCTCCATGGTCAACTTGCGCCAGTGCGGGTTAGAAAATACAGACAGGTGCCACCATAGTGCCGTAGCTGCCGCTGTGTCCAGCCCGACGGCCAGGCGGTGCTGACACGAGCCGATTCCTCAATAACCAGTTGTGCACAGGATACTTGAGCCTCGTCCAGCCAACGGGGAACACATACACTGATTGCTTGCGCATAGGGCGGGTCGGCAAAGACAAGATCGAAATGTCGGCCGCCTAACCTTGCCAGCATGGCATGCACATCGCCGTGCAACAGTTCCCAACAGTCTTCAATCGTCCATCGTTCCCTCATATCTTGCAGATGCCGGACAGCGCGCCGATTGGATTCAATGGAAATCGCAACGGACGCACCCCTTGAAATAGCTTCCAGCGCCATCAGACCGGAACCGGAAAATAAATCCAGCATGGTCGCGCCTTCGATGCCTCCCAGAATATTAAACAGGGCTTGCCTCACCTTTGATGGTGTGGGCCGAACGCCCTCGATTTCGGGAACCGGGAGACGGCGGCCACGGAAACGGCCCGCAGTAATACGCATGCCTGTGGCGTTCATGTCAACTTGCCCCGGGGGAGTGCCGCTCATCCACCCAGAGTTTCGCAAGAGGCTCAAATTTCAGTAATTACGCATCCGAATGACAAATCCCTTCAACCTTTCGGTCCAACCTGCACCGTATCCCAGTCAGCCGGTGTAAGAAAACGAGCAGCGGCAGCCTTGACCTCGGCCAGTGTCACGGCGTTGATGTGCCGCTTCCAGACCTGGAGGTAATCCAGCGGCAAACCGTAAAACCCGATCATGGACATCAATCTCACGCGCTTGGCGTCGGAATCCATGCGAAGGGCAAAACCGCCGGTCAGGTTCTCCTTGGCTGCGGTCAGTTGTTGCTGGCTGATATGTCCATCATGCATCCGGCGCATCACATCCCGCACCACCTTGAGCGCCTGCCCTGCTTGATCGGCGCGCGTTTGCAGGGTAATCACGAAGGGACCGGAAGTTGCCAGCGGCATAAAATACGAATAAACGCCGTAAACCAGCCCGCGTTTCTCACGCACCTCATTCATTAACCGAGATGAAAAACCGCCACCGCCCAGGATATGGTTAAGCAGCATATCGGTAAAGAAATCCGGCGCATAGCGGGATGGCCCCAGGCGGGATAGCTGCACCGTCATCTGGCGCGTTGCCATCGTAACATGGCGCTTCTCACCGCCGGGCACGGACGCAGGCTTGGTAATATCCCTTAGCGACTTCTCAGGTGCGCCCTCCCATCCCGCAAGCAGCGGACGGATCTGCCGCAGTAATTCCTTCATCGTTATATCGCCACTAACCGCCAGCACCGCACCCTGTGGTTTGAATTGACGGTGGTACATGGATCGCAAGTCGGCCAGGTCAATACGCTCAAGACTGTCCACACTGCCCCCCGGACGATGACCATATCCGTGCCTCGGATACAGCATGCGAGTTGTCGACTGTGCGGCACGAACATCCGGCTCCTCCAACGATTTTTTCGCTGCGGAAATTGCATCTGTTTTCAGGAAGAGGAAACGTTTTTCATTCCAACCCGGCATCAACGCCGCTTCGGTCAGGGCGTGAACACCTTCCGGTAGCGCTTCCTTCAACGCAGTCATGGAGATGGAAAGACTGTCCCGATCCGCACCCGCCCCAAGACGAATGGCCTGTGCATCCAGAAAATCGGCCCACGACACAAAATTATGCTTCTTCGTGTGGTCTTCAAGCACACTGGCAAGCATCGAAGCGGTGCCACCTTTGCCTTTCGGATCGAGACGGCTGCCAGCCGGAACCGTCAGGCGCATGACCACCATGGGTACGTTGCGTGCCTCCATCAGCAGCACCCGCAGCCCGTTATCCAGCCGATCCTGCTGGATCGGCGGGGTGGCTCGCGCTGTGGGGATCGTGGCAAAGGCAAGTATAATAACCAGCATACATCCGGAGAAGTGTTTCATGGGCGAACCTCCGGTTGCAGCAAGCCTGTCGTGGATCGGTTCCGGCGGATCCAGTGCCGAAGCACTCTCCTGACGTCTGCCGCCGTTACTTTCCGAATGGCGTCCAGCCATGCACCACGCTTGTCGGCGCCAATACCCACGCTCTCAAGCTCGCCGATCTCCTTCGCGCGCAAATAAAGTGAATCCTGGGCATACGCCTCATCGGCGATCATTCCACGTTTGGCTGTAGCCAGCCGGATCTTTGAAGGCCCCTTGTGACGTAATTTGGTAATCGTGGCCCAGAAGGCCTTTTCAAAGGCTGCGGCAGGCTGCTTCAAGCCCAGCATGCCGTAGGCGTTCCATAAGTAGATACCCATGGAAAAGGGATCGTAATCCGCGCCTACAGAAAATGCCTTACGCTGTTGATCCACCAACTGACGGGTCAACACCGCCGAACGACCGCCGGCTAAAATCTCGGTCGCCACCGCGAGCGCCGCCGCCTGTGTGTCATTCTTTCCGGGATGCCACACAGGCACCGGCATGGCGATCACCTCCATCGGCAGTTGGGCGGGTAGGTTCGCGATCATACGCTTGGGCCCCAGGGGTTCCGGTTCCACCGGATTAAAGCGCGACGGCACGGGTCGTTTCTTCAAACGGCCAAAGGTGCGGCCGACCACTTGTTTGACGTGGGCGAAATCCACATCGCCAACAATGACGACCGTAGCACTACCCGGGATATAGTATTGATGATAAAAGGCGCGGACATCCCTGATATTCAGACGTTTCAAATCCTGCATCCACCCGATAACGGGATTCCTGTAGGGTGACAACCGTAGCGCCACGGCGGATAACGCCTCGAACATACGATTGTTCGGATCATCATCCGTACGCATACGCCGCTCCTCCATGATGACCTTGATTTCCTTGGCGAAATCTGCTTTCGCCAGCGTCAGATGTGTGAAACGCTCGGCCTCCATGGCCAGCACTTCATCCACGTGTTCCGCCGGAACAATTTCAAAATAAGCCGTGTAATCCGTGGCGGTAAAAGCATTGTCATTGCCGCCCATGGCCGCGATGCGATGAGAAAATACGCCGGGTGCAAGTTTTTCCGAGCCCTTGAACGACATGTGTTCAAGCACATGCGCCAGCCCTGTCTTGCCGGGCACCTCGTCACGACCGCCCACCCTGTGCCAAACCTGCACAATAGCCACGGGGGCGGAATGATCCTCCTCGACGACCAGTTTGATGCCGTTCTTAAAGACCGCCTCTTGTAATCTGCCTGCTGTCGGCACTGACTCCGAAGAATAGGCCTGTGTAGCGAAGGGAATGAAAAGAAGGAGAATGAGGAATAAACGCATGCGCGCAATGTACGCAAATCGCTGTTTCATTCAAGGGGGAATGCATGTGCGTTGTCCTGACTTTCGGTCACATGCGTTTGTATACGCTTGCGGCAGCCTGATCAAGGATTCGTTGCAGGCAAAGGAACAACCGGATCCCCCGCGAAAGGAGCGTGGCAGATTGGGGAGGAAAACTTGGGCGCGGTAGTGTTTATGAATGGTTCAGGTTAGGGATGACTTCCATACGCCAGACGCTATAATTGCCTAAATCATGTGCGAGCTATCCGTTTCACTCGTGGGGATGAGGATTTAACCCGCATTGTTCACCCATGCAGGCTAAACCGGGCTTCATGCTGGGCCTCACGCGTATCGACGTGCCACTGGCGCTGGCTCCGATGGCGGGTATCACCGATTTACCTTTTCGCCGCATATGCAAACATTTCGGTGCGGGACTGATGGTGACGGAAATGATTGCTTCCCGGGCGGTGGATCAGGGCAGGGAACGTACAAAACGTATGGCTGAAATTGATAAAGATGAACATCCCGTCGGTATCCAGATTGCCGGTTCCGACTCCGGTTACATGAGGGAGGCAGCGCGCTGGGCGGCGTCCAGGGGGGCTGATTTCATTGATATAAATATGGGATGTCCAGTCAAGAAAATCTGCAGGCAAGTCGCCGGTTCCGCATTGTTAAAGGATGAAGTCGCTGTTGCGCGGATTCTGGAAGCCGTGGTCTGCGCCGTAGATCTGCCGGTGACCCTGAAAATCCGTACGGGTTGGGATCATGCCTCGAAAAACGTCGCACGCATTGCAAAGATTGCCGAGGCATCGGGTATTCAGATGCTGACGGTGCATGGACGAACACGATCTCAGATGTTCAACGGGCATGCCGACTGGGAAGATATTGGACTGGCCAAACAGGCCGTTTCCATTCCGGTGCTGGGCAATGGTGACGTAGTGGACGCGGCTTCAGCCATGGAGATGTTGCGTATCGCGGGATGTGACGGGATGATGATGGGCCGGGCCGTACAGGGCAACCCATGGGTACTGGCCGAAGTGAAGGCCGCGCTGCTGGGCAATCAGTCACCCGCCAGGCCGGATGGCGCCGCCCGCTGGCGTGTAATCCGGGATCATATGTTGGCACTGGCAAAACATCATGGCGAGCAAACAGCTTCGAAACTCGTACGCAAGCATGTGATCTGGTATAGTAAGGGTATGGATGCGTCGGCTGAATTTCGCCGTCATTTTCAATCGCTGACAGCGTGGCAAGCGCAACTTGAAGGCGCAGAAGCCTTCTTCCACACAAATCATAAAACTCGAGTCTGATTGCGTGTCGTCTGAATCTATTCTGGTTTCCTCCATTCCCCTGCCCATGCTGATGCTGGACAATGAAGGCTTCATTCTGAGTGCTAATATGGAAGCACAATCCGCGCTGGGCATTCCCGAGCGGGCGCTGACGGGACGCCACGCATCCAATCTGTTCGTACCGGAATCAGAGATGCAGGTCATGCTTGATCACATGAAGGGTAATTACGGATCGTTGTCCAGCCATGGTCTCTGCGAACGCAGCAACAACGCCCCATGTTCGTTACATATTGGCCCCGCCGGCGATGGTTATGCCCTGCTGATGGTTCCCGAGGCTGGCCGGCACGAACTGGAGCAACATGTAAAGCGTCAGGAAATGGCCGAGGCCGTCGCCAGAATTGCACTGGAAATGGCGCATGAAGTGAAAAATCCGCTGGCTGCCCTTCGCGGTGCGGCGCAGTGGCTGTCCGAGCAGTTGTCGCAAGGGGATCAAAGGGAAGCGGCAGTGATGATGCTTGCTCAGGTTGATCTCATCCGCGAGCGCATTGACAGCTTTCTGCAACTGGGCCCTCGCGCGCCTATCGGGATGGAAGCTATCAATATTCACAGCTTGATTGATGATGTATGTTGTCCGGTGGACGGTGTTACCGTACGCCGCGTTTTCGATCCCAGCCTGCCCCTGATCCAGGCCCATGCGAGTAGGCTCCGGCAGGCCATTGAAAATCTGTGGACGAATGCCCTGGAAGCGGGGGCGTCGCACATCGAATGGCTCACCCGCGTGAACACCACCATCAAACTGCCGGGGCACAAGGGCGCCGTACTGGAAGTGCGTATCACCAATGATGGTGAACCCATCCCCCGGCACATTCAGGATCATCTGTTTGAACCCTTCGTGACTGCCAAGGCGCGCGGTAATGGATTGGGGCTGGCACTGATCCAGCGCGTGATGCAGGAGCATAACGGTCAGGTCAGGCTGCAATCAGAAGCAGGACGCACCAACTTTATTCTGCATTTACCCATCGGGAAGACCCACTGATGCACGTACTGGTCGTGGATGATGATGAAGGTATCCGCTGGGTGTTGGCGCGCGTGCTTGGTGAAGAAGGCATGGAAGTCGTGCAGGCGGAAAGTTTGGAGCAAGCGAAGCAGGCCATGGCCATGCAGGAATTTGCACTGGTCTTTCTTGATGTTTATCTGCCGGATGGCAATGGCATGGAAGCGGTAGCAGCGGGCCTGTTTTCGGCGCCGGTGGTTTTGCTAACAGCGGAAACTACGTTTGACAACGCCGCCCAGGCGTACCGCGTGGGCGCGATGGAATATTTACCCAAACCCTTTGATCTGGATGAAGTACGATCACTGGCGCGCCGTCTCAAGCCCCAACAGGAAGAAGCAAGGCATGACAAAATTGCTGACGAGACTAATCTGATCATTGGCCGCAGCGCCTCCATGCAGCAGTTGTTCCGCACATTGGGTCGTGTTGCCGCATCCGATCTGACCGTATTAATCACTGGCGAATCCGGAACCGGAAAGGATCTGGTGGCACGCGTTCTGCATCAGCAAAGCAAGCGTAACCACAACCCTTTTGTCCCGATTAATACGGCTGCCATTCCGGCGGAATTATTAGAATCCGAATTGTTCGGACATGAGAAGGGTGCCTTCACCGGTGCGGATCGCGCCCGTGCGGGGCGTTTTGAACAAGCGGATCAGGGCACGTTATTTCTGGATGAAATTGGTGATATGCCCGCCAGCTTGCAAGTCAAATTATTGCGCGTGCTGGAAGAGGGGGTAGTCCAGCGCGTTGGCAGCCGTGAGAACCAGCCTGTGAATGTCCGCCTTCTGGCGGCGACACACCAGGATTTGCAATATAAAATCAAACGGGGGACGTTTCGTGAGGATTTGTATTATCGCCTGAACGTCATTCCCGTACATATTCCCCCCCTGCGCGAGCGCAGGGATGATATCCATCAACTGGCCGGAGCCATGCTTGTAGCCGCGGCGGAGGAATTGGAGATGGTGCCACCCATCCTCCTGGATGAAGCCATCAATCTGCTTAAAACGTATGACTGGCCGGGCAATGTACGTGAATTGAAGAACGTCATGCGCAGGCTGGCACTGCTCACGCCCGGTGCTGCCATCACCCTGTCGGATGTCGCACTGGCACTGGGCAACAGGGGAAACCATACACAGAAGGAAGAATCTCTGTCCGAAGCCGTCAACCGTTGCATCCGCCACTACATGGACAAACTTGGCTACGCCGAGGCTATGGATCTGCACAAGCATCTGTTGGGTGAAGTGGAGCCTCCGTTACTCATGTTGGCGATGAAGCGTTGCGAGGGCAATCAGATCAAGGCGGCGCGGATGCTGGGATTGAACCGCAATACGGTACGCAAACTGCTGCGCCAGTATCACATTGATCCGGCATATTTCAGGAATTAAAATTAAGGGAGGAGGGGGTGAACCATGCCCATGGAAGAGGAACAAAGCATATGTTGCGAACAAGGATCCGGCCGGCCTGTCTGCGTGCGTTCACGCACAGGCAGGCGCAATCATCACGGAGGTTCATGAATAGTCAGGCTAAAATCCAGTTCCGGGCCTTTCGGTACAATACGGGTCGGGTTGATCGATTCATGCGAGTAATAATGCTGCTTGATATGCTCCATGTTGACCGTGTCGGCGATGCCCGGCTGTTGATAAAGATCACGCAGATAGCCCCAGAGATTCGGCATATCCATGATTCGGTTGCGGTTGCACTTGAAATGGCTGTAATACACGGCGTCGAAGCGCACCAGTGTGGTGAACAGTCGCCAGTCCGCTTCGGTGATTTGATTGCCAACCAGATACCGTTGGTGTGACAGGCGTGTCTCCAGTTCATCCAGCGCCGAGAACAGCGCATTGAACGCCTCTTCATACACATCCTGCACCGTGGCGAAACCACATTTGTAGACGCCGTTGTTCACATTGTCATAGACAAAAGTATTGACGGCATCAATGTCATCGCGCAACGCTTCGGGATAATAGTCGCGCGTATTGCCGGTCAGGGAATCGAAGGCCGAATTGAACATGCGGATAATCTCAGCCGATTCATTGTTGACGATGGTTGCGCGCTGTTTATCCCATAGCATCGGCACGCTGACGCGTCCCGAATAATGGGGATCGGCCTTCGTATAGAACTGATGGTGGTAGTGGAAACTGTATAGCGGTTCCGGTTCCGCCTTGTACTCCCAGCCGTTTTTCAGCATATGCGGATGCACGGTCGTCACCCCGATCAGATTCTTCAACCCCTTGATTTTGCGGAAGATCAGCGTGCGGTGCGCCCACGGGCAGGCGAGGCAGACATAGAGATGATAACGGCCAGCCTCGGCCGGAAACTCACTTGAGCCAATGCTGTTACGGAACTGCGACGCGGATCGGCGAAATATGCCATCCTTTGACACCCATTTGCCGTCATCGGTTTTCCAGATACCATCAACAAGCAGGCCCATATTCCCTACTCCTTAGAGCCTCTTGCAAAACGCTGGGTGGATGAGTGGCAATCCCACGTTGAGACCATTTTCGGGATTGAATGAGCTGCATGGTGATCCCATAGAGCGAAATTCAAGCTCGGAAATGGGCCGAAGTGGGGAAGCCGATCGCCGCTCATGAGTTTTGCAAGAGGCTCCTTAGGCTCTTTATAGTGATTTCGCCCATTAAAGCAACACACACTACTCTGACCCGCATGATTCATGAATCATGCGGGTTGAATAGCTTGTTTCAGCACGGGATAATCGGTATAGCCGCATTCATCGCTACCATAACGAATAAGAGGCTAACATGAAAGGTGCCGAACCTCACATGAACTATTCATAAATCGCCGTGATGATTGCGCCTGCCTGTGCGTGGCACGCAGACAGGTGCATCGCACAGGCAGGTGCATCGCACAGGCAGGGATAAAGGAACAAGCAAGGGCATGGCAGAATGTATGAATAGTTCAGGCTAGGGCTCCAAAATATGTCGCGGTCTTTAGCCGCCGCCTGCACCACCAATCCTGCCTTTCATCATACAGAGGTGGCGCAAGCAGGATGATCGTTAGGCAGGTAGAAGCGATGAATCAGCGGCAGGCATATCCAGCGTCCCTTCATTTTTTTCAACAGGGCGATGCAAGTGAAATATTGCGCCCATGGATATTTCGATTCGATTAATTGGCCTTGGCGGCATGGTCAAAGACATGCGAAAGGGTGCGCAAAAGAGTGGATGACATCGAACTGGTGAAGGGAGTGATACAGGCCAGTATCACATGGACGAAACAGCGGCTTCGAATACGACCCAGCCGGGAGTTGGAAAATCTTTCTGAAGTGGCAATTAGTCTGAACTATTCATAAATTCTGCCATACCCTTGCTTGTTTCTTTGTTCGCACCGAATTCCTCGTCGGTCGTCCGTATGCACGGCTACGGTCTCTCTCCTCGGTATCCGTTGCGAACAAAGGCCCGGCCTGTCTGCGTGCGGCACGCACAGGCAGGTGCAATCATCATGGCGATTCATGAATAGTTCAGGCTAGAATATCACGCAGAATAAACATGAAATCAGGCTCTTTTTATTTGAAATATCAACGACTTACGCCGTTAATATCGTAAATATTCGGCTAGGCCGTTTTACTGAGTTTCAGTCAGTTTATTTTTGTATTCAGCATTGATGGGATAGAGCCAAATATCCTTGATGGGTTCGGA
>VAOZ01056466.1_pt1 | contig 13537 bp, 11 predicted proteins | sample 3394041 | NCBI WGS metagenome assembly VAOZ01 (sample SAMN08290431, study PRJNA428436) | hydrothermal vent metagenome | isolation source: Deep-sea hydrothermal vent chimney | place: Indian Ocean: Southwest Indian Ridge
TACCGTCTTTTGTCCCTTGATCGCTTCCAGAGCCACCTGCGCTTTCACCGCTTTGCTATAATGTTTTCGTGTCATCCTCTTCTCCTTTCTGGAGAGAAACACTACCCATGAATCTACCTTAAGAACCTGTCCTGAATTTGGGGTCCACTATAAATGCTATTACACCGAAGGCTCATTATCGGTGGTGGAAACACCTTATTTCTTTCCGCCCAGATATTTTGGGTTCATATCCAGTTGTTGATAACTGCGAAACCGGTCGCGCGAGGCATGCAGCAACGGTTCGCTCCATGCGTCGACAAAATCCACGACCGAAGAGAATCCCGTTAGATCAGGAGGAATTTCACAACTGCCGTTGAACAGTACCTCCGGTTGATTATCACGACATATATCCAGCGCCAGCAAAATAGGATGTTCGGCATTTTCCATCGTATTCTCGCTGGCTACGCCATGTGCCAGAAAGGATTCCGGGTGCACCGTCCACAGACGTTCATCCAGTTTGGCCATAAAGCCGGGATCAGGGCATAAAATGAGCACGTGCGGCGTCAACCGCTCGCGTCGGAGCATCAGACGGGCAATCCCTTCCTCCCGATCCGGATCATCCAGGCGCTCAAAATAAACCTTAGTGTCCAAGCCTGCTCTTCCACCCTTTTATCAGCATCACCAGGGCGGCAATCGGTAGAACCAACGTAAGTGGCTGCGCCGTTGATGGCTGAATATGATAACCTAATCCCAGTACCGCCGCCTCAACAGCAATGGCCAGTCCGATAACCCTCGCACACCATGCGGCCTTTTCCCATCCCGCCACCGGCCACCGTTTCGACCACTGCCAGAATACCCACATCGTAACCATGCCCACGACCAGCCCCACGACCACGTCCAGCGGAAAATGAACACCGCCGTAGATGCGGCCATATGCAGCAAGCAAAAACAGGCTCGACATCATCCACGCCCGCCAGTCACTTCGCTTCCAGATGAGAAAGGCTAACAATGCCATGACACCGCATGACGTGGCGTGACCGGATGGAAACGAATGCGCCGTTAGCGTATTTCCCAGCACGTGGACATTCGCCAGAACCGCCGGCGGTCTCGGCAGATCAAATATCCGCTTTAACCACTGTGCAATCAGACCCGAGACCGCGAATGCAGCCAGTGCCGCACCCCCCGAATGCAAGCGGAATAACATGAGCAACGTACACGCCAGCGCCACAACGAGCCCGTCGCCCAAACCACTGACGATGCCAAAGAACGCATCGCCTGCGGCATTGTGGTGATCATTGATCAGCCGGAAAATATCATGGGACTGGCTTAACGATTGTATGGCTATTCCTGATGCATGGAAAGCAGTCATACATTGATCATCGCTGGTGTGTAAAGGTCAGGGTTAGCTCCCACCCGAGAACCGCCCCAGTTGCCGCAAACGCTGCTGGCGTTGTTCAAGCAGATTGGGCAAGGGAATTGCGAGGAGTTCAGACATCGCCTTCTCCAGCACGTCGCCCATCAGTACGGCTGCCTGTTCCGTATTGCCATGTGCTCCGCCCATGGGCTCAGGAATAATCCCGTCAATCAACGTTAACTCTTCCAGATCCCTGGCCGTTGGTTTCAACGCTTCAGCAGCCTGCTCTGCGTATTTCCTGTCATGCCACAGAATAGCGGCGCAACCCTCCGGCGATATCACGGAATAGGTGGTAAACTCCTGCATGTACAGGCGGTCGCCAACACCAATGGCCAATGCGCCACCGGACCACCCTTCGCCAATCACCGTGCAAATCACCGGCACCCTGAGGCCTGAAAGCTCCATCAAGTTCCGGGCAATCGCCTCACTTTGACCTCTTTCCTCCGCATCAACGCCAGGCCATGCGCCCGCCGTGTCAATAAAGGTCATGATCGGCATTTCAAAACGCTCGGCCAACTGGAATAAACGAAGCGCCTTGCGGTACCCTTCCGGTCGGGGCATCCCAAAATTGCGGCGGAGCTTTTCCTTGGTATCACGACCCTTCTGATGCCCGACAAGCATCACGGCATGTTCGCGAAAGCAGGCCATGCCCCCCACAATCGCACCATCATCACCAAATGCCCGATCCCCATGCAATTCATGAAAACCGTCAAACATCAGGGGTATGTAATCGAGAAAATAAGGCCTGTCAGGGTGGCGCGCCAATTGCGCTGTTTGCCAGCGATCTACTTTGGCATACGTCTGCCTGATGAGCTTGTCACGCTTCATGCTCAACTTCTCTATTTCTTCGGCAATATTCACGCCAGTATCTTCGCCCATACCGGACAGTTCTTCGATTGCCGAAGTCAGTTCGGCAATGGGGCGTTCGAAATCCAGATAACTACGCGGCATATTGTCTCCTTTGCTCCCTCCTTCCTCGTTGCCTTTCTATCTGCTTTGGCTGCCATGGACGACAAAGAAGATGGACACCATCCACGCCAAACCACGCCCGGAGTGTCTGTTTCACCTCCTTGTTCCAGCGCAGCGACAAACCTGATGAGAGCTCCGCCTGACTTCCATCAGCAAGGCGAAGATGAAACGAGACCTTCGCACCGCCCGGATTTTCGTCCGCCAGCCTCCTGAAGCGGGTAATGGCCGCCTCATCCCATGCCAGTGCGCTTGCCGCAATACGAATACATGCAAGCTGATCGGCCAGGACGGATTCCAGCGGTTCAAGGGCCTCCGCCACGAGCGATAACTCGTCGCGTGATCGATCCACACGCACAGCCGCCAGCAATGCCCGCTCCCCATCAAGGCATTCCAATGCCTCCTGATACAATTTAGAAAAACAAACCATTTCAGCACTGGCATGTAAATCCTCGACCTGAACAAAAGCCATGGTACCGCGGGAACCATGATGCGTGCGTATGCTGCTCACACCCACGGCGGTCACCACCCTGGTACCATCCGAAAGTTGTTTCACATCCTCCAGGTTGACATTAGCCAGTCCCTCCACATGGCCCAGATATTCCTCCAGCGGATGTCCGGTCAGATAGAAACCCAGCACTTCACGTTCGTGCTTCAGGCATTCGCCCATGCCCCATGGCTGTACATCAGGAAATCCTTCCTTCACGCCTCGTGGCTCAACGACTTCAAACAGCGCGGATTGATGCGCTTCCGCCTCATGCCGCTTGCGCGCCACGCGATCCACCGCCTCACCGATCCCCTCCAGAGCTGCACGGATATGCGGGATCAGACCTTCAAAAGCTCCTGCCTTAATTAAGGCTTCGGCCATACGCTTGTTAAATACGCGTGAGGGAAGACGGACGCATACATCCTCAAAGGAGGAAAAAACACCTGTGCCATCACGTACGCGTACCAACGCACGCACCGCCGCTTCTCCGACGCCTTTTACCGCACCCAAACCAAAACGAATGGCCTGCTTGCCTTCCGGAATAAATTCCCAATTGGAGGTGTTTACGTGGGGTGGAAGAATCGGGATGTTCATGTTCCGGCAATCCGCGATGAGATTACAGACCTTATCGCTGTTTCCCATATCGCAGGATAGTGTGGCTGCCATAAATATCTGGGGAAAATGAGCCTTTAAGTATGCCGTCTGATACGCAATCAGTGCATACGCGGCTGAATGGGACTTATTAAAACCATAACCGGCGAATTTCTCCATTAAATCAAAAATTTGCTTCGCCCTGTCAGCAGGGATCTTTTTATGTTCAGCCCCCTGCATAAAAATTTTACGCTGTTTGGCCATTTCCTCGGGCTTTTTCTTACCCATGGCACGGCGTAATACATCGGCCTGACCCAGGGTATAACCGGCCAGCACCTGAGCAATTTGCATCACCTGTTCCTGATATAAAATGATACCGTTGGTTTCCTGTAAAACAGGCTTTAACCTGGGTAATAAATAGACGATTTCTTTCCGCCCGTGTTTGCATTCGATGAAATCATCTACCATACCGGATTCCAACGGCCCAGGTCGGTACAAGGCGACCAATGCGATGATATCTTCAAAACAATCCGGTTTCAGGCGGACAAGCAGATCACGCATGCCGGATGATTCCACCTGGAATACAGCAGCGGTACTGGCTTCCTGTAACAGCCGGAATGTTGCCGGATCATCCATTGGAATAGTACTGATATCAAAACCGGCATGCTCATCATGCCGACGAATCAAGCGGCAGGTCATGTCGATCACGGTCAGGGTTTTCAACCCCAAAAAATCGAACTTGACCAAACCAACCTTTTCAACACATTTCATGTCCCATTGCACCACCGCGCCTTCTTCATGCGGTTCCTTGTACAAAGGCGCGGTTTCCACCAGCGCATCACGGCCAATCACCACGCCCGCGGCATGTTTTCCCGCATGCCGGTGCAATCCTTCCAGTCGACGGGCAATATCAAACAGTTGAGCTACCTTATCATCATTGTCCAACATGGCCTTCAGACGCGGTTCGGTCGCCAACGCCTTGTCCAGGGTCATCTTCAGATCGACAGGAATTAATTTGGCTATGGCATTCACCTTGCTCAGCGCCATACCCATGGCACGCCCCACATCGCGCACAACGGCCCTGGCCTTCATTGAGCCATACGTGATGATTTGGGCCACCTGATCGGCACCATATTTCCCGGTAACATAGCGAATCACCTCATCGCGCCGGTTCATACAAAAATCAATGTCGAAATCCGGCATTGAAATACGCTCGGGATTAAGGAATCGTTCAAAAAGCAAGCCGTAACGGATCGGATCCAGATCGGTAATACCAAGGCAATAGGCGGTAATGGAGCCGGCCCCCGAACCTCGTCCCGGTCCGACCGGAATTTCATGCGCTCTGGCCCACCGGATGAAGTCCGCCACAATGAGAAAATAGCCGGGGAAGCCCATCTGTTTGATGATACCCAATTCAAAATCCAGCCGTTGCTCATAGACCTTGCGATCCGCACCGGGTGAACCCGCGACAATCGTCGGCCAGCGCATGTCCAGGCCTTCCTTTGCCTGCGCGCGCATATATGCTTTCAGATCCATGCCGTCCGGTGGTTGAAAATCAGGCAGCTGATACTGGCCAAACTGCATATCCACATTGCACCGGCTGGCGATGTGCAGGCTGTTCTCCAGCGCCTCCGGCACATCCTCGAACAATTCAAGCATTTCTTTATGCGATTTCAGATAATGTTCCGGCGTATAGTGGCTGCCGATTTCATCCGCCAGCACCCTCCCCCTCCCGATCGCCAACATGGTCTCGAATGCGTGGAAATCCTCCCGAACAAGAAAATGCGCATTGTTGGTGGCTACAAGCCCCGTCCCCGTATCATGCGCCAGGTCAATGAGTTGGCGATTCAAAGGCTCCTGGCCTGTGATACCGTGACGCTGTAACTCAATGAAGAAATGATGGTGGGGAAAGATTTCGGCGTATGCCAGCACAGCCTGCCGGGCAAGATCGTGATGCCCACGCCTCAGGTGCCGTTCAATCTCGCCATTCCAGCCCGAGGATAGTGCAATCAGCCCCTCGCCATACTGACGTAGCAGGGCTTTATCGACGCGTGGTTTGTAGTAAAAGCCCTGCAAGTAACTGATGGAGACCAGGCGCATCAGGTTATGCCAGCCGTGATTGTTGCGCGCAAGCAGCAACAGTTGTGGATATTTCGGCCCGCGTGGCCCGGTACTGACCTTCTGCCTGTAGTCATCGCAGAGAAACATCTCGCAACCCAGTACCGGCTTGATGCCCCGGCGCATGGCCTCGCTGTAGAATTCGACCGCACCAAACAGGTTCCCATGGTCGGTCAGGGCAATAGCGGGTTGCCGCAATGCCGCAGCCTTATCCAGCATCGCAGAAACAGACATCGCGCCCGCCAACAGGGAAAAGTCGGAATGCACATGGAGGTGAGCAAAAGGTGAAAACTGCATGCCCAAAGCCTAGGAGCCTGCCGGACTTAGGGGAAGCATAACGATCATCCCAATAATGCCAGCATCCGTTGTCCCAGCAAGGCAGGATTATGTTCAACGATCACGCCCGCAGCTTCAAGCGCCGTGAATTTTGCCTCCGCCGTACCCTTGCCGCCGGAAATAATGGCCCCGGCATGCCCCATGCGCTTGCCTTTGGGCGCAGTCGCCCCGGCAATGAAGGCAACCACCGGTTTGCTTACATGTTCACGGATGTATTCGGCGGCACGTTCCTCGTCGGAACCCCCAATCTCACCGATCATCACCACACCCCCGGTTTGCGCATCAGCCTCGAACAGTTTCAGGGCACCGATAAAATCCATGCCGTGAATCGGATCCCCGCCCATGCCGATGCAGGTACTCTGGCCAAGACCCGTTTTGGTCAGTTGCGCCACCGCCTCGTACGTTAGCGTACCGGAACGCGAAATCACACCCACCCGCCCACGTTGGTGAATATGCCCCGGCATAATGCCAATTTTGCTCTCGCCCGGCGTGATGATTCCCGGACAATTGGGGCCAATGAGTATGGGCTGATGCCGCATGCTTCTCAAATGCGCCTTGACTTTCAGCATATCCAGCACAGGAATCCCTTCGGTGATGCAGGCAATCAGACGCAGCCCCGCATCCGCGGCTTCGACGATGGCATCCGCGGCGAAACGCGGTGGCACAAAAATGGCGCTGGCTTCAGCGCCCGCTTCCCTGACCGCATCAGCCACCCGATTAAAGACCGGTCGATTCAGATGTATCTGACCGCCCTTGCCTGGCGTCACGCCGCCAACAAAGTTCGTACCGCAGGCAATCATCTGTTCCGAGTGGAATGTCCCCTGCCTGCCAGTGAATCCCTGGCAGATAACGCGCGTATTTTTATCCAGTAACACACTCATTGCAGCAATCCCGCAGCCATCCTCGCCGCCTCGTCCGGATCGGCTGCCCAGCGTACATCCAGCCCGGCATCCGTGACGATTCCTCGGCCTGCCTGTTCATTGGTACCCACCAGCCGCATCACCACCGGCACATTCACCGGACGGGTTTTAATTGCCTCAACCAGACCATTGGCAATGATATCACAGCGCACAATGCCACCAAAGATATTCACCAATACCACCTTCACGTGCGCATCGGCAAACAATAATTTGAAGGCCTCGGTGACGGCCTCCACCGTTACGCTACCGCCGACATCGAGGAAGTTGGCGGGTTTCGCACCCTTGATTTGAATCATATCCATGGTCGCCATCGCCAGTCCGGCGCCATTGACCATACAGCCGATAGCACCATCCAGTACAATATAATTCAGACCAAATTGAGCGGCTTCGGTCTCACGCGGATCCTCCTCATCGGCATCGCGCATGGCCGAGACTTCCTGCTGGCGATAAAGCGCGTTATCATCGAAGGCCATCTTGGCATCAAGTGCTACCAGATTGCCGGATACCGTCCGCACCAGTGGGTTCAGTTCCAGGAGACTGCAATCGCGTTCGATAAATGTCCGGTACAAGTCTTCCGCCAGCCCCCGAAATTCCGTCGAGGTCTTACCCGATAGCCCAAGCATTTCCGTCATGGCGACACAATCCGCATCGGTGATCCCCTGACCCGTCGCAATGGGCCGGGTCAGAATCCTTTCGGGCGATTTGGCCGCCACATCCTCGATCTCCATGCCACCGGCGGGGCTGACCACAAAAGAAACCGTTTCCGATTCACGATCCACAAGCAGCGCGAGGTAATACTCGCCGGCGATCTTCACCCCTTCCTCGACATAAATCTTCCGCACCTTTTTTCCGGTGACCCCGGTCTGTTTGGTTACTAATACCGACCCCAATAAATTCGTTGCCGCCTGTTTTACCTCGTCAACGGATTTGCACACGCGCACGCCTCCCGCTTTGCCACGCCCTCCGGCATGAATCTGCGCCTTGACCACCCATATTGATCCGCCCAGTTCATCCGCCGTGGCCACGGCACTTTCAGGCGACGTTATCAAAATGCCACGGGGCATTGGCACACCGAAAGACCGCAGGATCCCCTTCGCCTGATATTCGTGGATGTTCAAGTCATTTACTCCTGAGGGATTTATGAATGAAAATAACCAAAAGCATCCACGATTTTCACCAGTTCGACCACGGCAGCCATGGAATGATGCAAGGCTTCCTCTTCCGCCCTGGATAAATCCAGTTCGATCACGGTTTCCACGCCGCTTCCGCCGAGTTTGCACGGTACACCCATGTAATAACCGTCCACGCCATATTCACCCTCCAGATAAGCGGCACATGGAAGGATACGTTTTTTATCCTTCAGGATGGCTTCCGCCATTTCCACCACGGCCGCACCCGGCGCATAAAAAGCAGAACCGGTTTTTAGACAGGCAACGATCTCCGCTCCGCCGTTAGCCGTACGCTCACAGATGGCACGCACCCGTTCTTGCGTGAGTAATTCCGTAATCGGAATACCCGCTACCGTGGAATAACGAGGTAGCGGCACCATCGTGTCGCCATGCCCGCCGAGCACGAAGGCGTTCACGTCCTCAATCGACACATCCAGTTCATCGGCAATAAATGTCCGCATCCGGGCAGAATCAAGCACACCCGCCATGCCGATAACGTGCTGTTTGGAAAATCCGGAAACCCTCAGTGCCGTATAAACCATGGCATCCAGTGGATTGGTCACCACCAGGATCACGCAATCGGGTGAATACCTGACGATATTTCGGGTCACTTCAGACACAATTTTTACATTGGTGGACAGTAAATCATTCCGACTCATCCCCGGCTTTCGCGCGATACCGGCGGTGATGATCACCAGATCTGAATCGGCGGTATCCGCATAATCCTGGGTACCATGGATAACGGCGTTATATCCCTGAACGGGTGATGCCTCGTGCATATCCAGCGCCTTTCCCTGCGGCACACCCTCGACCACATCGATCAAAACAATATTGGCCAGCTCTTTCTGAGCGGTCAGAAACGCAGCTGTTGCGCCGACATGACCAGCACCTACAACCGTCACTTTTTTCCGATGAAACATAGCCTTACTCTCATCCCCGGTTTCCGGCCAGCGCATGGCACCCCCCCCCCTGAATTCTTCAGTGCCATGAACATAGCCTTGCCAAGCCCCCTTGTCGAACAGGACAATGCGGCATGTCTGATCCGGATCTTCACCGTATGCCGTCCACCGTCGCTGACGTGTGCAGGATGCTCGCGCATGCCGGCGGTCGTGCATGGCTGGTCGGTGGGTCAGTGCGCGATTTGTTGCTTGGGCGAACACCGGGGGATCCGGATATTGAGGTGTACGGTTTGGCTACGGATGATGTGCGTCATACACTTGATAAAATGGGTAAGGTTGAATTCGTCGGGAAACAATTCGGTGTGTTCAAATTACGGAAGGATGATCTCCACATCGATATCTCCCTGCCACGTACCGAACGAAAGACCAGCGCGGGGCACAGGGGTTTCACGGTTGCTTCCGACCCTGACCTGAATCCTGAGGCAGCCAGCCTGCGGAGGGATTTCACTATCAATGCCATGATGTTCGATCCGCTCGGGAATGAGTTACTCGACTTCCATGGTGGCCAGGCAGACCTGGAGAACGGTATCTTGCGGCATGTTTCCTCAGCCTTCGTGGAAGACCCGCTGCGCGTGCTGCGCGGCATGCAATTGGCCGCCCGCTATCGTCTGAAACTGGATAAGGATACCGCGACGCTATGTCAAATGCTGTTACCGGAAGCCGGAACCTTGCCAAAAGATCGCATCTGGTGTGAATGGCGGAAGTGGGCGCATGCTCCACACCCCTCGTTCGGCCTTGAAGTGCTGGATCAAAGCGCCTGGCTGTCACGGTATCCGCCACTGGTAGCGCTCAAGGGTTGTCTTCAGGATCCTGGGTGGCATCCCGAGGGCGACGTATGGGCACATACGAAACAGGTTGTTGATCAGGCCGCAAACATCGCCAGGCGACGCGCATGTCGGGGTGAGACGCGGGAATATTTGATCCTTGCCGCACTGTGCCACGATCTGGGGAAACCGGACACGACATTCATACATGAAACCCACCGAATTCGCTCTACCGGTCACAGTGAAGCAGGCGAGGAACCCGCCAGGACATTCCTTGCCGCTATCGGTGCGCCAAAACGCGTGCCACGCTATGTCATTCCATTGATGCGGGAACACCTGGTACATTTGCACGGTCAGGCCACGCCACGCGCCGTGCGTCGACTGGCACAGCGGCTGGAGCCCGCATCCATTGAATTGTGGGAATCACTGGTCGAAGCCGACGCGTCGGGACGCGAACCCCGGTTTCCGGCGCGGCCAGCTCGGGTATGGCTCGAAAAAGCCCGGCAGGCGGCGGTGGAGATCAATAAACCGGAACCGCTTGCAACTGGCCGGATGTTGATCGCACTCGGTATGCAACCGGATCCGAACATGGGGCGATTGCTGAAAAATGCTTACGAGGCTCAGCTGGACGGCCAGTTTAATGATCACGCGGGTGCGGAATCGTGGTTACGGATGGAATTGGCGAAACGGTAAATACCCGGCAAAAAAACCTGCATGACATCGACTTTTGGGAACGCTACAATAACAACATTCTTGACGGGAAAGGAGCACCATATGGAAAAAATCGTCATCACCGCCATAACCATTGCCGTACTTGGTTTTGGTATCCCGCCCGCGAGGGCCGAAGTGAGCGCCGCCGGAATCTTCAAGAAACAGTGCGCCATGTGCCATAGGCTGAACAGAAGGAAGGTCGGGCCTGCGTTCATTCACATGAGTACGGATCCGAAGGTGCTGAAAACCATCATTACCAACGGGGGCAATATTATGCCACGGTTCGGCGGCAAGCTTTCAGCTGCGGAAATTGACGCCATGGTAAGTTATATCCGGTCCATGCATACCAAGTGAACATCCGAACAACCCACGCCGCCGGCCCGCCAACGAAGACTGTGGTGAACGAACTGTTCAATCTTGATTTGATCCACAAATACGACAGGGCGGGACCACGCTACACATCCTACCCGACGGCTCCGATGTTCCATACCGGCATCAGCCCGAACGATTATGTGCAAAGCTTGAAGCGGGCCGCAGACAAACATGCTCCGCTTTCGCTGTACATGCATCTCCCTTTCTGCGACACCGTTTGCTATTACTGCGGTTGCAACAAGGTGGTCACCAAACAGCGTGAGCGTGCCGTACCCTATGTAAAACATTTGCTTGAAGAAATCGATTTGCTGGCTGATATCATCGGTAACCACCGCACGGTTTCTCAACTCCACTGGGGCGGCGGGACGCCCACGTTCCTGAGTGAAGCGCAGATCCGTGCACTCATGTCAAAGTTGCATGCCCGGTTTCATTTCGCACCGGATGACGCAGGCGAGTATGGCATCGAAATCGACCCGCGCGAATGCAACGAAGATACCGTTCGTATATTGCGCGAGACCGGATTCAATCGTATGAGTATGGGTGTACAGGATTTTGAACCCGCCGTTCAGAAAGCCGTCAACCGCATTCAGAGCAAGGGAGAAACACTGGCGGTGCTTGAAGGAGCGCGGGCGTACGGTTTTCAGTCCATCAATACTGATTTGATGTATGGTCTGCCACTACAGACAGTAGAAACCTTCAACCGCACGCTGGATACCATCATTGATTTCTCACCGGATCGGATTGCACTGTTTAACTACGCGCATCTGCCGAAGATGTTCATGCCACAACGGCGCATCCATGCGGCGGATCTTCCCTCCCCAGCCGAAAAACTGAATATCCTGAAGCTTTCCATTGATCGCCTGCTTGCGGCGGGATATGTGTTTATCGGCATGGATCACTTCGCCAAGCCGGATGATGAACTGGCAATTGCCCGGCGCGAGGGCAGGTTGTACCGTAATTTCCAGGGTTACTCGACACATGCCGATGCCGAAATGCTGGGACTTGGCATCACCTCCATCGGATATGTGGACGGCGCTTTTTACCAGAATGTAAAGATGCTGGATGAATACTATAAAGGTGTGAATGCCGGAACCTTACCGATATTTCGTGGTTATCGACTATCCGGCGAAGACCACCTGCGGCGACATGTGATTATGCGCCTGATGTGTGATTTTTCCCTTGATTTTCATGCCGTGGAAGAAAAATTCGGCACCAACTTCTCTGAACACTTCACCGTGGAACTCGGAGAGCTGGCTGATATGGCCGAGGATGGTTTACTGGAATTGCATGAGGATGGTCTGGCCGTACAGCCCGCCGGGCGCCTGTTGATTCGCAACATTGCGATGGTATTCGATGCGTATCTGCGTACCCGGCAACAGGGGATCAGTTTTTCGAAAGTGATTTAACCTGGAGCCTCTTGCAAAACTCCGGGTGGATGAGCGGCAATCCCACTTTGGAACCATCTTCGGGATTGAATGAGCTGCATGGTGGTTCCATGGAGCGAAATTCAAGCTCGGAAATGGGCCGAAGTGGGGAAGTCGATCACCGCTCATGAGTTTTGCAAGAGGCTCCCTGGACTATTCATAAACCACCGTGGTGATTGCGCAGGGCCTTTGTTCGCGGTGGATTCCGGGGAAGAAGACCATAGCCATGCATACGGATGAGACCGGTGAGGGATTCTGTGCGGACAAGGGAACGGCGGTATTTATGAACAGTTCAGGTTAGCTGCCCCCGGTTCGGGTCATACCGGATGCGTGGCCATACCCCTTCGCGTCTTCTACGGTACAATCCGGCCTCCCGCACCCTCATCATCAAACCCGTCATCTCCAAAGTCGTCTTTCGATTCGGGAGGGTTGCCGTCATAAATCAGGAATGTACGATGTTGCACCCATGCCTCGCGGGTGAATATATAAGGATCAAGCGCCGACTCGTTGACAAAACGAATGGCATTCGAGGCTCGGCTGCGCAGGTCAACGGCGTCCAGAATGGATATCGGAATGGTTACCGCAGGATTTAGAAAAAAACCGGCCCAGAATACGGCATCGGTCGCTGTGCTGACGGCAATACCGGGTGCGTCACGCGCCGTGCTGGGGCCATACACGGGAAAAACAAGATACGCTCCCTGACCCACACCCCAGACACCGAGCGTCTGGCCGAAATCCTCCTGATGCTTCTCCATACCCATGGGCGTCGCGGGATCAAAAAATCCACCTATGCCCAGCGTACTGTTGATAACAAGCCGTCCGACATCGGAAGCGCCCTGAGTACCCTTACCCTGCAGGAAATCATTCAGAATGGTGTCCATGTACAGAGCATTATTGAAGAAGTTGGAGACCATCACACGCCCTCTCACGGGAACAACGGCGACATACCCCTGAGACAGCGGGTTCAACAAAAATTTATCCAGCTTCTCATTAAACCAGAATGTTCCCCGATTCACCTTCTCAATGGGATCATAGGTCTGATCCCTGGAGGGATTGCTGGCGCAACCCGCCAGCATGAAGATCGATAAACAGCCAAGAAAGAACATACTGCCACGCACTGAACGGGCTCGAGTCAAACGGGAAACGAACGGCATACCCACCTCCTCCCTGTTTTGAATTTTGTTGGACGTACCATGCGTGCAAACCATTACAAATCAGCAGCCATTTGAGCCTCTTGCAAAACTCCGGGTGGATGAGCGGCACTCCCACTTTGAGACCATTTTCGGGATTGAATGAGCTGCATGGTGGTTCCATGGAGCGAAATTCA
>VAOZ01012505.1_pt1 | contig 13510 bp, 14 predicted proteins | sample 3394041 | NCBI WGS metagenome assembly VAOZ01 (sample SAMN08290431, study PRJNA428436) | hydrothermal vent metagenome | isolation source: Deep-sea hydrothermal vent chimney | place: Indian Ocean: Southwest Indian Ridge
CCCGAGGCGATACCGCCGATGATCTGCGCCAGGGTCAACAGCATGTTGATGGCGATGGCCCAGATCAGACGGCGATCGTCCATGAGATCGACATCGTGATGATGGTGGTGGTGATCGTGTCCCATTTTCTCTCTATTCAGCGGTAAATCGTAACGGTGCAAGACTCAACTGAAGCAGGTTCATAAACGATCCCGCATATCCTGCAACATGAAACCCGGCAAGGTGGCCGTGCAGTTTTTCATTAGCCCCATCACCTTGAAGGTCTCACCCATTTCCTGGGGCAGGGTGAGTTTTTTAATCTGGTTACTGTAGTCAAGCTGAACCCGGTGATCGGTTTCATGTGCCAGCCAGTCGGTGATGCCGCTGCCCACCAGAAAGTGTGCCTGGGTGGTATAGCCCGCCACCGTCAGTCCCGCCACCAGCGCCGCGTCAGCTATGGCAGTGAAGTCCACATGCGCCGTGATATCCTGCAAACCGGGATAAAAAAACGGATCTTCATGCATGCGGTGACGATAGTGACAACTCAACGTGCCACGATCCCGCTGTGCATGATAGTACACCGATCTTGCCTGGCCATAATCCAGTAATAGTATCATGCCTGAGGTTAAACTTTTTGCCGCCGCCTGGATCCAGTCTTCTGCGGCGAACAGGATTTCAGAGACATAACCCTCAGCGAAGCCTCCATTATCTTCTTCGATCTGACGTACCCGGCCAATCAGTCTGTCGCTACCCGTCTGCGTCTGCCAGATGAAATGATCATCCCTGTGTGCGACATATAGTTCCTGCGGCTCCCCGGCTTCCATCATAAAGCGGTGTGCGGGCAGGGCATCCAGCAATTCATTGGCGAGGATCAGGCCGTGAAAGTTCTCCGGCAGACGATCGCACCAGTGCACCCGCGCCACCAGCTCAGGGACGCGCTCGTGAATAGTCTGCTGCTGGCGCTGGCGTAGTTCGGCGCTGGTTTCCAGGATCTGGTATTGCTCCGGCAGGGCCTTGTCGGCCGCCAGTTGCATCAGAATAGTCGCCGCCATCACCCCGCTGCCCGCCCCCACCTCCAGAATTTCGCCCTTCTCACCCGCACCAAGGACCGATTGACTCACTCGCGCCAGGGTCCGAGAAAACAGCGCAGAGATCTCCGGCGCGGTTACAAAATCCCCTTGCGCGCCCAGTTTGTGGCTTCCGGCGCTGTAATACCCCAGGCCCGGCTCATACAGGGCCATGTCCATGTACTTCCAGAAGGGGAGTGAGCCGCCCATCGCCGCCATGGCCTCTGTGATTCCTGCGGATAATTCTGCGCTCAGAGCCTGCGCATCGGCAGAGGGCCGCGGCAATGATGACAATGATTTCTGTGCCTCACGCAGGCGGGCGGAAAAATCATTTTGTTGCTTAATCATTTACAGTGTTTTGTCCGGTTGATCTGAGTTACAGTAGAATATTGGCTGGAGGATATCACAGGCATGCTTGGCAATAAGGTTGCATTGATCACGGGCGCTGCTCACCGCATTGGCGCAAGCACCGCCCAACTGCTGCATGCAGAGGGCATGAATCTGGTGCTGCATTACCGCAGCTCGCGCGAAGCCGCGCAGGAGCTGCAGAAAAAAATGCTGGAAAAACGGCCTGATTCGGTCATCCTGGTACAGACCGATCTGCACAAAATTGATAATCTGCCCGCGCTGGTCAAGGAGGCCACCGACGCCTGGGGGCGTCTAGATGTTTTGATCAACAATGCCTCGACCTTTTATCAAACCCCCATCAACAAGGCGACCGAGAAACACTGGGATGATCTGATGGGGACCAATCTCAAAGCGCCTTTTTTTCTTTCCAAGGCGGCGGCGGCGCAACTGAAAAAAAATCATGGCTGCATCATCAACATGATAGACATTCACGCCGAACGCCCGCTCAAAGCCTACCCCATCTATAGCATGGCCAAGGCCGGCCTGGCCATGATGACGCGCGCCCTGGCCTGTGAGCTTGGCCCGGAAATCCGGGTCAACGGGGTGGCGCCCGGCGCTATCCTGTGGCCGAAAAATATCGACGACATCACCAAACAGCGTATCGTCTCCCGCACCTTCCTCAAACGCAAGGGAGAACCGGCCGACATTGCCAGCGCCATTCTGTATCTGATTCGGGATGCCCGGTACATGAGCGGGCAAGTGCTCACTATCGATGGCGGCCGCAGTTTGAATTCCTGAGTTAACCCTCGTTGATTGCAGGGGCAATAATCCCTGGATTTAGCAAGGAAATGATAGGTCAACCGGCCACAGGGCCTGGGAGGACTTGTCATAGTGTTCCCAGAGTTCGGCTATGGTCTGGCCACTGCGCGGATGGCGGCACGTCGGGTCGAGTTCCGCCAGGGGCCAGAGCACGAAGGCGTTTTGGGTTATTTCATCCCGCGGAATCTGCAGCCTGCCTTCATTTACGATCAGATCATCATAAAGTAACAAATCCAGATCCAGCGTGCGCGCGGAAAATCGGGGGCCATCGCGCCTGCGTCCATGCCGATCCTCGATATTATGCAATTCCGCCGATACTGTCTGCACACTGTCATCGGTGTCGACGCCCGCCACCATATTGAGAAAATTGTCGCCGGAAAATCCCACCGCCTCACTTTCATATACGGATGACAGCCGCACTTGACCATAATACCGACGCAATTCCGCGACGGCGAGACGCACATGCTTTTCAGCCTCGATATTGCTGCCGATGCTGATATAGATTCTCGCCATAATAGTTACAGATCAGGTTTGGCGCCGCGCTCGATGATGACGCCAACACCGCGGGCACCACGGACGGCACCTTGCTTGTTCAGGTTCAGGCGCAACCAGGGCACATTGAATTCGTGCAAAACAATATCCGTAATCCGCTCTGCCAGCGTTTCCACCAACTGGAAATTACTCTCGCCGACAAAGCTGATCAGGCGCTTGGCGACGGCCTTGTAGTTCAGGGTATCTTCGATGTCATCACTGGCTGCCGCTTTGGCGATGTCGGTGGCCATTTCCAGATCCAGGCTGACCACCTGCTTAACCTGGCGTTCCCAGTCATAAATTCCAATAATCGTTTCAATACGTAAATCATTCAGGTAAATAATATCCATGAGACTAAGGTACTAGGGACGAGGGACAAGGGACAAGGGGAAAAGCACAAATATTCAGAAAAAATCAATTTCACTGTCCTGTGCCTTGTCTCGATCTTTGGTTCCAGATGAGAAAAGCAGGTTAATATTATGCTGGCAAAAGATTTTACTTGTCCCTCGTCCCTTGTCCCTAGTACCTTATATAGATGGACATAATTGATTACAGCCTGATTGCCTGCGCCTACCTGTTTGGCTCTCTATCTACCGCCATCATCGTTTGCAAGGTAATGGGGTTGCCCGATCCCCGCTCACAGGGTTCCGGCAATCCCGGTGCAACTAACGTGCTGCGGGTAGCCGGTAAAAAAGCGGCGGCCATTACCCTTGCCGGCGATTCGCTCAAGGGCCTGATACCTGTTTTGCTGGGCCGCTGGCTGACGACACCGGATATGACGCTGGCCCTGATCGGGTTGGCGGCGTTTCTCGGCCACCTGTATCCTGTTTTTTTCGGCTTCCGGGGTGGCAAGGGTGTAGCCACCCTGTTCGGTGTGCTCTTTGGTCTGCACTGGGAGGTGGGGGCCGCTACCGTTGGAACCTGGTTATTTGTGGCTAAAATTCTGAGAATCTCATCTCTTTCCGCGCTGGTTGCCAGTTTGCTGGCCCCGCTTTACGTCTGGCTCATCCTTCCTTCGCGGGAGTTTCTCATCATAACCCTCATCATGACCGCTCTGCTCTACTGGCGCCACCGCAGCAATATCAGGCGGCTGTTGAGTGGCGAGGAAGAATAAAACTTTAATTTCGCATTTAAATCGCCTGCAGCTTTTCCAGCTCCCATCTCGGCAGGGTTCCGAAGCCGAGGTCTTCGTGCTGCCCGGCAAGCAGGCGCTGGCAACCGGCAAAGGCGATCATAGCGCCGTTGTCGGTGCAGAATTCCAGGCGAGGATAAAAGACTTTTGCGCCGAGGTCTGCGGTCATGGCCTGTAGCTTCTCTCTCAGGCGCGTGTTGGCGCTGACACCACCGGCGATCACCAGACGCGGCAGCCCCGTTTGTATCAGTGCCCGCCTGCATTTAATCGCAAGGGTATCCACGGCCGCCTGCTCAAACGCCAGCGCCACATCCGCTTTAGTCTGTTCATCCTGGCTTGGGTCACCCAGAATATGTTTCTGCAAGGTGTTAAGCGTGAACGTCTTCAGGCCACTGAAACTGAAGTCCAGCCCTGGTCGATCCACCATCGGTCGCGGAAAAGTGAAACGTTCAGGATTGCCCTGCAACGCCCGTTCGGCAATGCGCGGCCCGCCCGGATAACCCAGCCCCATCATTTTCGCAGCCTTGTCGAAAGCTTCACCCACGGCATCATCCAGAGTATCACCCAATAGCCGGTAGTCACCCACGCCCTCAACCTGCACCAGCTGGGTGTGACCCCCGGACACCAGTAGTGCAACAAAAGGAAAGGTGGGAGGGTGCGCCTCCAGCATGGGGGCCAGCAGATGCCCTTCCATATGATGCACCCCTACTGCCGGGACACCCCAGGCCCAGGCCAGGCTGCGGCCCACGGCGGCGCCTACCAGCAGAGCGCCCATCAGCCCTGGTCCGGCGGTATAGGCCACCCCCTCGATCTCGTGACGCTGAACCTGCGCGTCCTCCAGCACCTGCCGGATTAAGGGTAGAATCTTGCGCACATGATCGCGTGAGGCCAGTTCCGGGACAACGCCGCCGTATTGCGCATGCAGTTCAATCTGACTGTAAAGCGCATGCGCCTGCAAGCCTCGCTCGCTGTCATAGAGCGCGATGCCGGTTTCATCGCAGGAGGTCTCGATTCCGAGTATTAACATGTTCGTTATTTTCCTGTACTTGACTCTTTTTTTCCTGATAATTTCGCCCGACTTCGCATTTTAGTCTCAAATCTAAAAGGATCGGCCCTGTTTCGTACCCGTTGCCGTGATTTTTTTGCAATTGCCCGGCGGGGGTATTAAACTTGCGCGCCCTGCCTTTATACAGGCTGAACTGAACAACTTATTAACCTGAGGTGAATGGTACATGCCATTTGTACGTGTAAAAGAAAACGAACCCTTTGATGTCGCTCTGCGGCGCTTCAAGCGCGCCTGTGAAAAAGCCGGTGTCCTGTCTGAAGTTCGCCGCCGCGAATTCTACGAAAAGCCAACTTCCATCCGCAAACGTAAAATGGCCGCCGCAGTAAAGCGTCATCAGAAAAAGATCTCCCGCGAACGCGCCCGCACCAAACGCCTCTATTGATGCCTGGTTTCCTGCTGCTGAGGCAGGAAGTATGTGAATTACGATCATGAGCACGGCTACTCTCACTACCCGCATTCGCGATGATGTCAAAACTGCCATGCGCAGCAAGGACAAAGATCGCCTGGCCGTATTGCGCCTGATTACGGCGGCCATCAAGCAAATCGAAGTGGATCAACGGATCACGCTCGATGATGATCAGGTTATCAGCGTGCTGGAGAAAATGCTCAAACAGCGCAGGGACTCCATCGAACAGTTCAGCAAGGCCGGCCGTGATGAGCTGGTGGCCCAGGAAGCCTCTGAAATAGAAATTATTCAGGAATATCTACCCGAGCAACTATCTGAAGATGAAATCAACAGCCTGATTGACGACGCTATCAACGCCACCGGGGCCGCCAGCATGAAGGACATGGGCAAAGTGATGGGCCTGCTCAAATCCAAACTGGCCGGTCGCGCCGATATGGGTTCGGTCAGCAAGATAATTAAATCAAAACTTGGCAGCTAATCCCCGCCATCCTGCTTCAACCCGTGCATGAGTAAAGAGAAAAGATGCGGGATACAAGTAGAATCACCTTGATTTCTCCTTGTACCTTGCCACTTTTCCCTTGTATCTTAATCCCATGTCCGGCCGCATTCCTCAATCCTTTATCGATGATCTTATTAACCGTATCGACATAGTCGAAGTCGTGGACAGCCGTGTGCCGCTAAAAAAAGCCGGTCGCGAACATACTGCCTGCTGCCCCTTCCACAACGAAAAAACACCTTCCTTTACCGTCAGCTCCGCCAAACAGTTCTATCACTGTTTTGGCTGTGGCGCCCACGGTACAGCAGTAGGGTTCCTGATGGAATATGATCATATGAGTTTCCCCGAGGCGATTGAGGAACTGGCCCGCCAGGCTGGGCTGGACGTGCCCTATGAAGGTGGGACACGCGCAGAAGCCGATCCTGCCCGGCAAAAACAGAGCCAGGATCTCTATGCCATTCTTGCCCGTGCCGAGCAGTTCTATCAGCAGCAATTGCGTCAGCATTCCCAATTTCAACGGGCCATTGATTATCTAAAACAACGAGGCCTGAGCGGGCAGGTTGCCGCTGACTTTGGGATCGGCTTTGCTCCCCCCGGCTGGGACAACCTGATCCACCACATGGGCAGCAGCGACGCCCTGCAGGAACAACTGGTGACTACGGGGATGCTAATCCGTAAGGATGGGGGGCGTTGTTATGATCGTTTTCGTGATCGGATCATGTTTCCCATCCGTGATCTACGCGGCCGTTGTATCGGCTTTGGGGGGCGTATCCTGCCTGATGCCGCTGAAGCTAATCAAGATAGTGAAGTTAAAAAGCCGGCAAAATACCTGAACTCCCCCGAAACCCCCCTGTTTCACAAAGGACAGGAACTTTACGGCCTGTTTGAAGTGCGCCGGGCCTTACGTGATATTCCCCGCTTACTGGTGGTGGAGGGTTATATGGATGTGGTGGCGCTGGCCGAGGCCGGAATCCACTATGCCGTGGCGACCCTCGGCACCGCCACCACCGTGGATCACCTCAACCGTCTGTTTCGCCTCTGTAGTAAGGTGGTCTTCTGTTTTGACGGCGATCGCGCCGGGCGGGAAGCTGCCTGGCGGGCGCTGGAGAATGCCCTGCCGGTGATGCAGGAGGGTCGTCAGATTCGCTTTATGTTTTTGCCCGATGGAGAAGATCCGGATACCCAGGTAAAAAAAATTGGCTCGGCGCGTTTTGAATCGGAGATCGATGCCGCCATGCCCTTTTCCACATTTTTCTTTGAGCGCTTGAGAGAACCTCTGGACATGGACAGTATGGATGGTCGCGCTCAGCTGGCTAACCAGGCAACCCCCCTGCTGGCTAAATTGCCTGCCGGTGTGATGAGGGAGACGATGGAAGATCAACTCGGTCGATTTACGCGTCTGCAAAATCCTGTTCGCCCGTCTTCGACGGGCGCATTTCTGCCCCGCCGTTACCGGGCACCAGCCAGGCTCACCCGATCTGCGCCACCGTCTCGGGTTCGTTATATTCTTCAGCGCCTGCTGCATCACCCTGAACTGGCGCAGCAGGCGGGTGATCTGAGTCGTTTCAGCAAGGGAGGTGTTCCCGGACTGGATTTACTCATCGAAGTTCTTGAAATCCTGCAAATACATACCACACTTAAGACAGGCAGCCTGATTGAGCATTTCCGCGAAAGTGACAAAGCCTCACATTTGCAGAAATTGGCTGTCTGGCAACCGGAAGTGGACGACGAGGCCTCGCTGGTTGAGGAATTTACCACGGCTCTGAACAAACTGGAACAGATGTGCCTGCAGCAGCGTTATGATGCCTTGCTGGCGCAGTCCAACCTGGGGCCACTCTCGGCTGGAGACGAAGCCGAGTATCGTGAACTGTTCCAGAAGCTGAACAAAAATAAATGTAACCACCCATAGCCGTTGACTCCGGCCTTGAAATCAGAGGCCTGTGCCTACACAAAGCTTACCCGGGTTAACCCGATAAATAGTAAGTTTTCATTAAAAATCGGCGGAAACAAGCATATAGAACTGGACTGAATCAGACTTTCGTGTAAACTTGGTTAGTTTTTCGTTGCCATTTATGGAACCGACCCAAATGAATCCTGTCAGAGTGCAAGTAATGGATCAAAATCAGCAGCAATCACAGCTTAAGGTATTGATCGCGAAAGGAAAGGAGCAAGGCTACCTGACCTACGGCGAAGTCAATGATCACCTGCCCAACGATATCGTCGATCCCGAGCAGATCGAAGATATCGTCGCCATGATTAACGATATGGGCATTACGGTGTATGAAACCGCGCCGGATAACGACACCATACTCGAAGCCAACACGGCTGTTGACGAAGATGCCGCTGAGGAAGCCGCCGCCGCGCTGGCCAGTGTGGACAGTGAGTTTGGCCGCACCACCGATCCGGTGCGCATGTACATGCGTGAAATGGGTGCCGTGGAATTACTGACCCGCGCGGGTGAAATCGAAATCGCCAAACGCATCGAAGAAGGTCTCCGACAGATGCTTTCCTCGCTGGCCATTTATCCCGCCACGGTAGAAGAACTACTGGCCAGCTATGACAAAATCGCCGTTGAAGAGATGAAGCTGACGGACATTATTTCCGACTTCATCGATCCCAATGCGCCCGACAATATCCCCACGCCTGCCGAGGTGGCCGCCAGCCGTGAAGCCGCCGCCAGCAACGACACAGAAGAAGTTATCGATACCGGTCCGGATCCGGAAGAAGCGCGTGGGCGCTTTGAGAAAATCCGCAAATTGCAAAAACGCGTTATCAATACGATTAGCAAGCATGGGCATACTGATGAAAAATGCGAAAAGATCCGCAAGGAGCTCATTGCTGAAGTCATGCAACTCAAGCTAACGCCAAAGACCGTGGATCGCCTGCTCGGCAACATGCGCAATCTGATTGCAGACATTCGTAGGCACGAAAAAATTATCATGCACACCTGTGTTGATGAGGCGCGTATGCCACGCAAGGAATTCATTACCTCCTTCCCGGCGAGCGAAACCGACCTGAACTGGCTACAAAGGCACATTGATGCTGAAGCGAAATATTCCAGCGTGCTCGAAGAACACCGGGACGAAATTCTGCGCGCCCAGCAGAAGCTGAAAGCGCTGGAGACCAACAGCGGCATCACCATCACCGACATCAAGGACATCAACCGGAAAATGTCGATTGGTGAAGCCAAGGCGCGCCGTGCAAAAAAGGAAATGGTCGAAGCCAACCTGCGACTGGTGATCAGTATCGCCAAAAAATACACCAACCGCGGACTACAATTCCTCGATCTTATTCAGGAAGGCAATATCGGCCTGATGAAAGCCGTGGACAAATTCGAATATCGCCGCGGTTACAAGTTCTCGACCTATGCCACCTGGTGGATTCGTCAGGCCATCACTCGCTCGATTGCGGATCAAGCGCGCACGATTCGTATTCCCGTGCATATGATTGAAACCATCAACAAGCTCAATCGTATCTCGCGGCAGATGCTGCAGGAGATGGGACGCGAGGCCACACCGGAAGAACTGGCCGAGCGCATGGAAATGCCGGAAGACAAGGTGCGCAAGGTACTGAAGATCGCCAAAGAGCCGATCTCCATGGAAACGCCGATTGGTGATGATGAAGACTCCCATCTGGGTGACTTCATTGAAGATCAGAATGTCGTCTCACCGATCAATTCCGCCACCTCATCCGGCCTCTCGGAAACCACCCAGCAAGTGCTGGAAGGACTCACGGCACGAGAAGCCAAGGTGTTGCGCATGCGTTTCGGTATCGACATGAACACCGACCACACGCTGGAAGAAGTCGGCAAACAATTCGACGTCACCCGCGAGCGTATTCGTCAGATCGAAGCCAAGGCCCTACGCAAATTGCGTCATCCCAGCCGCTCCGATCACCTGCGCAGTTTTCTGGATATAGAATAAAGCAAAAACAGTGCCTGCTAAAAACAGGCACTGCCCCCGCATCGACTCGTTGTAATCGTCAGATGACGATTTTTACAAATCGAGTTATACTCCACATCCTTTGGGCCTATAGCTCAGTTGGTTAGAGCAGGGGACTCATAATCCCTTGGTCCCAGGTTCGAGTCCTGGTGGGCCCACCAACTATAAATATATTTGCGTATGTTGTGCATGGAAGCATAGTTTGTCCTCTTTATTCCTTATTTGGCTCTAACCAACCAGAAATTATTTGATATAACTCTGGCATAAAAATCAAACCGATATTAACTCGACAATTTTTGGAGGATTTAATTGTTTATGGATAAAGTTAATAACCACTTCGGGTGGTTTTCGGTGACCGCTGAAGCACTTTAAAATAAAGTTAACGGCATCGGCAACCTGATTACTTTTAATATCTTTTATTTGGCAGCATTCACCATATAATTTGTCAGACTGTCTGCACCCACAGTATTCATCCGATCTCAACTCCAAAACTCTCTCATAAGGAAAATGGACAGCCTGTTGTCCTGGCCAGCGACCATATTTTCCCAAATACATGTGTCGTAACGTCCAAAGTGAGTATAAATCCAAAAGCTCAACTATAGGTTTACCCTTTAACCACGTACCATCTGATTGTTCGAAGGCACAGATCGAACCATCAGGAAAATTTGTATGTCGTGGGCCGATCCAGTCAATATTAATAGAGCCCACCCAAAATCCCCAGCCCTTAACAACAAGGTTCTTTGCATACGGAATAACTACGAGAAAAGTTGCTGGTCGATTAAGGCCAAACAAAATTTCACTTTCTGTCAACAATATTAAACCATCTTGCTGATGCCAGACCTGAGTTTTTGGATAGGCTTTATATACCGCATCTAATTCCGACCCATACTGCGTTTGAACGTCTGCGCAGATGAGCGGTGGGGTTTTATTGGGCGACCTTTGCCTTCTGGCGGCCCGTTTCCATGCTCTGGTTTTGGATCTTCTCGATGTTGTTTCTTCATCTTTCGTTTCCTCGCCCATAATTGAAGTAACGGAAAGCTCACTGGGCATAATGACCCCTCCGTTTTTTACAACAGGGTAGATATTGTTATCTAGCTGGTACCCAATATCCTGTAATGTTTGTTGTGCGCTTAAATACATAATTATTATTAAACCAACGGAAGTGACTTCGGTGTCGACGAATCCATAATCAAATGTAATAAATAAGCGCCTCCAGCAATAATTCCCACCGTTTTTAGACATTTTTCAACATCATCTGATGTTTCCCAGTTCAACAGTTTGTACGTTCCATGACCAACTAACCCTGCAAAAGTGAAGCTGTGAAAAAACTGGCGATGGTTAGGGTTACCAATAGGATGGTTCTAAAACATCCGGTAAGGTTCCACAGGCCGAAGCCAGGGCAGCATGGATGAAGGGTTTATGAGTACTCTTCCCTTTTTTGCTTTCTGTGTATGCGGATATTCCCCATACAACCAGCCCAGTCACGAGTCGATGTGCAACTGCATTTGGCATCTTATTTCTCCTTTGTCACGCCTTTGAAAGGCTTGTTGTCCGATTTCTGATCCAGAAACCGGCCAGTATCGCTGTCCCGCTTGACCCAGCGGTCATTTTGAGGGTTATATGTCTGTGAACGGTTACGAGCAGCACCATTTCGTCGTCCGTCACCTTTGGGTGGATTGGTAGCCATAAGCGCTCACCTCCTGTTTCATAAATAAATTCGATTGCGTCTAGCTTGACTAAATTGGCAGCCATTAGCTATAGTTTACATTATAGCAATAAAAGATCAAGTTTTGTAAACTGAATGGAGTCTAACGATGATTGGAGAACGTATACACCAGGCGCGCAAAGCGTCCGGCTTATCCCTGCGCGCCCTGGCCGAAAAAGCCGGAATTTCAGCCATGGCGATATCCAAATACGAGAATAACCAGTCCGTCCCCTCATCAGGCGTCATACTTAATATTGCCAAGGCACTGGGTGTGCGTACTGAGTATTTCTTCCGCCATGTCACTATTAGGCTGGAAAATGTCAATCATCGTGAGCATGAAAAACTTCCAGAAAAAGAGGAACTTAAAGTCCGGGCCGATGTTACCGATCAGCTTGAGCGCTGGGTGATGCTGGAGAAATTCCTGCCTGTGCCATGGTCCCGGCCTTTTGAATTGCCGCCCGATTCGCATGAACAAATTTCGGATTATGATGAAATCGAAGGCATTGCAACGGGTGTCCGCAAACACTGGAATCTGGGTTTAAATCCTGTCCCTGACCTAATAGACACTCTCGAAACCAAGGGCATCAAGGTTTTTATTACAAAGTATGATGGCCATAAGAACTTCAACGGCCTGTCGGCAACAGTTAATGGTACACCGGTGATTGTAGTCGGCAAACACTGGGAAGGAGACCGCCAGCGTTTCACTCTTAGCCATGAGTTGGGTCATCTGGTATTGCATGGCCGTTTGTCAGATTTGCTTGATGAAGAAACCGCCTGTCATCGTTTTGCAGGTGCTTTTCTTGCGCCACAAGAAATGGTTAAAAGTGTACTGGGTGAACGACGCACCTGGCTAGAACCACAGGAACTGATGATGTTAAAACATGAATGGGGACTTAGCATGCAGGCCTGGTCCTATCGTGCCCATAATCTTGGCATTACCAGTAAAGAGGCGCACAAGGAGATATGGCGTCGTTATTTGCAAAAATGGAAAAAAGCCCAGCGCGAGCCGGACCCGCAGGTGCCGAAAGAAAAAACTCGGCTGTTCGCACAACTTCTATATCGGGCGCTGGCAGAGGATATGATCAGCGAAGCAAAAGCGGCCGAACTATTGAGTATGCCACTATCAACGTTTCATGCATGCCGCATGCTCAATTGCCCGGATGAGACTGGTTCTGACTCCAAAAACATAGAAGAAACCAAAACGGCGGGATCCTAAAATAAGATAAACAGGATGTTTCAATAGACGGCGAGCGGGAAAATCGGATGAATCGCGGTTAACCTGGAACAGGAAACGGAACTGAGAGTAACGGATGCTTATAATAAGCGACGGCAATATCTTTATCGACATGGAGGTCGGCGGATTGACTCGTCAGATGTTTCAGTTGCCGGAAGCCATTGGTACGCCCAATACACTTTATGATGAAGAACTGGCAAACCAACATCCGGACTTGCCAGCCATAGGTTTGATGATATTGAATGTTGAAGCAGAGTTTATGAAGCTTGCAGACCAATGGCAAGACGTATATCCAAACCCAACATTTAATGATTTGACCGCAATGGCGCTGGCAAAGCAGGAACAATGTACATTATTAACAGGCGATAAAGGTTTGCGAAACGCTGCCACGCATGAAAGTATCGAAGTGCATGGTACATTATGGTTGATGGAAAGGTTGCATAGTGAAGAGATTATTCATCATAAGCGTGCGGAACAGGCCTATACCGAAATGCAACGGGAAAATAGACGCCTGCCCTGGGATGAAGTGGAAAAACAGCTAAAACAATTTAAGAAAACAGGTGATGATAAGGTGCTGTATTCAGAGTAAATTTATTCTGCCGTACTAAATAGAAACTAAAAAAGCGCTAATTAACTGAAGCAAAAGATCTTGTTAAGCGAGTAGTTGAATCAATGACTATAGAATTATGGGAAAAAAGCTTACGAGAGAAATCCTGTGCGTTGAATTGTATTTTAGATAGGAATGTGTCCCTCGATCACAGATTTTTAGATGCTTTTGAAAAAAAA
>VAOZ01191869.1_pt1 | contig 13501 bp, 13 predicted proteins | sample 3394041 | NCBI WGS metagenome assembly VAOZ01 (sample SAMN08290431, study PRJNA428436) | hydrothermal vent metagenome | isolation source: Deep-sea hydrothermal vent chimney | place: Indian Ocean: Southwest Indian Ridge
GATGATGAGCTCCGCTCTCTACTTCCACATAATTTTGACATAAAAAGGCTCAGTGGAAAAACATAAGCAGCTCACAACCCATTGCTTTGACGCTTACGATTTTTGGTTATAGTGAGATAGTACGCCCCACTTTATTTTCTGTTTGCCCCACTGTTCATTACGCCACTATGCGACTACCTGACATTAAAAGAAATAAAAAAGCCAGCAACCACAACGGTTACTGGCTCTTTATGTTGCCTACTGATATGTAAGCGTTACATTTACATCATACCGCCCATACCACCCATATCGCCACCACCACCCGCAGGTGCGGCGGAGGCTTCCGGTTTCGGCCGTTCGGCCACCATGGCTTCGGTGGTGATCAACAGCCCGGCAATGGAGGCTGCGTTCTGCAATGCGCAACGAACCACCTTGGTCGGGTCGATCACCCCTTGATCCACAAGGTTTCCGTATTCTTCGGTTGCCGCGTTATAACCGAAGTCGGTGTCCTTGTTTTTAGCAACTTTATTAACTACGACCGAGGCTTCATCACCACAGTTGACCACAATCTGACGTAGAGGCGCTTCCACGGCGCGACGCACGGTATCAATGCCAACTTCCTGTTCGTGATTATCGCCCTTCAGGCCGTCCAGCGCCTTGCGGGCACGGATCAGGGCAACGCCGCCGCCAGCCACAACACCTTCTTCCACGGCAGCGCGGGTGGCATGTAACGCATCATCTACACGATCCTTCTTCTCCTTCATCGCCACTTCCGTCGCCGCGCCAACCTTGATCACCGCCACACCACCAGCCAATTTGGCCAGACGTTCCTGTAGCTTTTCCTTGTCGTAATCGGAGGTGGTGTCATCAATCTGCTTACGAACCTGTGATACACGGCCTTCGATATCAGCCTTGGCGCCGGCGCCGCCCACGATGGTCGTGGTATCCTTGGTGATCTTGACATTCGCCGCGGTACCCAGATCGTCAATGGTCACCTTCTCAAGTTTCAGTCCCAGCTCCTCGGAAATCACCTTGCCGCCGGTTAAAATGGCCATATCTTCCAGCATTGCCTTGCGGCGGTCGCCGAATCCGGGTGCCTTAACGGCAGCTACATTGACCACGCCACGCACCTTGTTGACCACCAGTGTCGCCAGCGCCTCGCCTTCGATGTCTTCGGCGACAATCAGCAGCGGCTTACCGGAACGGGCCACGGTCTCCAACACAGGCAGGAGATCGCGCATGCTGGAGATCTTTTTCTCATGCAGCAGAATGTATGGATCCTGAACATTCGCCTCCATGCGTTCGGAATCGGTAACGAAGTAAGGCGACAGATAACCGCGATCAAACTGCATGCCCTCGACGACATCCAGTTCCGTTTCCAGACCCTTGGCCTCTTCCACGGTGATGACGCCTTCCTTGCCAACCTTATCCATCGCATCAGCGATAATCTGACCAATTTCAGCATCGCCATTGGCCGAAATAGTACCGACCTGTGCAATTTCTTCCTGATTTTTCACATTCTTGGACAGCTTGCCTAACTCGGCGACCACGGCTTCGACAGCCTTGTCAACGCCGCGCTTGAGATCCATCGGATTCATACCAGCAGCCACCGACTTGACGCCTTCCTTGGCGATGGCTTGAGCCAGTACCGCAGCGGTGGTGGTGCCGTCACCGGCAATATCAGCCGTCTTGGAAGCCACTTCCTTGACCATCTGCGCACCCATATTCTCAAACTTGTTCTCCAACTCGACTTCCTTGGCGACGGTTACGCCGTCCTTGGTAATGGTCGGTGCGCCCCATGACTTATCGAGTACGACATTGCGGCCCTTCGGACCCAATGTAACCTTTACAGCGTCGGCCAGTTGATTAACCCCGCGCATCATCTGTGACCGGGCATCTTCACCGAAACGAATGTCTTTTGCTGCCATTCTTCTATCTCCTTGTTTTTTCTAATTTATCAGGCTTCGATTACGCCGAGGATGTCATCCTCGCGCATCATCATGAGTTCCTTGCCGTCGAGCTTGATCTCGGTGCCGGCATATTTAGAAAAGATGACCTTATCGCCGGCCTTGACGTCCAACGGGCGTACATCACCATTCTCTAGGATTTTACCCTTTCCAGCGGCCATTACTTCACCCTGTACCGGCTTTTCCTTGGCCGTATCCGGGATAATGATGCCACCAGTGGACTTCTCTTCCTCGTCCAGGCGGCGGACGATCACACGATCATGTAAAGGACGAACCTTTGTTGCCATCGTTGCTACTCCTTATGCTTTATTATCGGAATGAGTTTATGGGGTCAGCCATTGGCTGATTCAACCCCTTCGGGAAAAGTTTTTGAGCACGCTCCCTGAAGGAGTGCCAATAGTGAGAAAAATACACAGGCTGTCAACAGTTTTCTAACCGCCAGCCAATTTGGTTGTGTAGCCTTCCTGTACGAGCATATACAACAGGGTTTTTCGATGATCTCCCTGAATTTCGAGACTGCCATTCCTCATCGTCCCACCCGTTCCCAATTGACCTTTTATTCTTTTAAGGAGGGCTTTGAGTTCTTCATCAGGCAGCGGGAGTCCATCCACCACACTCACTGTCTTTCCACCTCGCCCCTTTACCTCCCTGCGGATGCGTACGCCATGTTTAGATGAGCGGGTGATAGCTATAGCCCGTGTCTGGTGCTTCGATTTTTTCCTTTTGTCACGCATCGGCTGGTCAAGTGTCCCATGCTCGGTAGAGTAAACCAGCCGTTTGTTATCCGTCACATACACCTCCTTTGGCCGGGGCAACGACATTACATCTGTTTCCTTAAAGTACGCCGTGCCTTGGTCTGACCCGTGTGCAAGGGCTCTGTGACATGATTTGTGGGTAAAGGGCAGGGCTAGCCGGAGCTCGCAGCCGCATCCACATACCGTTCACATGCCATCAATCGGGCTACGGGCAGGCGTTCGCCTTTGCGGATGCGCTGCAATGCCCCTTTCTTGCTTGATCCCGCCGCCATCACGATCCGCTTCCTTGCCCGATTCAACGCTGAATAGCCCATCGAAACACGCTCGGAAGGTGGCTTCGGTGCGTGGAACACGGGTACGGCCAGACGATCATCAATCAGTGCCGGGTTGCCGGGGAACAAGCTCGCTGTATGCCCGTCCTCACCCATGCCAAGCAATACCAGATCCATCGGTGGGGCGTCAGCCAATCGCACCGCATACTCATCCGCTCCCTTTTCCGGGCCGAGTTCAGCATGGATACGGTGAATATGACTGGAAGGTACCAGCACGTGGGACAGCAACGATTGATCGGCCATGGTATCGTTTCTCTCCGCATCGCCAAACGGTAGACAGCGCTCATCTCCAAACCAGACATGCACACGGTTCCAGTCCATGCGGGCATGCCGCAATAATGCATAGCATTGCTTCGGTGTGTTACCACCCGCCAGCACCCAGTGGAATACTCTTCGTTCCGCTATGGCCTGCTCACAGTTACAGATGACCTCCCGGGCAACCCCGGCCGCCAGCGTATTCCCATCAGGAAAGACGCGAATATGCATGTTCAATATCAGATAAATTCCGCCATTCCCCCTCACAATTTTCCAGGAGCGCATCCATTCCCGGTACGTCAAAACAGCCTGCCGGATAGGTGTTAATGCTTTCCTCTTTTGCCCACGCCTCCATGATCGGTTCGACGATGCGCCAGCATTCCTCCACGCCGTCGGCACGGGTAAATAGCCCGGCTTCTCCAATGAGCACGTCATACAACAACGTTTCATAGGCCTGCGGCATGCTTGAACCCGCCATGGCATAGGGTGCGTCCAACTGGATACCGCGCAAGTCCAGCGACAGCCCCGGTTGCTTGGCCGTCATGGTCAACAGCATTCCCGCATCCGGTTGCAGCCGGAAAATCAGTTCGTTATTGAGCACGGTCGTCTCATCCAAATCAAACAGGGTTTGTGGTGGCGCTTTGAAACGAATACAAATCTCGGACACACGGTGAGGTAAACGTTTGCCGGTACGTAGCAGAAATGGCACCCCCTGCCAGCGCCAGTTGTCGATATACAGCTTAACGGCGGCAAAGGTTTCAGTGGCCGAATCATCGGCAACGCCCTGTTCTTCCCGATATGCCGGAACCTGCTCACCATCAACCGCCCCCGCCCCATATTGCGCCCGCACGGAATATTCGGCAACATCCTCCGGGCTCATGCTGCGGACAGCACGCATCACTTTCACTTTCTCATTGCGCACATCATCGGCATCCATAGACAGCGGCGGCTCCATCGCCACGATGCTCATAACCTGAATCAGATGGCTCTGGATCATGTCCCTGAGCGCCCCGGCCTTCTCGTAATAACCGGCCCGGTATTCAATGCCCATGGATTCAGCCACGGAAATCTGTACATGGTCGATATAATTACGGTTCCATAACGGTTCCAGCACCGAGTTGCCAAAACGGAAAACCATCAGATTTTGTACCGCTTCCTTGCCCAGATAATGGTCAATACGGTAAATCTGTGACTCATCAAAGTGGGCCTGCAAACTTTGATTCAAAGCCTCGGCACTGGCCAAATTCATGCCAAACGGCTTTTCAATGACAATGCGGCGGAACCCTCCGCTCTCATCCGCCAATCCCGCTTCACGCAAATTGCTCGCTACGGTCTCATACCATGAGGGTGGAATTGCCAGATAGAACAGCGCATTCTTCCTGCCATCCACCTCACGCATGACCCCGGCAAGCTGTTGATACAGCACCGGCTCATCCAGATTGCCCACAACCACATCCAGTTTATTCTTGATGCGTACCCATGAAGGCGGGTTCAAAATAGCCTCCGGGAAAAACTGAAGCAGCGCTTCATGCACGTAATTTTTCCATTTGGATGGTGAGAAGTCCTCCCGCACCGCGCCAATAATGCGAGAATGTGGTCCCAGAAGATTCCAACGGTGCATATGCGCCAGCGCGGGCAATAATTTACGCTTGGTAAGGTCACCGGTCGCACCGAATATCACGATATTGGCAGGTTCCGGTTGTTTGCTGCCTATGACCGATGCAAATTGCTCACGCATTAGATTCCCCTTCTATTCACTGTCATCCGCAGCCTTGATGGCATGGCCGCCAAACCCCGCGCGCATGGCATTGACGATTTTACCCGCAAAGGTATCCGTCTCACGGCTGCGAAAACGCATCTGCAATGCCAGCACCAATACGGGCGTCGGGACACCCGTATCAATGGACTCATTCGCCGTCCATCTACCTTCGCCCGAATCATCCATCCAGTCCGACAATGTGGACAAATCGCCATCCTGCTCCAGTGCATCGCCGATCAAGTCCAGCAGCCATGAACTGACAACCGAGCCATGTTGCCAGATACGTGAGATCTGATGCATGTCCAGATTCAATTCATTCTTGGCCTTCATCAGTTCGAACCCTTCGGCAAAGGCTTGCATCATACCATATTCAATGCCGTTATGGACCATCTTGACGAAGTGACCGGCACCGACCGGGCCGACATGTCCCCAGCCCTTGCCGGCATTCGATGCCAGTGTGGTCAGCCCCGGCGCAATCAATGCGATGGCTTCATCAGTACCGCCAATCATCAACGAATAGCCATTCTGCAAACCCCAGATGCCGCCGGAGGTTCCGCAATCGGCAAACAGAACGCCCTTCTCCAACAGTGCCCGACCCCTGCGTTGCCCTTCCCTGTAGTTGGAATTGCCCCCATCGATAATTAAATCCCCGGTCTCAACCCCTGCTGCGAGAAGATTTTCAATGGTGGAATCCACAAACTGGTACGGAACCATCACCCAGATCACGCGTGGCGCCGCAAGTTGTTTAACAACGTCGACCAAATCGGCGACCGCCGTGACCGTATCCAACTCCGCCGCCAGCGCCTTGCCCGGTTTGGCATCCACGTCGTAAACGACGATTTCATGCCCGCCCCCGGTCAAACGCCTTACCATGTTGCCACCCATGCGGCCTAACCCGATCATTGCAAGTTGCATCGCTGTTTCTCCATGTTCTTTCTACGAAAGCTTTCCCTCGTGCAAATGCAGCACCCGGTCGCATGTGTGTGCCAGATCACCGCTGTGCGTTACCATCATCACAGCCGTATGCTCCTCCTGGCATAACTGCCGTATGGCATCAAACACCTCTTTAGCCGTATGTTCATCCAGATTTCCGGTGGGTTCATCCGCCAGCAGCAAGCAGGGGTTACCCACCAGGGCACGGGCCACGGCCACCCGTTGCGCCTCGCCGCCGGAGAGTTTACCGGGCCTGTGGCCTGTCCGATTCTGCAAGCCCAGACGTGCAAGCAAATCCATCGAACGCGACTCGGCATCCTCACGTTTGTTGCCACGTATCAGAAGAGGCATCATGACATTTTCAAGCGCATTCAATTCCGGGATAAGATGGTGCGCCTGATAGACAAAACCAATCTTTTTATTTCGAACGACAGCCATTTGCTTCGGGGACAGGGAAAACAGTGTCTTACCGGCAAGAACCACCCTTCCATGATCCGCGGAATCCAGCGTACCCAGAACATGTAACAACGTGCTTTTACCGGATCCGGATTGGCCTACGACAGCCACAAACTCACGATACATCACATTCAGATTAATCCCGTTTAACACATCTATCGGGCCTGCCGGAGAAACAAATGATTTGTACAGCCCGGATACTTCGAGCAGCAAGGTGTCCGATCCACCATTGGCTGACATCATTGGCCGGGTTTTCGATTGAGAAGAATCTTGATGGTATTTTGCACCCGTTGCTTCTGGTACGCCTCAACAGTCCTGCGTATGGATGGAAACTTGTTGGTGATCTTGTTAAAATCCACCTTTGCAAGCTCCATCAGTTCGGATTTCTCGCATGCGATCACGGTAGCAGTGCGCGGCTTATCCGTCAGAAGCGCTACTTCGCCAAAGAAATCACCCTCACCCATTCTCCCCAGTTCAATCTGATCCCCACCCTTCTCCATACCGCTGGTGGATACATCTACGGATCCCGATCGAATCAGATAAAAGGTGTCCTCCCTTTCCCCTTCACGAACAATGATATCGCCTTTCTCGACAGTTCGTAAATGAAAATGATCGGCTAGGGCCAGCCTGGCCTCCGCTGGCACCCCTTCGAACACCTGTGTAATCGCCAGCACTCTGGCCAATACCCTCTGACGGTAGAAGTCTTCAATGGTTGACCGGATGCCAGGATACTTCTCCACCCATGCATCAAAGGTCACCCGATCAATCTCCAGCACGCTGCAATCCGTTTCGGCAATCGCCTCATTCGGGTACGGTACGCGGGACATAAACGCATATTCCCCAAAAAAATCACCTTCACACAGGTGCAGGAATACCCGCTTTTTGCCCTGTGCATCCCTGGCGCGCAATAGCACATTGCCCATGCCTATCAAATACATATAATCGCCATGGTTTCCTTCCAGGAAGACAGGCGTATCCGCTGCCACATGCCGCAATTTCAGGGAGTCGATGAACGCTTCCAACGCATCGCCAGACAAACCACAGAGAAGAGGCGTGCGTTCGAGACTCAGCTTTATGCGATCCTTGCTATTGATATCGGGTGCCTGCGCATGGTTTTCCGGTGTTACAATATGAACCGCCCAGTCATCACCGCGTTCGCTGGACAGCGTCTTCAGGCGTTCCTTGATTTTCGTTTGTTCCGGATCAAGACGAAGAACGATTTTATGGATTGCAATCGCCTGAACAACCAGTCCCTGATCGACATAGACTCCGGCAATATGAATGTAGTCGGCAACGGCCTTTTCCGTATCTCCGGTTTTCTCATGCAGATCGGCAAGTTTCATATAAATGCGCAGATCATCCGGTTCGAGTTCATGCAGTGTACCGAAATATTCTAAGGCCTTCTTATATTTCCCGTTCAGCAGAGCTTGTTTGGCCTTGTAATGCAGTTTTTTGTCAGACATCAATCCTCCCCGTCAATCAGTAGAGTCTCTTGCAAAACTCATGAGCGGCGATCGGCTTCCCCACTTCGGCCCATTTCCGAGCTTGAATTTCGTTCTATGGAGCCACCATGCAGCTCATTCAATCCCGAAAATGGTCTCAAAGCGGGATTGCCGCCCATCCACCCAGCGTTTTGCAAGAGGTTCAGTATACAATTTATTCATAGCGCAGCGCATCCGCCGGCGGAACATGCGCAGCGCGCCACGCGGGGTAAATTGTAGCCACCAACCCCATACCAAGGCTTGCTATCACGACCAGGCTTACACCAACCGGATCAATGATGGAGGGGACACGGTCAATGTAATACACGTCACTGGACAGGATTGTCACGCCTGTTACGTTCTGGAACCATGCCAGAATCGCACCCAACTTCCACGCCAGCAACAAGCCGAACAAAGCGCCAAGCAACGTACCCACGCCGGTCAGGATCGATCCCATGTATAAAAACACCTTCATCACCGAAGCATTGGTGGCGCCAATGGTCTTGAGAATCGCTATTTCCTTTCTTCGTTCCATGACCACCATCACCAGGGATGCGACCATATTGAACACCGCGACCAGCACAATGAGTGATAATATGATACCCATCACCACGCGTTCCATCTTCAATGCCCGGAAAAACGAATGATGTTGTTGCATCCAGTCTTCAACCCATGCATCAGGCGGCAACAGCCGTCGCACCTCATTTGCAACCATCCGTGCCTGATCCCGATCGTGAAGATGCAGTGCGATGCCCGTAACCCTGTTTCCCAGACGGTTAAGCCTTTGCACCGCCTCCATGGGGGCGATAATCAGGCCCACGTCATATTCGTAGAAACCGGAATTGAAGATACCCGCCACTTCAAAGGAACGCATGCGTGGCGTCATGCCGGACGGTGCAATTCCCGCTGCGGGGGATACCACATTCACCCGGTCTCCCGTCTGTAATCCCAGTTTATGCGCCAGATCCTTGCCCACAACCACCTTGAATGGACTACCTTTTCCCAGGGCATTGAAATTACCGGACACCATATGTTTGGTAATCTCCTGTTCACGTGAAATATCCACCCCCTTGAGCATCACTCCCGCTGCCAACGCACCATGCACAATCATAACCGGAACCGAAACGTAGGGTGCGGCGCGTGCAACGTCAGGAAGTCGTTCCACCTTTTGTAACCAGTCCGGCCATTGTGCCAGCGTATCGCCCGGTCCCTGGATATCCACATGCGATGAAAAACCCAATATCCTGTCTTTTAATTCCACATCGAACCCGTACATGACCGAAAGAACAACGATCAGAGCCGCTACACCAATCGCCACGCCGATTCCCGAGCTCCAGCTGATCAGGGAAATAAAGCGCTCATCCCGTTTGGAACGAAGGTAGCGCGTAGCCAGCATCAATTCATATTGCATCAGACGACGACCTCAATGAAGATAACGAAAATACAGGTAAACATGGGCGATCACGATACTGACCAGCATCATGAGAAACGCATGTTTGGTAAACTGCATGAATCCGATGCGATGCCCCGCCCGTTGTGCAAAGCCCGCCACAATCAGATTGGCCGATGCACCAATGAGTGAACCGTTACCACCCAGACATGCACCCAGCGCCAACGCCCACCACAATGGCACAATCATCTGATCCCCGCCAAATGTTGGCGCCATATTCTGAATCAACGGAATCATAGTGGCGACAAAGGGGATATTATCAATGACCGCCGATGCAAGGGCGGAAATCCACAGAACAGCGGCGACAGTGGCATTGAAGTTTCCACCCGTGAGCAACAGCGTTTTTTTTGCCATCCATGCAATCACGCCCACGTGTTCCACACCGGTTACAATAATGAACAACCCGACGAAGAAGAAGATGGTGGTCCATTCCACCTCGACCATGGCGCTCTCAAAAGCCTTGTCCTTGGCATGCAGATCATGTCCCCACGACTCCAGCAGCAACAACAAGGCAGCGCCAAACAAGGCAATGGTGGCGGGCTCCAGATGCAGATTATGCGACAGGGTAAACCCCGTGATCACCAGCCCCAGTATGAACAAACTCTTCCTGAGCAGTGGCACGTCCTTGATGGCCTCGCGCTCGTCAAACTCCATAATCAATCGCTGCGCCTCCGCCGAGGCATGCATGCTCCGTCCAAACAGCAGCCAGATCATCGACAGCGCGACCAGCATGATCAGTGGAATAATGGGTGTCAGATTGGCAAGGAAATCATAGAAGCTCAGATGCGCATGCGAGCCAATCATGATATTGGGCGGATCGCCGATCAGCGTGGCTGTTCCTCCAATATTGGAAGCCAGAATCTGGGAAAACAGAAAGGGGTAAGGTTTCACACCAAGCGCATCGGTAATCAGCAAGGTGACCGGAACAATCAGCAACACCGTGGTTACATTATCCAGAAATGCCGAAAACACAGCCGTCACCACTGAGAGCATCACAAGAATGCCCCATGGACGTCCACGCGCCAGCTTGGCCGCTCTAATCGCCACATACTGGAACATGCCGGTCTTCTGGCTGATGGCTACAATCACCATCATGCCCGTCAGCAATCCGATGGTATTGAAATCAATACCGGCAACCGCCGCCTCCTGCGTCAGCACGCCGGAGAGAATCATCAACCCTGCTCCCAGCAGCGACAAAACGGCCCGGTTGAATTGTTCAAGCATGATCGTGGCATAAACCACCAGCAATATAGCTACCGCAACCCAGACGGGATTCATGCCGAACAGCATATGCATGGTCAAGCCATGGATGGAATCAGGCATCAGGTGTCGCTTTCGGAATAAAATGATCCATAGCCATCAAAATATCGTTCGATGAAATCACACCGGCCAAATGTTGTTCGTCATCCACAACCAGCACGTATTCAAACCGGTCATGCGTGACCATGGACGCCGCTACTGACAGCAGCGATTCATCCTCCCGTACAAGGGTCGGATCGTCATCCATCACCTCGGTAACATTTTTTTGCAGGATTTCCCGGTAATGCTTGTGCAACAACCCGATATCGGGCACAAACGGCACGGACTGCAAATGCCGGTCAAGGATGTATTCCGGCACGATATGCGCAAGCAATGTCAGCGTGTTCACAGCGCCGAGAATATGATGTTTATCATCCACAACAGGAATGATCCGGAAGGTTTTCCTGTTCAGTAATCCGATCGCCTCCGCGACCGTTTGATCGGGTTGGCATGTCATCACATTTTTGACCATAATCAGGTTTGCATACATTTTACGCCTCTCGTTTCTAGCTTGATGAAGTTACAACAGGGCCATTCACTGGGTTTTTCTCGAGGCCACCATTTACTCGGGTCGCATATGCGGAAACAGTAGCACATCCCGGATAGAATGCTGCCCGGTCAGCATCATCACCAGCCGATCAATACCGATACCCACCCCTGCAGCCGGCGGCATCCCATACTCAAGCGCACGAAGATAGTCCTCATCCACGCCCGTTGCCTCGTCATCTCCTGCCGCTCTGGCCTGCGCCTGCGCCAGAAATCGGACACGCTGATCATCAGGATCATTCAATTCCGAGAAGCCATTGGCAATTTCCTTGCCAGCGATGAACAACTCGAAACGATCCGTAAAAAAGGGGTCATCAATATTGCGCCGGGCCAGGGGTGAAATATCCACCGGAAAATGGGTCACAAACACAGGCTGTTTCAGTTCCGGCTCCACCAGTTCCTCAAACAGGGCGGCCAGATAATGCCCGGCCTTCCAGGTTGTTAAGGGTTTGAAACCGGCAATCGCCCGCATACAAACCGTCGCCAGCAAGGCCTTGTCCTCGACGTGACCGCGCACATCAGGACGTTTCTCAAAAACGGCTTCATCCATGCGGATGCGTTTGAATGGCCGATCCAGGAAAACATCCACACCCTCCCAACTCACCTGCCCCGCATCACACGCACCGACCACATCACGGATCAGGCTCTCGGTCGTGTCCATCGCATCATTGAAATCAGCATAGGCCTGATACCATTCCACCATGGTAAATTCGGGATTATGCATCGCATCCAACCCTTCATTCCGGAAATTACGGTTGATCTCGAATACACGCTCCATACCACCCACCACCAGGCGTTTCAGGAATAGCTCCGGCGCAATACGCAGATACAAATCCATATCCAGCGCATGATGATGGGTAACAAATGGCCGCGCCGCGGCACCGCCCGGCTGGCTTTGCAGCATCGGCGTTTCCACTTCGACGAAACCTCGATTTACAAGGCTGTTGCGCAAAGCATTGATGGCCCTGGATCGTGTTTGGAATACATCCCTGACCTCGGGATTTACCATCAGATCCACATAACGCTGGCGATAGCGCAGTTCCTTGTCCGCGAGTCCGTGCCATTTTTCAGGCAATGGTCGCAAGCACTTGGTGATCATCTCAACCCGGGAAGCCCTGACCGACAACTCGCCCGTTTTCGTTCGAAATAACCTGCCTTTCACTCCAATGATGTCACCCAAATCCCATTTTCCGGTTGGGTTATAGGTCTCCGCACCCAACACATCCCGGTTCAGAAAGATCTGAATACGCCCTGATCCGTCCTGAATGTGCATAAAGCTGGACCGCCCCATGATGCGATGGGACATGATGCGCCCGGTCAGACACACGCAAATCGCTTCGGATTCCAGCTGGTTCGCATCCCAATCCTGACACCTTGCCAGTATCCCGGAACTGGTATCAGAGGGGCGAAAGCTATTGGGATATGCGAGACCCGCTGCGCGCAGACGGGCCAGCTTCTCCCGCCGGATACGGATCTGTTCGGGCACCTGCGCTTCCGTGGAAACGACCGATTCCTTGCCGCTCACGAGTTTTGCAAGAGGCTTGTTGGTCAAAACATTACTGGCGGCTGTGTAAATCCAGATCGCCAAAGAAAAAAGCAATCTCAATGACTGCATTTTCCTCCGAATCCGATCCGTGTACGGCATTGGTATCAATGGACGCCGCATGGTCAGCACGAATCGTACCGGCCTCTGCTTCTTTCGGGTTTGTTGCTCCCATCAGCTGTCGGTTCAGCGCCACAGCATTCTTGCCTTCAAGGACCATGGCAAGAATAGGGCCGGAACTCATAAAAACGCATAAATCCATGTAAAATGGGCGTTCCTTATGAACTGCATAAAAACGGCTCGCCTGCCCGGTTGACAATTGTGTCATGCGTGTCGCGATGACTGCCAGCCCGTTCTCCTCAAAGCGGCGGATAATATCACCGATAACATTCCTGGAAACCGCATCCGGCTTGACAATTGAAAGTGTACGTTGAACGGCCATGCTTACACCCCTTCCATCCGAGAAGATCACAGCCTTTAATCCGGAACGCCCATGGATGGTTCCGGGTCAAGCTGTCTGGCGCAGCACTCTAACCCGCATGATCCATGAATTCTACCGCATCCTTACTCCCATGAACCGACATTGAATCGCAACCCTTGAATCCGTATGGCATCCCAGGAAATCATTCATCACCCACGCGCCTCTTGCATAACTATGGCCTTCTTCTTCGGAATTCGCTACGGCTGCGAACAAAGTACCCGTGCAATGATTACGGTGATTTATGCATGAACAAGTTCCAGGGAAA
>VAOZ01016270.1_pt1 | contig 13499 bp, 8 predicted proteins | sample 3394041 | NCBI WGS metagenome assembly VAOZ01 (sample SAMN08290431, study PRJNA428436) | hydrothermal vent metagenome | isolation source: Deep-sea hydrothermal vent chimney | place: Indian Ocean: Southwest Indian Ridge
AAGTAAAAGGGGTAATTAAACCTGCAAGGGAAAAAATAGTATCGAAAATAAAAGATCATCCTTTTTTTGGTATGACCAGGAATTCTGAAGAAACAGTATTGGAAGAACTTGCCAATCTAAAAAAGCCTAGCCATGATTTATGACACGGACATTTTAATCTGGGTTCAGCGGGGGAACGAAAAAGCCGCAAAGTTGATTGAAAAAGATGAGGATAAATATCTATCTATCCAGAGTTACATGGAATTACTTCAAGGGGCAAAGAATAAAACGCACCATAAATATGTTAAAGATTTTATCAGCGAATTTGAGTTTTCTATATTACCGCTTACTGAAAACATAGGGCATCGAGCATTAATATATGTTGGGGAACATGCCCTATGTTCAGATATGAGGGCGGGGGATGCAATTATTGCTGCAACGGCAATAGAAAATAACATTGTATTGGCTTCTAGCAATGTGAAGCATTTTAAAGTTGTGAAAAAGCTGCAGCTAAAAACATTTAGACCATGATGCAACACGTAACTCATCCAGAGGACTTTCAAAAGTTCACGCTTTTTGCAGGCACAAAAAATCACGCCCTTTTTGAAAGTCTCTGATGAGAGCGATCACCAGCTGAAAACAGGTGTTAGTCGCGGCCGAGTGTTATATAGTATGATTCTAAATCACAATCCGAGTAAGATAAGGCGGTTATGACGTTATACGTCAAATAGATATATCATATTGTGTTCTAATGCCAGCTCGAATATCGGCCGGGCAGGGTGCCTGTTAGTGGCATATCGGACCTGGCGGAATACGCATCCCAGCGCAAAAATCTACGATTGGAAATATTCGGTCCAAACATCAAGACGGTGAAAATTATGTCGCCCCCCAAATCTCGTTTAATCCGTCGTCTGCTGGTGGTGCTGGGCCTGGTTATTGTCGTTTATGGTGGCGTGATCGGGTTTAGCCGTTACATGGGCGCCAAGTTTCTGAGCGCCATGGCTAATATGCCGCGCCCGCCGGTGAGCGTGTCGGTCGTTAGGGCGAAAACGATGATGTGGCCACAGACACTGTCGGCCGTCGCCTCGCTCGAATCGATCCAGGGCGCATCGCTCTCACCCCAATCTGCCGGCACGGTGACAGGGCTGTTTTTTGATTCCGGTGACATGGTCAGGAAAGGTCAACTGCTGCTGCAAATCAATGACAATGTGGCGCATGCCCAACTGGCGTCAGCCCAGGCCAGGCTCACCAATGCGAAACAGGCTCGTGACCGGCAACGGAATCTCATCAAGCGTCAGGCCACCAGCGAGGCCTCGCTTGATGATGCCGTGGCCAACTTCCGCAAAGCACAGGCTGCGGTCCAGCAGGCGCAGGCGGTGCTCACCGATCTGCAGTTGCGCGCACCGTTTGACGGCCACATGGGCATAAGAGAGGTGTCGCTGGGCCAGTACGTGGCACCCGGCACGGTCGTGGCCAGCATCGAACAATGGAGTCCGCTACGCGTTATCTTTTCGCTGCCACAGCGCGAAATCATACGGATTAAAATCGGGAACAAGGTTCATCTGCGGGTGGACGGTCTCAGTAAGAAAGGTTTCGACGGCAAGGTCAGCGCGATTGACGCCAGCGTGGATTCCAGAACGCGCGATGTTCGCATCGAGGCCAGAATCGATAATGCGGATGAACGCTTGCGTTCCGGTATGTACGGTGTGGCCGAGATCATCCTGAAGCAGGGCGAGCAGGTGCTCGCGGTGCCGCAGACTGCGATTACATTCAAAAGCTATGGCGCCTATTTGTATGTTATCAAACAGCAACAGGGCGCTGATGTGGCGATGGCGCGCAGCGTACAGACGGGCCGCCAGCACCAGGGCTACGTCGCTGTTACTCACGGGGTTAAAGCGGGAGAGCAGGTGGTGATTGCCGGGCAGGTGAAACTGCATAACGGCGCCAGAGTGCGGATCGTCCCCGCGCCGGAAGCTTTGCTTCACCCGGCACTGAATAATAAGCAGGGGCTGAATCCTTGAGCGCACAATCGAAACAGGCGCGCTGGACAGATCTATTTATACGCAAGCCGGTTCTGGCCATTGCCCTGTCCGCGGTGATCGCGATACTGGGCGGCTATGGATTAAGCTCGCTGACGGTGCGCGAATATCCAAAACTGGTTTCCACTAGCATCAGCGTTAACACGGCTTACCCCGGCGCCAGTCCGCAGACCATACAAAGCTACATTACCGAACCCTTGAGCCGGGTGCTGGGCAGCGTTCCCGGATTGAATTATCTGACCTCCAGCAGCAGTCAGGGGCAGTCGTCGATCACGCTCAACATGCGTCTTAACACTAATCCGGATGCTGCTCTGGCGCAGACACTGACCAAGATCAAGCAGATCGAACCGCAATTGCCCAAGGACAGCTTCCCGCCCAGCGTCAACGCCTCTTCGGGGCATCGCACCGCACTGATGTATATTGCCTTCTATAGTCCTGACGACAGCATGCGAACCCCACAGATTGTTGATTACGTGGTGCGCAACATGCAGCCGAGGATACAGACCGTCCCCGGGGTTGCCGAGGCCCAGATCGTGCCCCCCAGCGTATCCGGTGGCAATGGCAACAACCAGGCGGTTCGGATCTGGCTCGACCCACTGAAGATGGCTGCTCACCATGTCACGGCGGCCGATGTGCGCAACGCGCTGTCGGCACAGAACATCGTCGCCGCCATCGGCAAGACAAAAGGCCCCCTGATCTCCATCCCATTGACCAGCAACCTGGAATTGAACCAACCGGAGCAGTTTAAAAAACTGGTGATTACGACGGTCGGGAATACACCCATTTACCTTGAAGATGTCGCCCGAGTGGAAATGGGGGCAGAGAACTATGACTCACGTTTTTATTTCGACGGTCATTTGTCGGTGGCTATCGGCATCCAGACCACGCCTTCAGCGAATGCCCTCGATACGGCCATGGGTGTCACCAAACAGATCGAGGCGCTGCGCAAACAACTGCCGCCGGGGCTGGCCGTGGGCCTGCCCTACAATGCGGCGACCTTTATTGACTCATCGATTCACGAAGTCGTGACCACCATCAGTATTACGCTGGCCGTAGTCATGCTGGTGATCTACCTGTTTCTGGGTTCTTTCCGTGGCTTGCTGATTCCGGGCATCGCGATCCCCCTCTCCCTGGCCGGGGCCGGGTTTTTCATGTTTCTCAGCGGCTATTCCTATAATTTGATTACCCTGCTGGCGTTTGTTCTGGCCATCGGTCTGGTGGTGGATGACGCTATCGTGGTGGTGGAAAATGTTCATCGGCATATCGATGCGGGGCGCTCCGGTTTCCAGGCGGCCATCCTTTCGGCGCGGGAACTGACCATGCCGGTCATCGTCATGTCTACGACCCTGGTGGCCGTGTTTCTGCCTGTGATTTTTACCGGCGGTCTGACCGGCATTCTGTTTACCGAATTCGCCATGACCATGATCTTCGCCGTGCTGGTTTCCATGGTGGTGGCGCTGACCCTGTCGCCGGTCATGAGTGGTCATTTTCTGCGTCACACCCCCAGGCGGGGCCTGGCGTATGTTCTTGAGCGCGCCTACAACCGGCTCAATCACGGTTTCGACCGCAGCCTGCACGGGTTTCTGGAGATTCCCTCCGCAGGGTTGCTGTTCATCGTCGCCACGTTGATCGCGGTGTATTTTATGTTCACCTCGGTGCGCCACGAACTGTCGCCACCTCAAAACGGTGATGTCATATTCACCGTCAATAATGTGCAGCCCGATGCGTCGCCAGGCTATATTCGACTCTATGCCAAACAGGTGTTGAATGTCCTGAGCAGCCTTCCAGAAAAAGCGCATTCTTTTATGGTGACCGGCTTCAGCCCCGCCGGGGCAGGCAGCAACGGTTTTTTTGCCGGGGTGACCCTCAAAACAGGGGAACCAGGTGAGAGGACAGCCGAACAGATAAAACCCAAACTTCAGGCGGCGCTGAACAAAATCGCAGGCGTACAGGGTGCTGCGTTTACACCGCCGCCCCTGCCGGGTTCGGCCGGGCTGTTTCCCATCGATTTTGTCATCACCAGCGATGGCTCTTTTAAGACACTGGAACAGATAGCGGGGCAGGTGCTGGCCGCCGCGCGTCGTAGCGGCAAGTTCTTGTTTATCCGGAAGAACCTGAAGATAGACCAACCGCAGTACGACATTCGCATCAACCGCAAACTCGCCGCCGACCTGGGCATCAACATGCGTGACATCGCCAGCAACCTGCAAACCATGCTCTCCGGCGCGTATATCAATCGTTTTACCCGCAACGGTTACGCCTATCAGGTGGTCCCACAGGTGCCGATGAAGTACCGCGCCACACGCCGGTCGCTTGAGCAGATTTATCTGCGCAGCGCCAGTGGCCGGATGGTGCCATTGTCTACCCTGGTGAGTTTTAAGACCCGGGTGATCCCGCAGGCGCTGCCACAGTTCAACCGTCTCAATAGCGTCAGCCTGCAGGGCGTACAGTTCCCCGGCGTTTCTGAAGGCGATGCCCTCGCCTTTCTGAAAACCGCGACCGAAAAAGTGTCGCCGACGGTGAGTATCAATTACAGCGGCGCCTCGCGCCAGTTTATCGAACAGGGCGATACCTTTATGGTGTCCATCCTCCTGGCGATTGTGCTCATCTATCTGCTGCTGGCGGCGCAATTCAACAGCTTCCGGGACAGTTTAATCATTCTTTTTACAGTGCCCATGGCGGCGGTCGGCGCGCTGCTGCTGATGACGCCCGGGCTGGCCAGTCTCAACATCTACACCCAGATCGGACTCATTACGCTGGTCGGCCTGATTACCAAGCAGGGTATTCTGGTGGTGCAATTCGCCAACGATCTACAGCATGATGAAGGCATGGGGATTCGTGAGGCCGTAGAAAAGGCCGCCAGCATTCGCCTGCGCCCGGTACTCATGACCACCCTGGCGATGGTGCTCGGGGTGATCCCGCTGATCACCGCAACCGGCTCCAGCGCGCCCCCCCGCAACCAGCTCGGCATCGTGATCGCTGCGGGGTTGGGCATCGGCGCCTTTTTCAGCCTCTACATCGTGCCGTTGATGTATCTGTATCTGGCCCGGGATGCGGCCAGTATGCGCGAAACGGAAGATCAGCAACGCCGCGATCTCAAAACGCTGGAAGGTGGGGAGTAGTCGCCGGGGAATAAACTACCCCGCAGCAAGCGGCGGGGTATTAAGTTGTAGGTTGGGTTTCGCTTCACTCTACCCTACCGTTTTTCGCTGCACGCAGCGGGGAATTAAACCCAAAAAGATTAAAGCCAGGCAGATTAAGATGCTTTAAGCAGCTTTTCTTTGTCCTGTTCCATCAGGAAGGCCTCGGCGGATTCGCCCATATAACGCCGCAGCACGCGCGGATCGGTGTCTCTCAGATCCACCATAATCAGGCCATCGATGGCGTCATTGAAGTCTTTGTCCACATTGAAAGCCAGCAGGTGCCCGCCCATTTTCAGATATTGCTTGATCAGGATGGGCACGCCTTTCCCATCCGGTTCTAACTGCGCCAGCAGCTCCGAGACATCGTCCACATCCCGGGACTGGCGTGCGGCATCCTGACAGAGTTTTTTCAGATCTTTTTGCTGACGAAAAGGCCGCCGCGGTTTCACCAGGCGCCCCAGATCCGGCAGGGAATGGTTTACCTTGAGGAACTCCACCAGCAATTGTTGGGAGTGATTCTGGTAATCATTGCTGATACTGACCGGCCCGAACAATATCCGGTAACGCGGGTGCAGCGCCACATACTGACCGATGCCTTTCCACAGCAGCATCAGCGGTGCAAAACTGCGCTGATATTCCTGGCGTATAAAGGAACGTCCTAACTCCAATGCCGGGCTGATGGTATTCAGGAGTTTCCGCCGGTAGCGGAACAGCGACTGGCTATAGAGTCCCTTCTTGCCAAAGCGGGCAAGGATATTGTCAGACTCCCCCAGACGGTAGGCGCCGACCACCTCACAACTTTGCGGGCGCCAGACAAACAGATGGAGGTAGTAGCTGTCATAGAGATCGATATCCAGAGACTTGCCGGTGCCTTCACCGTTAGCGCGGAACGTCGTCTCACGCAGACGGCCAATCTCATTCAGCAAGCGGGGGATTTGCCGGGAGCGGGCGTAATAAACCATAAACTCGCTGTTTTCGACCAGACATTGTTCGTTTGGCAATGCGGCAACCTCAGCCGCCAGGACTTCGAGAGATTCCGGCTCGGCAACCGGTTGCCAGTTTACCTCGGGTTCTACGGCTTTCCCTGCTTTGGCGGCGACCGCAGGCTGACCGTGATGCAGCATTTCTGTGCGTAGACGCAGGTAATCGGTTATCGCGGTAACGTCCTTGTTGAAACCACTCAGACGTTTTTCGCTAATGACATCACCCACGCGAACCACCAGCGTTTGCCCGCCTTTATTGATCATCTCACGCGGCAGAAGCGCAGTGCGCAGGCGCGGGTGCAACAAGCCGACAAGCTGAAACATCGCACCGTTACGGCCCTCAAAGAATACCGGTAGAACCGGGGCATTGCTGCGGCGGACGATGCGCCCGATACTGGAATGCCAGGGCGGATCCGCTACCGTGCGGCGACGCAGGTCCAGGTGGGCCACTTCGCCCGCTGGGAAGACAACCAGTACGCCGCCCTTATCAACCCAGCGCATCGCCTCTTTCATCGGAGACATATTGCGGTGCGTCGCGCCAGCGCCGTTCAGGACGTCGACGCCAATAAACAAATCGCTGATCTCGGGAATACGCTGAAGCAGACCATTGGCCAGAATTTTTACGTCATCACGCAGGCCGCGCAGCATGGCGGCCATAATGACGCCCTCAATCGCGCCAAAGGGATGGTTCGCCACAATGATCAGGCTGCCCTCTCGCGGAATGCGCGTGAGTCCCTGGTCCGCCACGTGATAATCAATATTGAACAGCTCCAGAACGATCCGGAGGAAATCCCGGTCATCCCGGGTTTCCGGCAATGCTGCATAGAGACGGTTAAGGTGATCAAGATAACATGCCTTTTCCATCACGCTTTCAAGTAAGCCGCCCAGGCGGTGTCTGACACCATAGCCCCGCGTTCCGGCCAGAACGCCGTCGAGTTTAAAGGGTTGGCTGTTTGTCACCTGCGTCATCTGACTCATAAACAATCCCCATGATGATGAGTAAACTAAAGGTAAGTCTAGATGCAGAAAATGACACTTTATTGAACGAATAAAGACACGCATATGACAATTCGGTCAATAAATATTCATAAATTTGTTACATGACGGTCATAAGAAACAGGCAAGGTGGCCTCGTGTCAGAGACAGAGAGTTGTCAACATGTCATCATTCAAGCAACGAGCCATCTTTATATCCGATACACATCTCGGTACACGTGATGCCCAGACCGAGTATTTGCTCGATTTTTTGCGCAATACCGAGTGTGAATACCTCTATCTGCTTGGCGATATCATTGATATCTGGAAGCTACGCTCAGGTTGGCACTGGCCACAGGGCAACAATGATTTGCTGCAACTGGTGTTTAAAAAAGCGCGCACCGGTACCCAGGTAATCTACATCCCCGGCAATCATGACGAAATGTTACGCAAATACGCGGGCAGTGATTTTAATGGCATTCAGATACAACTGGATGCGGTGCATGAAACCGCCGATGGGCGCCGCCTGTTACTCATCCATGGTGACGAATTTGATAGTGTGGTGGCCAGCAACCAGTGGCTGGCGCATATTGGCAGCTGGGCCTATGATGTTCTGCTCTGGCTGAACCGTCACTTCAATAACCTGCGCCGGCGCCTGGGCTTCCCCTACTGGTCGCTCTCGCACTATCTGAAACACAAGGTCAAAAATGCGGTGAACTTTATCAGCAGCTTTGAACAGGCGCTGGTGCGTGAAGCTCGCCTGCGCGGGGTTGACGGCATTGTCTGTGGGCACATCCATCATGCGGCAATAGAAGATATGGATGATGGAATTACCTATGCCAACGCTGGCGACTGGGTAGAAAACTGTACCGCTCTGACCGAAGACGCCCAGGGCCGGATGCGGATCGTCCACTGGTTGCAGGAAAGCGCTTTTCTTCTATCAAACCAGGAAAAATGGACGCCTCGTCTGGATACGCAGGAAGATAGCAAAGAGGCGGATATTCTGAGAAGTCTCTATTCTGCCGGCTGGGAATTGCCGGAACAGGAGCCAGTATCAGTCGAGTATATGATCGACGTCGCGGCGAATGACTAAAGCCGCCTGAAAAACCGGGTACCCGCCGCGGACTCTGAAAACGCCCATAACGGCTGAATCTAAATAAGTGGCAACTATTCAGCGCCAACCTACATTATTAGCCATTTTCTCAAATAACTTAAGCTGGGCAAGGGTTGGCGACCCCGCTCCGGTGAGCTGAATAGTTACAATAAGTGTTCCCAATTCCTGTCCACTATAATTGCGTGCGTGGTGGGTCCTTCGACAAGCTCAGGACGAACGGTTTTTGTTGGGCGGGAATTCGATTTTTATTGAGCAGGAATCCGGAACACTTATTTATCCGTTATTTTCTTAACGAACGTCCACCGGTGGCATAGACAATCGCTCGGCCTGTTCGCGCAGGCTGTAAAGCTGTTCTTCCCAGTAACGGGGCGTGTTAAACCAGGGAAAGGCGTACGGAAAGGCAGGATCGCGCCAGCGCCGCGCCAGCCAGGCGCTGTAGTGCAGCATGCGTAGCGTGCGCAAGGGTTCAATAAGCTGTAATTCCAGCAAATCAAAATCAAAGAAAGTCGTATAGCCTTCCAGGATCTGCTGCATCTGGATGCCCATCTGTTCCCGGTTACCACTGAGCAGCATCCAGAGATCCTGGATCGCCGGGCCACTGAGGCAGTCGTCCAGATCGACAAAATGAGGACCCGTATCGGTCCAGAGGATATTGCCGGGGTGGCAGTCGCCGTGCAGGCGTAGCTCACGCAGGGGAACGAGGGCCTCCCAGGTGGTTTCGACTTGAGTCAGCACCTCCTCTGCGGCCAGCCGGTAGTTATGCAGGATCTCGGCGGGAATAAAGTTGTTTTCCAGCAGATACCCCAGCGCCTCGTGGCCGAAACGTTGCGTGGTCAAGCGCGGACGATAGGTAAAACGACGGCTATTCCCCAGCGCATGGATGCGGCCGAGAAAACGGCCCAACTGCCGTAGATGTTCGGGATCATCCAGTTCCGGCGAGCGGCCGCCGCGACGGGGAAACAGGGCAAAGCGGTAGTCCTGATAATCGTGCAAGGTGTGCTGATCGGCGTCCGGCAAGGGTGCCACGACCGGGATTTCCTGTGCCGCCAGTTCCAGACTAAAGTCATGTTCCTCGACAATCGCCTCATCTTTCCAGCGCCCGGGCCGATAGAATTTGGCAATGATGAACCCACCATCATCAAGGCCAATCTGATAAACCCGGTTTTCATAACTGTTTAGCGCCAGCAAGCTGCCGCTGGTCCGGTAATCGTGGGCGTCCACGGCGTCGAGAATGACGTCCGGTGTCAGATCCGCATAAGGTAAAGATTTATCGACCATTCGATTTCCTGTTGTGATTCATCGTGTTAAATTAGCGGCTCTCTCACCGGCGCAGTAGACTGTCCTACACGCGGGCAGACTCCTTAACTTATTATGACAAACAATACCCGCAAGGTTTCGATCGATATGCCTAATCCCCTGCTCGACATGACCGGCCTGCCCCCGTTTTCCCGTATCAAACCTGGGCACATCGAACCTGCTATTGATATTCTGCTGGACGAAATCCGCGAAACGGTAAACCGGCGTCTCGATGACTACACAGGCCGCTATAGCTGGGACAACCTGATTCAGCCGCTGGAAGACAGGGATGATCGGCTGGGTCGGGCCTGGTCGCCGGTGAGCCATATGAACTCGGTGGTCAACAGCAAAGCTTTGCGCAAGGCCTACAATGCCTGTCTGCCGAAGCTAAGTGAGTATGCCACGGAAATGGGTCAGAATCGCAGGCTCTATGACGCGTACAAATTCATAAAGGATAGCCCGGGCTTTGCTGAGCTGGATTTGGCGCAGCAGAAAATCATCGACAATGCCCTGCGCGACTTTCATCTCTCCGGGGTAGATTTGTCCGAGGAAAAGAAAACCCGCTACCGGGAAATTCGTCAGCGTCTGTCACAACTGGCCACCCGTTACGAGGAAAATGTGCTGGATGCCACCCAGGCCTGGAACCTCCTGATTGAGCAGGAATCCCGCCTGGCCGGGCTGCCGGATTCCGCCCGGGCCATGGCGAAACAGGCCGCAGAGCAGAAAGAAAAAATCGGCTGGCTGTTCACGCTGGACTTTCCTTCTTATCATGCGGTCATTACCTATGCGGATGACCGCGCTCTGCGTGAGGAAATTCACCGGGCCTATGTGACCCGCGCCTCGGATCTGTTTCCGATTCAGGCGCCCGATGCGGACAAATGGGACAACGCGGAGGTGATGGAGGGGATTCTCGCCCTGCGTCACGAATCAGCTCAACTGCTGGGCTACCCGAACTATGCCGAACGCTCACTGGTCACCAAGATGGCCGATTCCCCTCAACGGGTGATCGGTTTTCTGGGTGACCTGGCGCAACGGGCCAAACCGGTGGCGGAAAAAGAATTACAGGAGTTACAGGACTTTGCCCGCGAGCATTACGGCATCAGCGAACTACAGCCCTGGGACATCGCCTGTTACTCAGAGAAATTGCGCCAGCACACCTTTGACATCAGCCAGGAAGAACTGAAACCCTATTTTCCGGAAACGCGCGTCATCCCCGGCATGTTCGAAGTGGTGAAACGGCTTTATGGCCTGAGCATTCAGGAAGTCGAGGGTATTGACACATGGCACAAAGATGTCCGTTTTTTTGATATCTATGATGAAGATAATGAACTGCGGGGCCAGTTCTATCTGGATCTCTACGCGCGGGAGAATAAGCGCGGCGGCGCCTGGATGGATGACTGTATTGATCGCAAGCGCCATCCCGATGGCCACGTGCAAATACCGGTTGCCTACCTGACCTGCAATTTGACGCCGCCCATCAACGGCGAACCCGCGCAATTTACTCACGATGAAGTCATCACTCTGTTTCATGAATTCGGTCATGGCCTACATCATATGCTGACCCAGGTAGACTACCCTGGCGTTTCGGGTATCAATGGTGTGGCCTGGGACGCCGTGGAGTTGCCCAGTCAGTTCATGGAAAACTGGTGCTGGGAAAAAGAAGCACTTAATTTAATCTGTGGCCATGTCAAAACCGGCGACCCCCTGCCCGATGACCTGTTCGCTAAAATGTATGCAGCACGGAATTTTCAGTCTGGTATGCAGCTGGTACGGCAACTGGAGTTTTCCCTGTTCGATTTCCATTTGTATCTGGATTATGATCCGGTGGATGCCTCAGCCAGAGCACAGCGGGTACAGAAAACACTGGATCAGGTACGCGCCGACGTTGCCGTCATCCAGCCTGCGCCTTACAACCGGTTTCAAAACAGTTTTTCACATATCTTTGCGGGGGGTTATGCCGCAGGCTACTACAGTTACAAGTGGGCGGAAGTTCTGTCGGCGGATGCCTTTTCATTGTTTGAAGAACAGGGTATTTTTGATCCCGACAGTGGCCGCAAATTTCTGCACAACATTCTTGAGCAGGGCGGCATCAAAGAACCCATGGATCTGTTCGTGGACTTCCGCGGCAGAGAACCGCACATTGATGCGCTTTTGCGTCACAGCGGAATTGCAGAGTAATAGAATCTGACTCAAGGAAAGACCAATGACATCAAAAACAGGCATTTCAATTTTATTGCTGATGCTGTTTGCACATACCCTCTGGGCCGATAGCCTGTATGTAACGGATCGTATTTTACTGGGCGTGCATGAAAGCGCGAGCAAGGACAGTCCGCTGCTGCAATCGGTGCCGAGTGGAACCTCGGTAGAGGTTCTGGCGGAGGATGGTGGTTTTAAAAAAGTCCGGCTGCCGAACGGTACCCAGGGCTGGGTCGATGCGGCTTTTTTGGTGAGTGAACAACCGGCACCTGCGCAATATGATATTCTGCTGGCTCAGGATAAAAGAACCCAAACAGAGTTTGCAGCATTGCAACAGAAGTTGAAAAAAACCGAGCGCGACCTGCAAGTACGCCAGGATCAGGTTTCCAACGCCAAAACTTCGATACAGAATTTGAAGAAAAAACTTCGGAGCAAGCAGCCGGCGGCAACGGCCGATGATGATCAGAAACTTAAGCTGGCAGAAGCAGAAATAGAGAAACTGAATGCCAGGATCAGTCAACTTAGCTCGGCCAAACAAACAAAAATAGATGCCAGCGCCCGACAAACAAATTATGTCGCCGCAGAAAAAGAAATGGCCAACCTGCGCAGCCGGATCGATATGGCCTTACGTAACCTGCAAGGGAAAGAGCTGCCTAAAGTAGACGAGCCACCGAGATTACCCGGCTGGTTTTGGGGTGTGATGCTGCTGTTTTTAATCGCAGGCCTTACCCTGGGTATTGCTATCATGGACTATCGTAACCGTAAACGTCACGGCGGATTCCGTATTTAATGAAATACAAAGATCTTCGGGACTTCATCCGCCTGCTGGAAGAAAAAGGCCAGCTTAAACGGATCAGCCAGCCGGTCGATCCCTTTCTGGAGATGACCGAGATCTGCGACCGGACGCTGCGCGCCGGCGGGCCGGCCCTGCTATTTGAAAACCCGCGGGGTTCAGAAGTCCCGGTGCTGGCGAATCTGTTCGGCACCACCACACGCGTCGCCCTGGGCATGGGCGAAGAATCGGTCGAGGCGCTACGCGAAGTGGGAAAACTACTGGCTTATCTCAAGGAGCCGGAACCGCCAAAAGGCATGAAAGACGCCTGGCAAAAATTGCCCATTTTCAAGCAGGTGCTGAACATGTCGCCCAATGTGGTGAAAAAGGCCGCCTGTCAGGATATGATATTTGAGGGTGAGGACGTCGACCTGGGTAAACTACCGATCCAAACCTGCTGGCCGGGGGACGCTGGCCCCCTGATCACCTGGGCACTGGTAGTCACGCGCGGCCCCCACAAGGAACGGCAGAATCTAGGGATTTACCGTCAGCAGGTGATCGGACGCAACAAGGTTATTATGCGCTGGCTGGCCCACCGCGGCGGCGCACTGGATTTTCGTGACTGGCAAAAACGGCATCCCGGCGAACCGTTTCCGGTCGCCGTTGCCCTGGGCGCCGACCCCGCGACTATTCTGGCCGCCGTGACGCCGATACCTGACAGCCTGTCCGAGTATGCTTTTGCCGGTTTGCTGCGGGGTTCAAAAACCGAACTGGTGAAATGCCGGGGATCTGAACTGCAGGTGCCCGCTTCCAGTGAAATCGTGCTGGAAGGGTTTATCTATGCTGACGAGGAGGCGGATGAAGGCCCCTTTGGTGATCACACCGGTTATTATAATGAGGTGGATCGTTTCCCCGTCTTCACCATCGAACGTATTACCCAGCGCAAAAATCCCATTTATCACAGCACCTACACCGGGCGGCCGCCGGATGAACCCGCCATCCT
>VAOZ01149277.1_pt1 | contig 13495 bp, 9 predicted proteins | sample 3394041 | NCBI WGS metagenome assembly VAOZ01 (sample SAMN08290431, study PRJNA428436) | hydrothermal vent metagenome | isolation source: Deep-sea hydrothermal vent chimney | place: Indian Ocean: Southwest Indian Ridge
AGTGATGCTTTAGCATTCAGAAAAGCCGGTTTTCCGGCAATAAAAGTAAAATTAGGCACCACGACAAAAGACGATGTCGCCAGAATAGAAGCTATTAGGGAGGCGGTTGGTGATGATTATCCCATCAGGATTGACGCCAACCAGGGATGGGATACAGTAACGGCCATAAATACTTTGCAGGCATTGGGTAAATACAATATAGAACATTGTGAAGAGCCGATTCCGAAATGGAACAACCGGGAGCTCGTAAGAGTCAGAGAAAACAGCCCCATTCCCATCATGGCTGATGAATCTGTTTTTGACCCTCATGATGCGTTTAGGTTGGCGTGTATGGGTGCTTGTGATTATTTTAATATCAAATTCTCAAAATCGGGCGGTATTTATAATGCATTAAAAATAAATGCAGTAGCCGAGGCCAGCGGCATTAAATGCCAGGTTGGATGTATGTCCGAATCCCGTTTTGCCTTAACTGCGTTGATGCACTTTGTGTTGGCTGGCAAAAACATCGTTCATTACGATATGGACTCTTCTTTGATGCTCGCTGTAGATCCGGTGATTGGCGGAATTCAGTACCGGGGAAAAGGCAAATGGATACTTGAAGATGCCATTGGCATTGGCGCCGGCTTTAAAGAAGATGTTTTAAGTAGCATGGAAAGCGTAACCGTTTAATAACCACGAAATGTCAACAGAAATCCCAGTATCACAAAAGAATCCGTTTAAGTATATCATGGATAGCAAAGTCGGAACTGTGACGACTATCAACGGTAAAGATTATTTGTACTTTGCCGGAACCGGATATTTTCAGCTGCAGTCGCATCCTGCTATGATTCAGGCTGCTGTTAGAGCTACACAGAAGTTTGGAATCGGAAGTGCTACTTCACGAACCATTACCGGAACCACAAATCTTTTGCTAAAACTTGAGCAAGAAATTGCAGACTTTTTCGGAACGGAAGATGCGGCCTACCTGCCGTCTGGTTATCTAAGTAATATTGCAGGATTTCAGGCATTGGAAAAATCGGGCATTTTCGATGTTATTTTTATGGACGAAAGTGCTCACTATTCCAACGCTTGCGGGGCAATGGTTACCGGAAAAAAAGTGATTAAGTTTAACCATTTGGATGTCAACGATTTGATATCCAAAATAAAAAAATACCTGAAAAACAGTGAAAAACCGTTGATTGCATCTGATGGTTTATTCCCCATTTGGGCAGAGCTGGCTCCTGTAAACGAATATTTAAAGATTGCCGAAGAATTTAATGGTGCTGTGTGGGTTGACGATGCGCATGGTGTAGGCATTTTAGGCGAAAATGGCAGAGGGGTTTATGAATATTTTCAGTTGAATTCCGAAAGATTATTCATGGGTGCCACCTTCTCAAAAGCTTTTGGCGCTTACGGTGGTTTTGTCAGCGGCAATTCCCGATTTATCAATGTTTTAAAATCGGGGGATGTTATGACGGGTACCAATTCTCCACCTAATGCCATGGTTGCGGCAGCCCTGAAAGGTTTGGAGTTGGTAAAAAACAACCCGGAATTACACCGTAAACTGAGGAATAATGCGACTTATCTTAAAAATAAAATCAAAGATTTGGGCATTGCTGTAAGTGATAATTATCTGCCCATAGTAACTTTCGTTACCGGAAACAGCAAAAAAATGCAAAACATTCAGCATTTATTAATGAATAAAGGTATTTATATTCAGTTTGTGAAATATATTGGTTCCGGGGCCGATGGCGTATTGCGAATAGTGGTTACCTCCGGGCACACCAAAAAAGAAATTGATTTCTTGGTTTCATCGCTGGGAAAATTGCTTTGACTATTTCCTTTATTGCTAATGCATGACGTAACCAAAGATTAGGTATAAAACCGGTGGAAGGATGGAAAATACCCCTATCTTTCCGAAAGTATAACCTGATTTTTGGTTACTTTTCTGACAAATTATCTCAAATTTGTTAAAAATAACATGCCGATTTTTTTCTCTAAATTCTTATCTTTACAATATCTTTTATAAAAATAAAAAAATGAGAAAGATTCTGTTCCTCATAGTCTTTAGCCTGGTTTTTAGTTATGGATTTGCCCATCGGCGTCTGGCAAAACGGCATCATATTGTAAACAAGGTTCTATCCGAAATAAAAAAAGACAAAGATTTTAAACCTGCCTGTTTTGGTTTTTTAGCCATTGATAGCAAAACCGGTCAGGTTATATCCTCTTACAATCCCGATAAAGCGTTGAGCCCGGCTTCCAATCAAAAATTAATTACCACGGCCACCGTCCTTGAGCTCTACGGTCCTGATTATAAATTTGAAACAAAACTGGAATATACCGGTGTAATTGATACTGTCACCCGTATTTTGCATGGAAACATCATTATAAAAGGTGGGGGAGACCCCACGTTGGGTTCAAAATATTTTGACGAAACAAAAGACAATCAGTTTCTTACACAATGGGTGGAGGCCGTTAAAAAGCTACACATCGACTCCGTTTCAGGTGCGGTTATCTCGGATGCCGGGATTTACAGTCGGGATATCGTACCCATATCATGGTCGTGGACCAATATGGGAGACTATTTTGGCGCCGGCGCTGGCGGACTTTCCATTTACGATGATTATTACACAATTTATTATAATACCGACAGCACAATTGGTGACACTGCTAAAATTGTAAAAGTCGTTCCGAAAATGCCAAATCTGGTTTTTGATAACGGTGTGGTTGCCGATACCGTTTCCGGTGATAATTCCAACATCCTCGGCGCCCCTTATTCTAATATTCGTTATCTGAGGGGCAAACTTCCTCTCAACACGACCAATTTTGCTGTCAAAGGATCGCTACCGGATCCTGCTTATTTTGCTGCCTATGTGGTGGAAAAAACTTTGCAGGAAAACGGTGTTAATTTTAAAAATAAACCTACGACTATCCGTCTGCTCAAAATTGACGGCAGGCATGTTGGCAGCAAACGGACAGAGATTGCCATAACATATTCTCCGCCACTTTCAAAAATTGTCGAACAAACCAATATACACAGTATCAATCTGTTTGCGGAACATTTTTTGGATCAGAGCGGATTGAAACTTATAGGCCGTGCACAAACAGAGCTTGATGCCAGGGCTGTTATGAATTTTTGGAAAGAAAAAGGCATGGATATACAGGGGATGACGCTTACCGATGGAAGCGGCTTGTCGCAATACGATGCCGTTACACCCCGTCAGATGGTATTTTTGTTGAATTATATGAAAAAAAACAGTCCCTATTTTGATGTGTATTTCAATTCTCTTCCTGTTGCCGGCCGGGAAGGTACTATGGAAGGAATGCTTAAAGGAAGCGCTGCCGCAGGAAACCTCAGGGCAAAAAGCGGAACGATAGACCGCGTAAAAGCCTATTCCGGTTATGTCACCTCACGTTCCGGACGAGAGATAATCTTCTCCATGATAGTCAATAATTTTAGTGGCAAGTCAAAAGAGGCAAAAGCGCATCTTGCAAGGTTAATGCTTGCTCTAGCGGAGCTTAAGAAATAGCGGAAATTAGGAAAGTATCCCTGCTTCGCCGTGAAAATACGTTCTGCAAGATTAGTATTCTCAGGCTACTGCTTTTTCCATTAGTTTCAGCGTTCTCCTGCTCGCATTGAATTTTGCGTTAATGCCGGTGGGGATAGTCATTTTTGTTTCAATATGTCCGAAAGGAAATCCATAAGCAACAGGAATGTTCAGAGGTTTTAGAATATCCGATATGGCTTGCTTTAAAGTTAATGTCGGTTTTTCATTGGCATTACATTTATAAAAGACACCCAAGACGATACCCCTCGCTTTCCTGAGGTTCGTTGCTTGTACAAGCTGTGTCAGCATGCGGTCAACACGGTAGGTTTTTTCTTCAATTTCTTCGAGGAAGACAATTTTGTTTTCAAAATCTGTTGAAAATTTACTGCCCGCCATGGAGGCCAGGACACTCAGGTTGCCACCAATTAGTTCACCTTCAGCTTTTCCGTCTGTAATGGTATAGAAATCAAATTCCGGATTATCCTCTGTATTTTTTTCCCGTTGATACGGATATTTATACCGTGGCTTTGGGTTGACAAGTACATTATCAAACGATTTTAGCGTATAGTCGTTGAAATCCGAAATGCCGAGAGGCCCGTGAAAACAAATCAGCCCCGTTCTTTCATTGATGGAAGTCAACAGGGCGGTAATATCGCTAAAGCCGATAAAAATTTTCGGATTCTTTTTTATTTGGTTAAAATCCAGTAAGTCCAATATTCTAATGGAGCCGTAGCCGCCTCTTACACACATAATGGCATCTACCTCTTTGTTGGCAAACATATGCATCAATTCGTAAGCGCGCTCCCTGTCAGTTCCGGCAAAATAACCGTACTCTGATAATACCGATGGTTTATAATAGGTCTTGTAACCCATCCCTTCAAGCTTTTCTACTGTTTCTTTCAGCTGGTCTTCGGTAATAGGGCTGCCCGGTGTAACCAGGCCAATCATATCACCCTGTTCCAGCCGTTTTGGGAATATTCTTTTCGGGCTATGTTCTACTTTTAGCAGATTCGTAGTCTGGGAAAAAACTTTAAGGCCGGGCATGACTGTAAATGCACTGAGCATAGCCATATTTTTTAGAAAAGTTCTTCTGTCGGACATCTTTACGGAATTAATTTATGGTTAACTGGCTTACAAAAAATATAAATAAAATTAGTTTATTACCATGCGCAAAAAAAGAAAAGATGGGACAAAATAATAATTTTAAGTTATCTGCCACCATCCTTTCTTTCACTTAGGGATTGTTATGAAATAACCTATCCGTTTCGACTCGTTCTTTTGCCCTTTTTCTTCGTTACAAAAGTTTTAAAGAAACTGTGGCTATTCGCAACCCCTTTCTACAAGCTGGCTCGTTCGCTAAAAATGTTTACTAAACATTTTTTTAACGCTCCGCCCTGTCTTGAAAAAGCACAAAATTACTTCGCCGATTCCAAATACGTTATTTCATAATAAACCCTTAATCACCTTTTGTTAGTGCATTAAAAAGATTTGATTATTGCCACCAAACAGGATCAACGGGTGATTTCTGGTTTGCCGAGACATTGTCCGGGTTTCTTTGTACCTCGCTATTTGGATACTGTGCCCGGTTGTACCATTTGCCGGGAAAGTCACCCTGGTCATTATCTGCCGGTAAAGCAAAGCCTTTGAAAACATCAGTTGAATAATTGTATCTTCTCAAATCGACATAGGTCTCAGGATTCAGGAAGTTCGCAATGTATTTTTCGTGCATGATGTTTTGCAGTTTCAGGTTGACGGCCCCCATACTTACCGAAGGATCGGCTATATAAACGGCAGAGGAAACGCCCAATTTAGACATGTTAGCTTTAATCCCTTCCAGATAAGCAGTATAGCCATCGGCTGTTGTCCCGGCACTCGTTGTTGTTCCGCCGTTGGCCAGAAATTCGGCTTCCGCTTTGATAAAGAGTGCTTCGGCATAGGAAAGCACAACTATGGGGGCGCTTTCGTTTGTATAATAACCTTCTTCGCGGAAATCGGTATTGGCCTTAGATCCGTCACCTGACACACCATAACCGCCGTTGACATATCCCTTGTAATTATTGCTGCCATCATCCGGCTGGGCATAAACGGGAAGACGCGGATCCATGGTCACTACTCCGCCTGTAAAGGGGAAAGAGGTTCCATCCATACTTTTTACCAACTGATCACCAATTACATCGTGATAATTTCCGGTATGTTTGGACAACACTTCAACGGAATACCATGGATTAATGTGTTTTGAGGTAAAAGTCATCTGAAAATCATCTGAATTGGAGGTGTAACCTTTGGCAATGGCTGTTAAAGCGGCCTGAGCTGCAGCTACAGCACCATTTTTATTAATGAGATGTAATTCATATCTCGCTTTCAGCGTATAAGCAGTTTTGAGCCACTTTGTCAGATCACCGCGGTAGATCACGTCGGATTTAGCGTCTGGCTTATATCCCGAATCGTCCGGACCTTCCAGCTCCGAAATCGCATTATCCAACAATGAGAAGATGTCGTTGTAAATAGCAGCCTGTTTGTCGAAAGATGGCAATAAATTACCAGCACCCTGTGATGCCTTAGAGTAAGGAATGTTTTCCCAGCTATCGGTGGCCAATCCTATATTCATGGCCATTAGAATTTGCGCTACCGCATCGAAATGCTTGGCATTCAACGCCTTTGCTTTTTCTCTGATAATTTTCAGGTTGGGAAGTGCATATAAATATATGTTACTCCATGTTTCTGAAATGGTAGTTACACCGGTCGCAGTACCACCCTGACCTGCAAAATTTTGCGCGTAATTTCCAAAACTCTGCTCAGCATCGTAGTCTGCATAGATAGTATGGAAAATAACAGGGCCTAATAAATCGTTCATACGCAACTGGTCTTTACTTACAGCACCCGTTGGCGTGTTTACTTCAAAATAGTCTTTTGCACATCCTGTGAAAGCGATGAGGGAGACGGCAACAATGATTGTTTTTAGAATATTTTTCATAGTCATAATCTTTTAAAATCCGAATCTGATACCAAAATAATAGCTTTGGCTTAATGGAACAATTAAACCCGTATAGCCGTATATGTTACTTCCTGCGCTAAAGGAGTTTCCTTCAGGATCAAAGCCATCAAACGGTGTCCAAATGATAATGTTGTTGGCACCGGCTGAGAGCGTCAGGTGGTTGATATGCGCTTTTTTAATAGCAGGGCCTCTAAAGGTATAAGAAATCCCGATACTTCTGAGTTTCACCCACGAAGCATCTTTCAGTAATACCGAGGCAGCATTGTTATAATTATTCCAGTCTCTGTAGTAACTGTTGGCAGTAATCATTAATGGGATAGTGTTCTTAACATATCCACCATGACCATCATCCATCATGCCACTGAGAACCCGTTTTTTATCACGGAATTCGGTCATTTTCAGGTTGCCGTTTCTCAGAGCATTTCTAAAACCTCTGTCATAAACATCGCCACCTTTTTTCCATTCAACCAAGAAGTTGAAAGAGATATTTTTCCATGTGAGATTACTACCGATAGACGAAATAAAGTCCGGGAAAGCATTTCCCACTTTTACCATTTGGTTGGTTCCGGTATAGAAGTATCCTTTGTTATCGGAGCCGGTAATAACCCATTTTCCATCAGGGTTGACATAACGTTGTCCGCCCGAAACAGTTTGGAACACCCAGCCGTAAAGAGTACCAAGGGCATCGCCTACTTTGGCTTTTGATGTGATTCTGTCACTCATGAAAACAATTTGGGTCAAATCTTTGGGAAGCGCAACCACTTTCCCTTTTACTGTTGACCAGTTAAGGTAAACTTCCCAGGTAATGTTATGGGTTTTAATGATATCTCCACTGAGCAATACTTCATGTCCCCAGGTTTTATATTCACCTGCGTTTCTGGTAATCCCGGTTAATCCGGAAGAGTATGCCGTTCCGACAGTGAAAATTTGATTTTTTACAATAGTTGTGAAAAAAGAATAGTCCAGACGGATTCGGTTGTTCAGGAAATGGAGATTGGTTCCCATTTCTAAACTGTAGTCCTTTTCCGGCACGATGTTCTCGGCACTCACTCCCGTACTTGAGCGGTAACCACCTGCGCCATTGAACGGGAAGTTTGGATCCGGAATGTAGTAATGGCCGATTTTACCAAAGCGCGGGCCTTTACCTACCGCTGCCCATGAAATTCTGAGTTTACCAAAGTTAATGATATTGCTGTGTTTAAAGAAGTCTTCCGTAAAGATATAGGATGCGCTTACAGAAGGATAAAAGAACGATCTTTTACCCTTGGGGAAGGTGGATGTCCAGTCATTTCTTCCGGTAACCGACAAATATAGTTTACTTTTATAACCAAGCTTTAATTCTCCGAATATACCCACGTCTCTTAAACGAATAAGGCTTGTTCCGGCAAAAGTATTCAATGTATTGGACAAGTCGTTAATACCGGGTATATTCAAACCTTCACCACGAATATAAGCATAATCTCTTCTTCTATCCGAAATTTGGTTACCGAGAGTTAAACTGGAATGGAAATTCCTGCCCCAGTCATGATTTAAAGTAACGAGGAGGTTAGATTCCAGCGCTTTGAAATTGATAAATTCATTAACAATAAAGCCGTGTACTTTTGATCCAACATCCAGATTGGGTGGGACAAAACGGTTACGTTGCTGAGAATAGTTGTCAATTTGTGCTGCATAGGCAACATTCATCCATTGGAAAGGTTGCCAGCTCAGGTTAACAGAACCGATCCAACGGTTTAGTCTGTCTTCCAGATTACTTTTTTCAAGGAAATACCTTGGGTTGTCAATGATTCCGTTGGTATAGTTCTTTTCTGTTCCGTCAGGATATTCGTAATCGTTGATGGGGAATGTGGATGACCAGTAAGACAAAGAACTGAAAACAGATTTGTCGCCACCGTTAGCTCTGGTCCCGCCTGATAACGTATAGGAAATCGATGAGGAAAGTCTCAGGTTTTTCCGAACCTGATAACCGGCGTTGAACCGGAAAGTTTTTTTGTCATAACTGGTATTGGGTAAAATACCGTTATCCTTGTTCCAACCGGTGGAGAAGTAATAACTGAATTTATCAGTGGCTCCGCTGATGTTAAAGTTCAAATCATTGTTGATGCCTGTTTTAAACAACTCATAAGGGCTGTGAAAACCGTCGTGTGACAAATCTATCACTGTTCCGTCGGGCATTGTAAAAGAATTAGCTGAAAAAGGTACTCCCCATGAATAGAACGCAAAACTACCCGGACGCAGGTATCCGCCGGGAACATTAGGATCAATAACAGCACCTGGAATCTTGGTCGTTCTGTTTCCTTCACGGAATGTTTTTTGCAACTTGGGAGTTTTTACCACATTTCTGAAAGTGGTGAATAAAGAAAGGTTAATCCTGGGAGCTCCTTTTTTCCCTTTTTTGGTAGTGATCACAATAGCGCCGTTAGCTGCTCTGATACCGTAAAGTGCCGTAGCAGCAGCCCCTTTAAGGATAGAGTAACTGGCTATGTCATCGGGGTTGATATCTGAGGCCCTGTTGGAAAACGAGAACTGCGAAGAACTACCCACGGCATTGGAGCCGGCACTTGGCAAAACGTTGCCTGAATAAGTCTCATTGTCAATGGCTAGTCCATCAACAATGATCAGTGGCTGGTTGTTTCTGCCGGGATCGATGGAGGACATACCCCGGATCAGGATATCTATACCGCCGGCAGCAGAACCTGATGTTTTGGTGATTTGCACACCGGGAACTCTACCCTGTAAAGCCTGCAGGGGACTTGACTGGTTTGCCAATAGTAAATCTTTCGATTGTATTTCGGTCACCGCGTAACCCAGCGACCGGGCTTGTTGTTTTACTCCGAAGGCAGTAACGACAACCTCACCGAGCTTATTTAAGCTTTCTTTAAGAACTGCGTTAAGTGTTGAACCAATAACCTTAACTTCTTTTGTGTCATATCCGACGAACGAAAATACCAATACATTTCCCATGGAAGCATGTATCTTGTATTTTCCATTTAAATCGGTTGCGGTCCCAATAGTGGTTCCTTTTATGCGAATATTTACACCCGGCAGTTTGGCTCCGGTTGCATCTTTTACCACACCTGTAACTATTTGTGTTTGTGCAAATAGCAATTGGGAGATGGAAATAAACACCATTAAAAGAAACAAGAACCTGTACATTTTTTTCATAAGCTTATAAATTTTAATTAATACTAATAAAGAAACATTTACTTTTAATAAATATTATATCCTTTTTTGACATTTCTGTAATAATTTTTAACCAAACATCAAATACCTTACAAACAATAAGTTATATTTTTTTAATCCCTATTCCGGGCCAATCATTAAGTGTTATTTTGCCATCAATAACTTTCATACCTGTAAAGGGGTCATTTTTTATGAGTAAATTTCCATCCAGATCGCCCCAATCGACAAGTGGCGAAAGTTGCGAAACAGCCGAAACACCGCATGAGGTTTCAGTCATGCATCCGAGCATCACCTTCATACCCAAAGCCCTGGCAACCGTAATCATTTTTTGTGCCTCGTAAAGTCCGGTACTTTTCATCAGTTTGATGTTAACACCGGAATAAACCCCTTTGATCTTATCTACAATATCGGGTAATCTTTGAAATGCTTCATCGGCTATGGTTGGCAAAGGGCTGTATTCCGTAAGCCATGCCATATCGTCAACCTGTGTTTTCGGCATGGGTTGTTCTACAAATATCACCCCTTTTTCTTTTAACCAGTAAATCATATCCAAAGCCTTATTTTTATCTTTCCAGCCCTGATTTATATCTACACACAAGGGTACATTGGTAATCTCTCTGACCGTATTGATCATCTGCTGGTCATTTCCACGGCCCAGTTTTACCTTTAATATTTTGAAGTCTTTTGCTTTTTTTGTTTTCAATCGTACTATATCCGGCTTGTCGATGCCAATGGTGAAGTCAGTAAAAGGTGTTTTCTCCGGATTCAAACTCCATAATTTGTAAAGCGGCTGATTCACAATTTTTCCAATCAAATCATGCAAAGCAATATCAACAGAGGCTTTGGCGGCAGGATTTCCTTCTGCAACAGAGTCCACATAAGTCAGAATATCATCAATCCTGAACGGATCGCGAAACTGCTCCAAATTTACTTTTTGGAGAAATTTGGTTACACTCGCTATAGATTCCCCAAGATACGGAGGCATGGAAGCTTCGCCATATCCTGTTATTCCTTCATATTCTATTTGCGTGAGTACATCCGGGGTTGAGTTACGAGAATACTCTGCCACCGTAAAGGTGTGTCTCATCTGCAATTCGTATGGTTTGAACGTAAGTTTCATCTTGCTGTTGCTGCTTTTAATAACAGCAGGTGGTGATCCAAAAGACATTTTTGGCATCATGGCACCCACTGAAGCAATTCCTAAGATTTTTGCAAAACTTCTTCGGTTTAAAAGCATGTTAATTTTAATTTATCATTTTATAAAATGAGTCTTCGGAAATCTTTTGTATTGTCGTTCCATTTTCCTGTCCAATGATTCGAACCGCTCTCACAAAGCGACTGGCATAACTTGCAGCAAAGATTTGCTTTAACGAATCAATACTTTCAGTAATCTCCGAAACCAATGATGACTCATTGGTTTCGGAGCATGAATCCAAAACTACTATCACTACAAGAAAAATTACCAGATTTATAATATTCATTTTATAACTAAACTTTTCCATTACAATAATATAAAAACGCTGCATACTATAAAACAGTCGCTTTTGAAAATATCAACTTCCCGTTTTTATCCATTAGCTCATCCGAATAAATTGCCTTGGGTTTGTCGCGCAAGGTATATTGAGAAACCATAATTTCCCCGTAAGCACCTGTGCTTCTGATAGCCACAAGGTCTCTGCGTTCTGTCATAGGTAGCATCACATTATCATCAAAACTGTCGGATGATTCACAAACGGGTCCTACAACGTCGTATTTGTAATTTTTTATCTGTGCTTCCGGCTTCGAAATATTTTGAATTTTATGCTGCGCACCGTAAAGTGCCGGACGTATCAAATCGGTCATCCCGGCATCCAGTATCATAAATTTCTTATTTAATCCTTTTTTTATATACAAAACCAGTGAAATCAAACTGCCCATTTGTCCGACTACAGACCGTCCGAGCTCAAAATGAACCTTCTGGTTTTTCCGTAATTTCAAATGTTTATGAATGGTATCAAAAAAGTTAGCATAATCCGGTACAGGCTCAGCATCAGGGTCTTCATAGTTAATGCCTAATCCGCCTCCCAAATTCACATGTTCAAGCTCAATTCCGTGTTTGGTAAATAAAATTTCCTGAATGCTATTTACTTTTTCACAAAGTTCTATAAAAGGTGTTAGCTCCCTGATCTGAGAGCCAATATGAAAGTGGAGCCCAATGAGTTTAATATTTGCTAAATTACTCACCCGGAGAATGACTTTGTCTAAAAATTGCAGCGGAATCCCAAATTTATTTTCGGGTAATCCGGTGGTCAAATACTTATGTGTAAAGGCGTCGATACCAGGATTCAGGCGAATGGAAACCGGAACAATTTTTTGCTTTTCTTCTCCCCATTCGTTTATTACTTCAATTTCCTCCATGGATTCACTGTTGAAACTGAAAATAGATTGGTCAATGGCATAAGTGATTTCAGAATCACTTTTTCCCACACCGGCAAATACAATTTTGTCAGACTTAATCCCTGTTTCTATAGCTTTCTTAACTTCGTTTCCACTTACACAATCAACACCAAAGCCATATTCTTTTATGGTTTCGAGAATACGGTCATTCGCGTTTGCCTTTATGGCATAATGAATTAGGTAATTATATTTTTTAGCTGCCTGTTTAAGCTTACTTAAACTTTCATTAAACAAGCCCATATCATAATAATAAAAGGGCGTTTCCGTTTGCAAAAAATATTGGTATAATTCTTTATTAATCAAGAGTAATTATTTTAAAATGTTCTTAAATATTCTTAAATAAAGTTCAAATTTAAACCCTTTGACGTTTATTTTAAAAGTTATTAGTAATTTTATACAAAATTTATACAGAATGTTAAAATTCTAACAGATGAAAACAATTGGAGAGACAGTAAAACAGTTAATTCGTGAAACCCCTTTTTTGGAAGAGGCTTTGGATGAAGGTTTAATTAACATTTCGTCATTATCGAGAAAGCTTAAACCGCAAGTAGAGAAGGAACTGGATAAAAAAGTACAGACCGGAGCTATCATTATGGCCATAAAAAGATATGATCCGGGATATAGCTATAAGCTCAAGTTCGGTATAAAGCAATTTGTCAGCAACCTTGGGGATCTCATTGTTCAATCGGGCTTGATGCATTACACTTTTGAAAATTCCAACACTTTTAGCGAGAAACATCGGAAGTTGATCAACAGCATCTCAGGAGATCAAATTTATTATTCGGTATCACGCGGGATTTTTGAAACAACGGTGGTGGTGAGTAATTCGACTACTAAGCTCATTGAAGATATCTTTGCCGAAGAAAAGCTGATTTTTCAGAAATACAGTTTGTCCTCTATTACCCTTCGGTTGCCAAAAAAAAGAGATGAAACAACCGGTTTCTTTTATTACATTCTAAAGAATCTTGCCTTGGAGAATATTAATATTGAGGAACTTATTTCCACAACTAACGAATTTACCATTTTAGTGGGAGAGGACGATATCGACCGGGCCTTTTCGATTTTGATGAGATTAAAGAAAACTTAAGGATAAAATATATTTCCTGCCGAACTGTTTTGCCTCGCTCCCGTGGCTGAAGCCAGGCAATTATTAAGCCCCAGATGTCGTAACATACCCATAAATACAAAGATAAGTGCTTTTTCATATTTCACTAATCCTGCGGATATTTTTATACCGCCAACATCAACACTATAGGGCTTGTTAAGAAATAACTACTCCGTTTATACTCATTCTTTTGCCCGCTAACTTCGTTAAAAAGCCTCGCTGTAGCTTTGCTATGCCTGCATTTTTTGC